>OLSK01001753.1_pt1 | contig 15198 bp, 13 predicted proteins | sample 1672781 | NCBI WGS metagenome assembly OLSK01 (sample SAMEA3136723, study PRJEB25190) | human gut metagenome | biome: human gut; feature: human-associated habitat; material: faeces | place: Austria | collected 2013 | reverse complement strand
GCCGGCATCGCCGCCGCGGTGGCCGCGCGGAGGGCAGGTGGGGCGCAGCCGTGTCTCAGGGAAGTCTCTGTGCGAGAGGTGCAGGAGGGGATCCTTGCCGCCGGCGGGTATTTGATGCCTTATCTGGACATCACTCCGGACGATCCACGTTTCGCTGCGGTCCAGAGGATCGGCGCCACCGGAATCATGAGGGGGGACGGCCGGTCTGTCGGCTGGTCCAACGAGACCTGGTTCAGGATAGATGATCCGGTGAGGGAGGATGAGATATTCCTTGATGACTATTATCCGGGAAAAACCCTTTCCGATCTGGGTCTTCCTTCGTTGGATTCGCTCACCCGCGGCGACTTCGCCGTCATCATCGACAGCCTCCTTCACCCTTTCGAGTCCCGTCAGGTCACGCTCACCGGCGCTTTGGCCGAATGATGCTTTCGCGTCCGGTGCAAACTTCCTGCCCGGCTTTGACAGAAACACCAATCTAAGGCTTACCTGCAGAGTTCCGTGGGATCCAATGAATCACCTTCATGTGATTTGATGATTTCTATAAAATTATATACTTTTGTGAACTGAAAGTAATACGTAAGGTGACTATGGGTTTACGAAATCAGCTCCTTTTAGACCTTTACAAGGACAAGGCAAGTGTTTTCACTATGCAGGGAATCGCCATGGCTTATGGGCAGGGACTTGAGCGGAATACTATTAAGAACAGGATGATCAGCTATGTTAAAAAAGGCGAGATCATCAATCCGAGGAAAGGAATCTATGCCAAGCCGGGTTATGACGAGAAGGAACTTGCCTGTTTGCTCTATACGCCATCCTATATATCTTTGGAATATGTGCTGCAGAGGGCTGGAATTATCTTCCAGTACAGCGACGAAATTACTTCGGTGGGTAATTTGAGCCGGAGCGTTGAAATTGATGGAAAAGTGTATCGGTATCGTAAAATCAAGGGTGAAATCCTGATTGACACAGCCGGCATCATCCGCGAAGGGAATGTGAACATCGCTACTCAGGAAAGAGCCTTCTTGGACACTTTGTACCTGAACAGCAATTACTATTTCGACAATCCCGTCTCCCTGGACAAACAGAAGGTGCTTTCACTCCTTCCCATATACAATAGCAAAACTCTCGAACAACGTGTCACAAAAATTCTTGGATAGAAATGGATACGAACAGACATAAATTCTTCATGCTGCAGTTGCTTAAGGACATATTCTCTGACGCGCTGCTTTCCTCCGTAATGGCATTCAAAGGCGGCACTGCCACCATGTTTTTCTACAATCTGCCGCGATTCTCGACAGATCTGGACTTCAATCTTCTTAATGAGAAGAAGGAGACTGAGGTCTACGAGCGCGTCCGTAAGATTATCCTGAAATATGGCAAGATTCACGATGAGGCCATCAAACACTATGGCATCATCCTCGTGCTTGATTATGGCATAGGGCAGCGAAAACTCAAAATTGAGATATCAAACCGACTATACGAGAATCACTATGAAATCCGGAACTTTCTGGGCCTCCAGATGCGCCTTATGGTGAAGGAAGACATGTTCGCTCACAAACTGTGTGCCCTTCTTGACCGAACCGAAATTACCAGCCGAGATGTATTCGACTGCTGGTTCTTCCTAAAAGAAAGGACATCAGTCAATAAAGAAATCGTGGAATCCCGCATGGGAATGCCAATTGGAAAATATCTGGATAAGTGTATTGAGAGTGTCCAGAGTGTCTCGGAAAAGAGTTTGATCAGCGGCTTGGGTGAACTGACCGAAGGAGAAATGAAGAATTTCGTAAGGAATGGGCTGAAAGATGAACTGATTTCTCTTTTGACCATGTTCAAGGCTTTCCCTTCTTTTGTATAATGACTTTGAATTATTTTCGACGTGCTGACAAGTCGCCTGTTCAGTTCTCTATTTCGTGTCTTGTACGCCGATTACAATCCAAAATGGTTAAAAATCACCACGGGCAAATGGTGTTTTGCGGCGTGGCGCATCGACAAAGCCACCAGCGACAGTGTGAACGCGTCTGAAGCAGGCGAAAATTTTGCAGCCACCAACCACACGGATGACGTATTTACGTTCATTGGCATATAAAGCCAAAAACGCCAAAAAAACGAAGGAATAGGAATCTTGGATGTTTCGCGAATATAATCCGAATATAATCCGCAGCACAATTTCTTGCCGCATTGGAAAAAATGGATTAATTTTGGAATCTAAATTTCCCGTCCGTCTATGGCAGAAAAAATCATCATTCTGGATTTCGGTTCGCAGGTGACGCAGCTCATCGGGCGCAGACTCCGCGAACTGAACGTTTATTGCGAGATCTACCCGTTCAACAAGGTTCCTGCGCTGGACTCCTCCGTCAAGGGAGTGATCCTTTCCGGAAGCCCTTGCTCGGTGCGTGACAAGAACGCCCCGCAGATCGACCTCGGCGGCATCAAAGGCAGGTTTCCTCTTCTGGGAATATGCTATGGCGCGCAGTATCTTGCCCACAAGTTCGGCGGCGAGGTGCTTGGCTCCCTGGCCCGTGAATATGGCCGTGCGATGCTGGATGTCGTTGACTCAGAATCACCTCTGCTTAAGGGAGTTCCGGCTCACTCACAGGTCTGGATGTCGCACGGGGACACGATCGCCCGTCTGCCGGAGGGCGCGGAGGTGATCGCCTCGACCGAGAGCGTCACCAACGCTGCTTTTCACATCAAGGGCGAGCAGACCTACGCCGTGCAGTTCCACCCGGAGGTCTTCCACACGACTGAAGGCACGAAAATCCTCGGCAATTTCGCTTTGGGAATATGCGGCTGCAAGGGTGACTGGACTCCTGCCTCGTTCATCGAGACGACAGTAGCCAGCCTCAGGGAACAGATCGGGGACGAGAAGGTAATCCTCGGACTCAGCGGCGGTGTCGATTCGACGGTAGCAGGCGTGCTGCTGAACAAGGCCATCGGCCACAACCTCACCTGCATATTCGTGAACAACGGCTTGTTGAGAAAGAATGAATATGAGGATGTGCTGGCTTCGTACAAGGACATGGACCTCAATGTCATCGGAGCCGACGCGTCCAAGGAGTTCCTTGACGCTCTCGCCGGCGTTACCGAGCCTGAGGACAAGAGAAAGATCATCGGAAGGCTCTTCGTGGAGACCTTCGACAAATACGCCCGCACCATCGAGAACGCCCGCTGGCTCGCCCAGGGAACCATCTATCCTGACGTGATCGAGTCCGCCGGCATCGAGGGCATCGCCTCCAAGATCAAGTCCCACCATAATGTGGGCGGTCTTCCGGAGAAGATGAACCTGAAGATTGTCGAGCCGCTGCGTGCGCTGTTCAAGGACGAGGTCCGCAGGGTCGGCAGAGCCTTGGGCATCAAGGAGGAACTTGTCGGCAGGCATCCTTTCCCGGGACCGTCACTCGCCATCCGTATCATAGGCGACATCACCGAAGAGAAACTGAACGTTCTCCGCGAGGCCGACGACATATTCATAAAAGGGCTTCGTGAATATGATTGCTCCTCCCTTCACCTTCCGTCCGCTTCCGATCCTCGTGTGGAGGCCTCGAACCTTTATGACGCCATCTGGCAGGCCGGGGTTATCCTGCTGCCTATCAAGAGTGTGGGAGTGATGGGTGATGAACGCACCTACGAGAATCCTGTGGCTCTCCGCGCCGTGGTCTCCACCGACGCCATGACCGCCGACTGGTTCCATTTCCCGTACGACTTCCTCGCCCAGGTCAGCAACGACATCATCAACAAGGTCAAAGGGGTCAACCGCGTGGTGTACGACATCTCCTCCAAACCTCCTGCAACGATCGAGTGGGAGTAATTTCCTGTTTGGACCGCCGAAAGAGAGTTTTCCCTGTGGCACCTACGCTTCGCGCCCTATCCGGGTGAAGGGCGCCACAGGGGAAACTCTCTTTCGGCTGCTTCCGGCTTATTCCGGCAAAGTTGCCGCAGGGGGACTCTCATTCGGTGGCTTCATGTTTTATTCTGGTAAATAGTGCCACATGAATACATCCGTTCGGTATAGCGGTTGTTAGAAATATTTCTCACACATTTCCTTTAACTGCTTGTCTGTGAGGTTTGAGGTGCCTGCGGACTGAATCATTGAGTACTCGGGTTTGTTCTTGCCGATGATGAACTTACGCTCCTTACCATCGATGTCAGCCAAAAGATGGTAGTTTCCTTTATATGTCTGCTCGACACTCACGTTTGAGTAATGCTTGCCGTTGATGTCAAAGGACACAGAGACCTTTTTGCGATGTGTCACTTCGGGATATCTCCACCGATGTTGAAGATGTAGGTCAGGTCATAGGCCGGAGCAAGGCACCATTTGCTTCCTTATTCATCAGAAAAGAGAAGTTTTTGTTGTGGTCATCGGTGTTGTTCGCGAGTATAAAAGAAAATTGGACTGAAATTTCTTATATAGTCTTGCATGTCATCCGAATGGTTCAGGCTCACCCACCGGATGGCATCGGTTGCTGAGCTACCCGTTTCTGGTTACTGAGCCCCATCTCCGGTCACTGAGCCTGTCGAAGTGCCCCCTCCTTTCAACCTATTCAGCCCTGAAACCCGGCGCCAGACATCTGAGCCATGCGATGAGCGCTTGTGCGATTCTTTCGTGTCCCTCGTCAGTAGGGTGAAGTCTGTCCCGGTCACGTGGAAAATATTCCTTCTGCGACCGGTTGAGCGGGAATATTCCTGAAATGGCGTTGAGGTCGATCACCGGCACCGCCCACACGCTGCCGGCCTCCTTGACCGCATTGACGTAGGCGTCAACATATTCCCCGCAGCTGTTGGTGTAGTTCTCGTCCGGCTGGATGTTGGTCTCGCCGAACTTCGCGTAGCCTCTGTGCAGCGGAGTCATCAGGATGATCTGCTGATGAGGGTACATGTTCTTGAGCGAATCAAGCGCCATGTTGATCCTGCCCTTGAAGGTGCTTTGGTCGAGGTTTGGAGTCCTGTGCCTTCTCGTCTGCATCGACTTCGGCTCACCGTTCGCCGCCTCCACCTTGACATATTCCTCAGTGAACCATTCGCCGATAGGAACCCCGGCATTGAAGTCGTTGGTTCCCATCAGGATAAGGATCGCGTCGATGTTGTCCCCGTACTCACTTTTCAGCCTGTTCGCCTGCGGAAGGACCTCATTCCATTGCTGCCCGTTTTGAGCCACCACGCAAGGGATGATTCCGATCTCCCGCGCCATGAACCAGTAGTACTTCTCAGGCCCGTTCGCCACCTTCGGATCCGAGATCGAGTCCCCGATGATCCCCACTCTCGCCCCGTACCATGGATGGGTCGTGTCCACAACTTGTCCATCAGTCAAGCTCTTGCCTTTTTCGATGGCGTGGCATTCTTTTCTACCGGTCGCGGAGTCTGCCAAAGCGCCGGTTCCTGATATTCCATGTGCGAAACTTCCGTTTGCAATGAGCATCGCCGCCAATGTCACCCAAAATCTGATTGTTTTCATTGTATTTTAAGTGTTAAAATTTGCCTTAGTGATCCGAGGGCTTCTCGGTTGCATAATTCGCTTTGTGAAGTTACGAATTATTCCTCGGAAACAGAAATCTGTATAGTAATTCTTAAAAAATAACTTGAACAATTTGTATATCTTTATGGTCTATATTTCTTTTCTCATCAGTCGTCTACCTCCAGTACACGCCTTCTTCCAAAAGAAATCTATCCTCATAAATCTGACGTAACTACTCAGGTGTCCCCCTGTCCTGACCATAAGCCGAGGATGACGCGAGGCTTTCACCTTCCCGCTGTGACTTTTTTCAAAATTTATCCTCATGCCGCAAGGCCGTGGTTCAGACCGCTAAAAACCAGCCGTTTGTAGCCCCTGTGAGCCCCACAGAACCGCTGAAACCTGATGTTTTCACTCTCAAACCTTGAGCCCACTTGAAATAGTGCTATTTGCCACTTTTACCCATTACAGAAGTATCTGCGAGGCACATGTTTTTCAAAAAACGACTTTTTATCATGTCAGACACGGATATTTGCTGGTGAGCCGAAGTCATTTCATTCTTTGGGGCGCTATTCTCACGCTGATCGCCCTTGCCGTGTACTTCCTTTGGAGGTCAAGCGGCAATCCGGCCTGGAATTTACTGTGGTTCGCCATGCCAGCTATAGGGTATCCGCTCGCTGTGGTACTGGACAAGGACGCAGAATGTGTCCCGTCCAATCTGATCAGCAATCTCCTTGGCTGGACATGGGGAGCGTTCGGAGCGTTTGCCGTGACAGTCAGTCTCTGTGCGTTGCTGTTTGCCCCGATGAACCTGACCTTGGTCATTATCCTCCTTTTCGGCTTTGCGGAGAGCATCTCGGGGATGATCCTCAAAAACCTGCCGATTGTCATCGCTGGATTTCTCACCGGTGTCCTTGGTGTCATAGCGGCAGTGAAACTCTCCGGTGATTGCAGCCAAATGTTGCTTTTTGTCTTAGCTGGAGTGATCCTGGCGCTTACGGGAGTGTGTGTGAAATGCTTAAGGAAATAGTCGATGTTCAAAAAACTCAACCCGCTTCTGCACTCGGAGCTGAGGCTTGCCGTGATGTCGATTCTCGTGTGTGTGGGGGGAGGCTGTCTTAAAAGTAAAAGTACCCCCAGTGAGGATTGAAAATTCGTTGTCGCCCCTGTATAGGGGTACAGACTTTTCTACTCTCGCCGAGACTTTTCAGACAGTCTGTGGGGGGATGCTGTCTTAAAAGTTAAACATTCCTTCGCGAGAATCAAGAATTCGTTTTAGGTCGTGTATGGGGATACGAACAATTTCAGTTTTGCAAGGACTTTTCAGACAGTCTGGGGAGGACGAAGCGGATTTCGTCTACATCCGTAAACAGTCGGGAGCGACGGCCGGCAACCTTAGTGTCCAGCTTGACAAACTGAGCGAGGCGGGCTACATAACGGTGGAAAAGGGATTCAAAGGCAAGAAGCCATGCACGACATGCCGTGTAACAGAAGCTGGAATCTCCGCATTCTCCGAATATGTCGCCGCCTTGAGGGACTACATCACGTAGTCTCCTCAACTTTCGTGCGTCTTCGCGCATACCTACTGCCATAGAAGTATTGACTTCTTGCCGCAAACAGCCAGATGGCTTTCATCCTGAAGCCCGTGGAGAAGGACTGTGTGTGCCTCGTGAGCGGAAAGCGGCATTTTGCTCACGAGGTGTCGAAGATGAGTGTTTTCGTGAGCGGAAAGTGGCATATTGCTCACGAGAGCGTTGATTAGGGGACTCTCGTGAGCAATCTAGGCCTATCTGCGCACGAGAGCCTTATGTCTGTTGAGGACTCGGCCTCAGACGCTACTGGTTCTTCGGCAGACTCGGCGACCGGACTGACGCTTCAACTTACTCTGCAACCTGTCTGGTTCTTCGGCAGACTCGGCGACCGGATTGGCGCTTCATCTAGCTTGGTGACCTGTCTGGCGCTTCAACTTACTCGGTGACCGGGTTGGCGCTTCTGCTGACCATATGTCCGGGAATGAACCTCTTGTCCTCGGAGGAGAACCTTGGCGATGAACGGGGTCTGGTGGCAGTACGGGATGAAGGCTAGGGACGGGACTGGTTTCGTGACGATCAGGTTGGCTAGTTTGCCGACGGTGATCGAGCCCAGATCCTCGGCCACGCCCATCGCGTAGGCGGAGTTGAGGGTGCAGGCGTTGAATGACTGGGCCGGGGTCAGACGCATCCTGATGCAGCCGAGGGCCATCACGAAACGCATATCACCGGAAGGGGAGGATCCCGGATTGTAGTCCGAGGCCAGGGCTATGCCCAGACCTGCGCTGACATATTCCTTGGCCCTGCCGTAGGGGATTCCGAGGAAGAATGACGAGCCTGGGAGCATCGTCGGCATTGTCCGTGAGTTTCTAAGCGCTTCAATCTCAGCGTCGGTCGTGCGCTCAAGGTGATCGACCGAAAGAGCGTTATGCTTCACGGCCACCTGCACGCCGCCGGAGCAGGCAAGCTCGTTGGCGTGGATTTTCGGTATCAGACCGTAAGCCTCTCCGGCAGAAAGAATTCGATCCGTTTCAGCGACCGTGAAGAATCCCTCGTCGCAGAACACATCGACATATTCAGCAAGCCCTTCGGCGGCGACGGCGGGGATCATCTCCTCGCAGACGAGGTTGACATATTCATTCTGCCGGCCTTTGAAGGCTCTGCCGACGGCGTGCGCCCCGAGGAAGGTCGCCTTGATGGTGGCGGGGGAGTCCTTTTTGACGCGGCGGATCACCCGCAGCATCTTCAGCTCGTCCTCAAGGGTCAGGCCGTAGCCGCTCTTGATCTCGATGGCGCCGGTTCCTTTGGCGATCATCTCCCGCACGCGCGCCATTGTCTGTGAATATAATTCCTCTTCGCTCGTGCGGTGGAGCAGGTCGGCGGAGTTGAGGATTCCGCCTCCACGGGCGGCTATCTCCTCGTAGCTCAGGCCGTTGATCTTGTCGATGAACTCCTGCTCACGGGTTCCGGCGTAGCAGATGTGGGTGTGGGAGTCGCAGAAGGCCGGTATCACCATACCGCCCTCTGCGTCAATTACTTCATCTTGTGGGCCGGGCACCGGGCACTCGGACATATTCCCGAAACCAGAGATTCGTTCGCCCTCGATCGTGAGGTAAGCGTCCCGCAAGGAGCCGACCTCGTCCATCTCGGCGCCTTGCTTGCGCAGAACGCCTTCAGGAACGATTCCGACCAGTTCGCCGATGTGGGTGATTATGGTCATCTTATGAACTCGATAGATTTCTGGATGAGCGGGTGCATGTAGACATCATCGCTGATGAACGGCACGACCTTGCGGTAGTCACTGAATATGCCTTCGATGGCCTCCGAGGACTTGTTGCCGGCGATCTGGTGCCTGAAGTCGAGCGCCTGTGCGGCGTTGAACAGTTCTATGGCAAGCACTTCCTCGCAGTTGTCGATGACGCGCACAAGTTTCGTCGCGGCGTTGGAACCCATGCTGACGTGATCCTCCTGACCCTGCGATGACGGTATGGAATCCACGGACGCCGGCCAGCAGAGTCCCTTGTTCTGGCTCACGATCGAGGCCGCCGTGTACTGCGGGATCATGAAGCCGCTGTTGAGGCCAGGCGTGGCGACAAGGAATTTCGGCAGACCTCGCTGGCCGGAGATCAATCTGTATATTCGTCTTTCAGAGATGTTTGCGAGTTCGGACATGGCGATCGCCAGGGCGTCCATCGGGATGGCGATAGGCTCTCCGTGGAAGTTGCCGGCGGAGATGATCATGTCCTCGTCAGGGAAGACGTTCGGATTGTCCGTCGCGCTGTTGATCTCGTTCTCGATCACCGACTCGACGTAGCGGATGCTGTCCTTGACCGCGCCGTGTACCTGAGGGATGCAGCGGAATGAATATGGATCCTGAACATGTTCCTTGTGGTTCCTTATCAGTTCGCTGCCATCCAGCAGGGTCATGAATCTGGCCGCGGTGTCGATCTGTCCCTTGTGCGGACGAAGCTGGTGGGTCAGAGGCAGGAACGGCTCGACGCGGCCGTCATATGCCTCAAGGGACATCGCGCCGATCCTGTCGGCCCATTCGGAAAGCCTGTGGCACTGGATGAGCGACCAGATGGCGTGGGCGCTCATGAACTGGGTTCCGTTCAGAAGAGCTAGACCCTCCTTGGACTGAAGGCTGATAGGTTCCCAGCCCATCTCGTCCCAGACCTCCTTGCTTGGTCTGACCTTACCCTTGTAGAGAACCTCTCCGAGACCGATCAGTGGTAGGCTGAGGTGGGCGAGGGGAGCGAGGTCACCGGAAGCGCCGAGGGATCCCTGCTGGTAGACTACCGGGAGAATGTCGTTGTTGAACATGTCCAGGAGCCTCTGGACTGTAATCAGCTGCGCTCCGGAATGGCCGTAGGAAAGGGACTGGGCCTTAAGCAGGAGCATCAGCCTCACGATCTGCGGGCGTACAGTCTCGCCGGTTCCGCAGGCGTGGGACATCACCAGGTTGTGCTGGAGCTGCGAGAGCTGGTCGGCAGGGATGGTCACGTTGCACAGGGAACCGAATCCGGTGGTGACTCCATAGACCGGGCGACCGATGTCCTCCATCTTGCTGTCCAGGTACTTACGGCATTTCTCGATGGCCGCCACGGCCTCCGGGCCGAGTTCGACCCTCTCGTGGTTCTCAATTATCTCCTTAAGCCTTCCAAGGCTCAGATGTTCGTGTGAGATGATGTGTGTCATAGTTCCTCAATCGCTTTTCTGACAATGTTTTCGTCTGTGTGGTTCGCAACTGTCACCGTAAGTTCCGGTGTGCGTTCCATTTCCCTCAGGATGGCATGTTCCGCGCCTTCGTTGCGCGCCCAGCTGCGGCGGGCTATTCCGTTGTTCACGTCCCAGAACAGCATCTGGGTGATGTGCCTGTCCGAATCAGCAGATCCGTCGATCACCATGCCGAAGCCTCCGTTGATGACCTCGCCCCAGCCGACTCCGCCTCCGTTGTGGATGGAAACCCAGGTGGCTCCCCGGAAACCGTCACCGATGACGTTCTGGATGGCCATGTCGGCGGTGAACCGGGATCCGTCGTAGATGTTGGATGTCTCGCGGAACGGGGAGTCTGTGCCGGAAACGTCGTGATGGTCGCGGCCAAGCACGATCGGCGCGGAAATCTCACCCTTGCGGATGGCCTCGTTGAAGGCCAGGGCGATCTTGGTCCTGCCCTCGCAGTCGGCGTAGAGGATGCGGGCCTGCGAACCGACCACCAGATGGTTCCTGCCGGCTTCCTCTATCCAATGAATATTGTCGTTCAGTTGTCCCTGAATCTCTTCCGGAGCCGTTTCCAATTCCTTTTTAAGAATATTCACGGCTATCTCGTCGGACTTGGCGAGGTCTTCCGGCCTCTCGCTCATGCAGACCCAGCGGAACGGGCCGAAACCGTAGTCGAAGTAGAGCGGCCCCATGATGTCCTGGACGTAGGACGGGTAACGGAATGTGCCGTCCGGCCTGAGGATATCGGCTCCCGCCCTTGAGGATTCCAGCAGGAAGGCGTTGCCGTAGTCAAAAAAGTACATTCCCTTGGCTGCCAGCTCGTTGATGGCGGCGACGTGCCTCCTCAACGACGCGCGCACCGCCTCACGGAACTTCTCCGGCTCCTCGGCCATCATCCTTACGGACTCCTCAAACGACTGGCCGACAGGGTAGTAGCCTCCCGCCCACGGATTGTGGAGCGATGTCTGGTCCGAACCGAGGTCCACAGGAATATTCTCGGCCGCGAGTCTCTCCCAGAGATCCACGACGTTGCCCACATAGGCCAGCGAGACGGTCTCCTTGTTCTCCATCGCCTTTCGGATGCGCGGGATAAGCTCGTCCAGATTCTCGTGCAGCTCATCGACCCAGCCTTGGTCGTAACGCTTGCGGGCGGCGAGCGGATTGATCTCGGCTGTGACGCTCACGACCCCGGCGATGTTTCCGGCCTTAGGCTGCGCTCCCGACATTCCGCCCAGGCCGGCTGTCACGAATAGCATTCCCTTCATATTCTCCCTCGTCCCTGCGATGCCTCTGGCTTTCAGTTGCTTGCGTGCCGCGTTCATCACCGTGATTGTCGTTCCGTGCACGATCCCCTGGGGACCGATGTACATATACGATCCGGCTGTCATCTGGCCGTACTGTGACACTCCAAGGGCGTTGAATCTTTCCCAGTCATCCTGCTTCGAATAGTTCGGGATGACCATTCCGTTGGTCACAACGACTCTCGGCGCGTCCTTGTGGCTCGGGAAGAGTCCCATCGGATGGCCGGAGTACATCGAGAGTGTCTGCTCGTCGGTCATCTCGGCCAAGTACTTCATCGTCAGCCGGTACTGCGCCCAGTTCTGGAATATGGCTCCGTTGCCTCCGTAGATGATCAGCTCGTGCGGATGCTGCGCCACCCTCGGATCCAGGTTGTTCTGGATCATCGCCATGATGGCCGCGGCCTGGCGGCTCCGGCAAGGATATTCATCGATCGGTCTGGCGTACATGTCGTAGGACGGGCGGAAGCGGTACATGTAGATGCGTCCGTAGTCCTTGAGTTCTTTGGCGAACTCCGGCGCCAGTTCGGCGTGGAACTTGGCCGGGAAGTATCTCAGCGCATTCTTCAGCGCCAGCACTTTCTCTTCGGCTGTGAGGATGTCCTTGCGCTTCGGGGCGTGGTTGATGGTCTTGTCGTAAGGCTTCGGTTCCGGGAGCCTGTCCTGCGGGATGCCCGCAAGTATCTCTTCCTTAAACTTATCCATTGATCTTCGAGTTTACGATGTCCAGAATCTCTTTCTCTTCCACAACTGCCTTCGCCGCGATCTCATCGGCCTCCGCAACGAGTTCGGCGGCCTTTGCCTTGTCGCTCAGGGAAGCGGCGTTGATCTTCACGTTGAGCTGCGCTCCGAGAACCGCGCTTCGTGCCGCCAAAGCTCCCACTCCGGCGTCTGAAACGGAGTTCGGATTTCCAATCTCGGCCATCGCCCTTGTGATCTCGAAGGCCTTGAACGAGGCTTTCATCGTGCGCAGAGGCACCTGTGTGGCGTATAGAGTGGCCTTTTCGATTGCCTCAGAACGTGCAGCTTTCTCCTCATCCGTTCCCTTAGGAAGCCCGAACGCGGCCATAATCTTGTCGAACGCCGCGGTGTCCTCATCGACGAGGCTTACCAGCTCCCGCATCACGGCGTGTCCCTTCTCGGCCCAGTCGGAGAACTCCTTCCAGCGGTCATCCCAGCCTCTCTTGTGGGCTGAAAGATTTGCGACCATTGTGCCGAGGGCCGCTCCTAGGGCTCCCATATAGGCGGAGATCGATCCGCCGCCCGGGGCAGGGGACTCGGAAGCCGTCTCCTCGGCGAATCCCTTGAGCGTCATTCTGATGAGCCTCTCCTTAATGGCCATCTGCTCAGGATCTTCCATAAGATATTCAATGACCTTCTCGTGCGGGTTGAACGGCTTGAGGTCGTCCAGGCTCATCGACTTGACTGCTATCTTCATTATTTCTTCGTCCGAGATTCCGAGCGAGCGCTCCTGCTTCTCAAGGTAGAACTTTCCGGCCTCCATCAGCACACGCTTCGGTACCAGTCCGACGATCTCGGCTCCGGTGACCCTGAGTCCTCTGGCGGCGGCGGCTCTGGAGACTTCCTCGTAGGCCACGTGCAGAGGTGTCGTCTTGATGTCGGTGATGTTCATCGAGACCTGAGCGATGCCATATTCATCAATGTACCAACCAATTGCCTTGCACCCCTTGAGGGTTCCAGGCTGCCAGCGGTCCTTGCCGTTCTCGTCCTTGAGGACCTTTCCGGTCAAGCTTCCGCCCTCGCGCATCTTGCGTCCTTTCTCACGCACATCGAACGCGATCGCCATCGCGCGGCGGGTTGAGGTCGTGTTGAGATTATAGTTGACGGCCACAAGGAAGTCTCTGGCTCCCACATTGATAGCCCCGCTCTTCGCCACTGTCTCGTTATATTCCTTAGGCCCGAAGTCCGGTGCCTTGGCAGGATCGGCGATCTTCTCCGGCAGGGCTTCATATTCCCCGGCCCTGCAGACCGCGAGGTTCTTCCTTTCCGGCTTGAAAGCCGCCGCCTCGTAGCAGTAGCAAGGAATGCCGAGCTCGTCGTAGATCCTTTTCGCCAGCCCGCGCGCCAGTTCCGCGCACTCTTCCAAAGTCGTCTCCGCGACCGGTACGAGCGGCAGCACATCGCACGCCCCCGACCGAGGGTGCGCCCCGTGGTGATGCCTCATGTCGATCACCTCGCCGGAACACTTGACTCCTTGGAAAGCCGCCTCCAGCACAGCTTCGGGGCTGCCCACGAAGGTCACGACAGTCCTGTTGGTCGCCTCGCCCGGATCCACGTCGAGCACCTTGACGCCCTCCTCGTTGCCGTTGACCGTCACCTTGGCCGAAGCGATGGCCTTAACGATCTGATCAATAACATTTTTGTCTCGCCCTTCACTGAAATTGGGCACGCATTCTATAATCTTTGCCATAGTGGTTATGTGTTTTTAATATGTGGCTATAAATTTATGAATAATTTACCAATATTCATTGCAAAACCGAAGGGAATCTTCCGATTCTCTTTTAAATTGTGAACCGTGATGCCTAAAATGTGAACCGTGATGCGTTTTCACGGTCACTGGGCCTGTCGAAGTGACCTTCCTTATACGTTATCACAACCCTTACCAGTAACAGAATAGCCTTTCAGATGTACCAAACGTGCTCTCAGCTTCGTTTTGTACACCAGAACACCTTCGAGTGTACAAACCCCAACAATACTGTACGAAACGACAGTGAAAACCATTTCATACAGAATACGTTGGTTTCGTACAGAAAACTCTTGTTGGAAGCAGCCAGCCTTACTGTGTGCCAAACCGCATTGACTGTTATGCATAGCTGAACACGTAACCCTTCCTTCTAATGATTCGGTGCGGAGTACCTTCTTTTTACAAACCACGGACACGCCACCCTGCCATACACGCACCTGTGGCCCATCCTACCGTGCCCGACCCTCTCTTCAAATGTAGGGGTTGAGCACACGAATATGCCCTGCACACGTCTCGGCTGCCATATCCCGTGTCCGTGGTTTGTAAAATTATCGAGAGCATCCATCCTATTCTTCATAAGTTTCCTATGACACGACCTTTTTTGACCCCGTCATATTCAAAGACTGCCCTTGGTTTGTCAGAGTCATCTCGCTTTTCTGGTTTTCAAGTTCGTTGTAAGTGTCGAATAAGCGAACATAAGACTCATCGATTATGCTTAAGTACTGGTAGAGAAAGTCTTTCAGATGGTCATAATTATCCTCAAAGGAGGTGATCTGAAAGGAGATTCCATCCTCATCCTCGCCAGTGAGCAGCACTTTAGCCATAATGATCTCATCAGAAACCTTGTGTGCCGCCTGACGTAATAGCTCCATATTCCATTCATTCTTGTCCAAGTCGTAATGCCTCATGATTATGAACATCGGCAGCCTCTCGGTGACAATTCCGTACGTATCTCCCTGCTTCTTGAAGAAAATCCAATTGTCCTCGGCCTCCGGCACAAACCCATTGTAACGTATCGCCTCCATAATCAGATCCCTGTCCAATCTACGGCTGTCATATTCACAGGCCGCCGCACTTACAATACCTGCTTGTGCAGCGTCTTTTTTCAATTTCTCGTTGTCGTATTTCAGATTCTCGCATTTCTCATTCTCTTTCATATAACAATACTTCGGTAAAAATTTACCGTACTAAAAAGTTAAATAATGGAAGCCGGGT
>OLSK01001748.1_pt1 | contig 15228 bp, 14 predicted proteins | sample 1672781 | NCBI WGS metagenome assembly OLSK01 (sample SAMEA3136723, study PRJEB25190) | human gut metagenome | biome: human gut; feature: human-associated habitat; material: faeces | place: Austria | collected 2013 | reverse complement strand
ATTCTACAGAAGGGACTTCCTTTTTTCTATTTACACAAAATATTTTACACTCTCAAAGAATTCGAAACGAAATTTACTGAAACAGTTCGCAAACCTTCCCAAGGGTTTGAACTAGAAGCTTACATGCATGGACCGTATTTGGAAGCTGATAGTGAACATATTTTATTCTTTATTGAAACAAGAAGTGTCAATGAAGCTCGTTCACAAAGTCTAAAGGACTATATGACATCATATGTCGGTAAAACAATTACCGTGATAACCGAAGTAGCAAAAAATGCCAATGATTTAGGTTTAGCAGTGGATTGTGATGAACTGGTTTCATCCTTATTATTGGTGATTCCTTTCCAAATTTTATCCTATAAAATTGCTAAATCAAAAGGAATTGATTTGAGTCAGCGTATTTTTGATGATTTTGATCACGTATTAAAAAGTAAAGTATAGAGGTGGAAAAATGTTAAAATTCAACGAACAACAACAAATTGATAACATTCAAGGAGCTTTAGAACTACGTCCAGAAGTCGAAAAGATTATGGACGGGGTATGGGAAAAAGGATTTGATAATATTTACTACTTAGGAATCGGTGGTACTTATGCTTCAGCTATGCAGGCTGTTACTTACATTAACGGAAAAAGCAACTTGCCTGTTTATGTGGAACATGCAGCTGAATATTACACAACTGGCAACAAACGTTTGACTAAAGATTCTATCGTTATCTTATATTCTGTTACAGGTACAACACAAGAAGTTGTTAGAGCAGTAGATGAAATTAGAGAAGTTGGTGCAACATTGATTGGCTTTATAGATACTGTTGGCAGTCCATTAGCAGAAAAATGTGACCACGTCATTACTTATCCAGCGCCTGGAACAGAACAAATCAAATTCTTTATGGTAGCGGATCGCTTAATGAAAAATAATGGTGAATTTGATGACAACGAAGAATATTACCAAGAATTAGAAAAATATTTAGCTAAAGGATTAGTAGAAGCTGAAAAATAGGTAGATGCTTTTGGTTTAGAGTTCGCTGAGAAACACCGCCATGACGCAATGCATTACTTCATTGGTGCCGGTAATCAATGGGGTGCAGTTTACTCATATGTTATGTGTTACTGGGAAGAACAAAGCTGGCTACGTTCAAAATCAATTCATGCAGCTGAGTTTTTACATGGTACACTAGAAATTGTGGACGAAACAACACCAGTAACACTTTTCTTAGGAGAAGATGAACAACGGCCGTTAGCAGAACGTGTCAAAAATCTGTTGCCACGTATTTGTGCTAACTATACTTTCATTGATTCAAAAGATTATTCAGTAGAAGGAATCAGTGAAAAATATCGCGGTCGCGTATTGTCATTTCTATTGATGCATTGTGTTACACAACGAATCGATGCTCATGTCGAAAAACTAAATTGTCACCCACTAGAAATCCGTCGCTACTACCGACAATTCGATTATTAATAGCATGCTGATTAATGATGGGATAAACTAGTCTAAACACAAAAAGGATCTTCCAACATATTATACAAGGTGTGTTGGAAGATTCTTTATTAACATTAAAGAGAACATATCTTTTTTGGATAATTCAAAGATTGATAATTTCATATTTGTAGTGTTACTTTCCAGAAAAAAATTATCGTGGTAACCACTATTCGATATTTAGTATGAATTATTTATTAGCGACTCGAGTATATTGTTTTTATCGTAAGAACCTCTGTCTAGGGCGCATTGAACCCTTCATTCTTTGTATAGAGATTTTCCGATGATATATTATCTGAGGTACTACACTAATTCGTCTGCCAACTACTCAACAGATTAACCTGAATGATACAAACTTAGAATTATCATCTTAAAGTCCCCATCAAAGTTTTTCTTGGCATTGGTTATCTTAGACACACGTTTTGAGAAATAGATTTTATCAGAATATGTCTAAAAATTATCCTAATGTTGATCATAGTTGTTGATTACCTATAAAAACTTAACCGAGGTTTTTTACTTGAAGAAATCGTGAGACAGCAGTATCATAATCTCGTTGGATTTTTGGGATATAGCCAAACTGGTAAGGCGCCTGACTCTGAATCAGGTAATTGTAGGTTCGAGACCTGCTATCCAAATCACGAAAGACCGCAGAACAAAACTCTGTGGTCTTTTTTTGTAGTAAAGGAGGAATTTGGAGTGGCCAAACTAGATGAAGAATTTGCTTTTTTGGTATTGTCGATCGTATCGGAGATTCCCAAAGGCAAAGTAGCTACTTATGGACAAATTGCCGAGTTGGCAGGATATCCTCGCAATTCCCGTTTAGTCGGTAAAGTATTGAGCCACGCCGAATATTATGGTCGCTATCCTTGTCAACGAGTAGTGAATAGTCAGGGAGAATGTGCGAAAGGTTGGCCGGAACAGCCGTTACTATTGCAAGAGAGGGTATTATTTTTCGCGAGAATGGACGAGTGGATCTGAAACGCTGCCATTGGGATGGAGAAGAGTGATCTGTAAAGGATCATTCACTTTAAGCAATACAGATATGATGAAATAAAATATCTATGAATTTTTTTGCGTTGCAATGGAGAGATTCTTTGGGAGTTTGATTCTAAAATAAATCATATACAATGGGTTATTTAGTGCCCGATTTTGTTAGGAGTATAGGCAAAAAGAATTAGTAGTGAAAATCAGTATTGTATTTGGGATATATTCTTTTATTTAATATGAGTTAGGTCCTTAGAACTAAAAGAATTAAGAGATTGATTGACTTTGTAAATAGTAAAACACCTAATAAGTATCAATGAGTTCCCAAATCGTATCTAGTTGAATAGAAGAAATTTCTATTGAATACTATGTGATTCTATGAATTTATTTAAGTTGTCTAAAATAGTGAAATTCTGAATTTATATTATCGATATGTGCAAATGAACAAATAACATTGTAAATATACCAATTTTATTTATGAAATAAAGCATTAAAATGAAAACGTAAACAATTAAGAAAGGATGTTTGAAATGGATGGAATTACAATACCGTGGTATGCGGCGATTATTGGTTTGATTTTTGCAGTTTTTTTGATTTTGAAAAAAATGAATCCGGTTTATTCATTATTTTTAGGAGCAATTATCGGATGTTTGATCGGCGGAGCATCACTAAGCAATACCGTGGATATATTAGTTACAGGAACACAAAGTATTATGGGGACAGCAATTCGTGTGTTGGCAGCAGGGATGTTGGCAGGAGTGATGATGGAGTCAGGCGCAGCAGAATCCATCGCCCATGCAATCGTTAATAAACTTGGAAGTAATAAAGCAATCTTTTCACTAGCTCTGTCAACAATGATCATTACAGCTGTGGGCGTATTTATTCCTGTCGCAGTATTGATCGTAGCGCCGATCGCTTTGTCAGTCGGAAAGCAGACAGGTATCAGTAAATTAGCATTGTTGACAGCATTGTCTGGTGGCGGCAAAGCTGGAAATATCATTTCGCCTAATCCCAATACTATCGCAGCTGCTAATGGGTTTAAATTAGATTTAAGCAATGTAATGATTGCTGGATTTATTCCGGCAATTTTTGGATTAGCAACAGCAGTTCTTATTGCTAGTTTGATTAAGAAAAAAGGCGGTAAGGTTAAAGATAGCGATATTCAAGAAAAATCGGAAAAAGAATTGCTTCCATTACGCAAAGCTTTAATTGCACCCGTTTTGTCAATCGTTTTATTATTGATAAATCCAATTGGAACGATGCTTCATATTCAGGTGTTGGCTGATTTGAAGATCGATGCGATGTACATTTTACCTTTCGCTTCGATAGTGGGGATGATCGCAATGGGACAAGCTAGTCAAATCAGAGAATATTCAAAATCGGGGATTTATCGTGTGACAGATACCGTTTTGATCTTGATTGGTGCTGGTGCTATAGCTGGTCTGATCTCAGTTTCTGATTTATCAAAACAAGTTGTCCATTTGATTTCCATTACAGGGATTTCGGGTACATTATTAGCGCCCATCTCAGGTATTTTAATGGGCTTAGCAGTAGGATCAACTTCTACAGCAGTAATTTTAGCGACTGGATCTTTTGGGCATGCTATTCTTGAAACCGGAACCAATTCGTTAGCAGCAGCTGTAATGGTTCATACAGGTGCAACGGTGATTGATAGTGTACCTCAAGGAAACTATTTCCACATTACGGCTAACAGTATGAATATGTCTATCAAAGAACGGATGAAAGTGATTCCTTACGAAATCTGTGTCGGTGGTGTGATGACGATCGTTGCAACGATATTATATGGATTTATTTTAAAATAAAATTGTAGAGATAGCGTTTTGTCAAATCTTTTACAAAAATATGAACTTGAAAAAATATTTATTGAAAATAACAATGAAGAAGGTAAATTCTGTTTGAAAAGAAGATTTTCAGCAGAATTTTGAGGAGAAGAACAATGGAGAAAACTTTTGTATTAGCACCAGATTCATTTAAAGAAAGTATGAGTGCTAAAAATGCTTGTGAAGCAATGGAACGAGGAATTCGCAAAGTATTTCCTGAATCTAAAGTGATCCAAGTCCCTATGGCAGATGGAGGAGAAGGAACTGTTGACGCACTAGTTGACGGTATTAACGGGACAAAAATCGAAGTGATGGTGTCTGGACCAATTCCATCAGAAAAAATCAAGGCTTATTACGGGTTGTTAGCAGATGAAAGTACGGCAGTGATTGAAATGGCTGAAGCCAATGGTATTGAACTATTGGCAGAAAACAAGCGAAACCCTCTTTTGACCTCTACTTACGGGACTGGAGAGATGATCAAAGATGCCTTGGATAAAGGAGTAAAAAAAATAATCATCGGTATAGGAGGCAGCGTCACGAATGATGGCGGTGCAGGTATGGCTCAAGCGTTAGGAGTGCAATTTTTAGACAAAAATGGCAAGGAACTACCGGTTGGAGGCGGCGCGTTGTCAGAATTAGCTAAAGTCGACGTTAGCACTATCGATCCAAGACTAAAAGAAACAGAAGTCGTTATCGCTAGCGATGTAACCAATCCGTTGACGGGTCCAAATGGCGCATCATTTGTTTTTGGTCCGCAAAAAGGAGCTACGCCTGATATGGTTAAGAAATTAGATGAAAATTTGGTTCACTACGCTGCGGTTATTCAAAAAAATTTGGGGATAGATATCAAGGATCAGCCCGGTTCTGGTGCAGCAGGGGGATTAGGAGCCGGACTATTAGTTTTTACTGGCGCAAAAATGGAATCCGGTGTCGATTTGGTTATCCAGTTAACACATTTGGAAGAAAAGATTGTACAAGCTGATTACGTGTTTACCGGTGAAGGCGGTATGGATTTTCAGACAAAATTTGGGAAAGCTCCATACGGTGTAGCAAAGATCGCCAAACGATATGACAAGCCTGTTTTTGCTTGTGCCGGTTATATCGGCGAACAGGTTGATGTTTTATACGAGGAAGGAATGACTGCGATTTTCGGCATCTTAGACCAGGCCGGTCCATTGAAGCAAGCATTACAAGCCGGCGAATCCAATTTAGAGCGTACAGTTGAAAATATCGTCCGTGTTTTAAATGTTTGTGGAGGTTAAAAGTTGTGTTATCTATCAAAAAAAGATTAAACTAACTGTATAACCAGATAATTCTTAGGACGGTAATCAATGAGTAATTTATTAACAAAAGAGCAGGCCAATATGATCGTAAGCAAGCTGATGGCGGATATTCCTTACAATATTAATATTATGAATGAACAAGGTTTTATTATTGCAAGCGGTAAAGAATATCGTATCGGTGAACGACATCGTGGTGCAGAAAGAGCAATTAAACAAGGCGAAATGGTTGAGATCTTCAAGGATACTTCCCTAGAAAAAAGAGGAACCAACGAACCAATCATTTTAAATGGCGAATTATTGGGAGTAGTTGGAATCTCAGGAGACCCAGAAGAAGTCCGCCCGTTTACTAAGCTAGTAAAATCAATCGTACTGCTTTTAGTTGAAGAACTAAATGAATTTCGAAAAAAGGAAAAGAAAAATCAGCTTAAAGCTGATTTTTTAAAGGAGCTCCTTTCAATCAAAGATTGCTACAGTGAAGAGATGGTTCACCAGGCATTAGATGATTACGGGATAAATCTTCTGCGAACGAATCGCTGTATTGGATCATTGGAACAAGAAACTTTACGTAGTTGCTTTCCCTTACATGAGGTTTTTGAATGGTATGGAATGTATATAGTTTTTATTGATGGCAATACCATAATTGATGACGACCTCTCAGGTTTAATCGTTAGCTCTGAACAATGGAATTTAGGACAGGGAATGAATGAAGTAGATAATACTTTTCTGTATTTGAAATTTTTCCAGATTCCAATCAATAAAGTCTTTTTTAGTGAAGATTTATATTTTATTCACTTATTTGATTTTTCAATTAAACTAGATAAGAATCTATTAAAAAAAGTTGAATCAATCTATGATGAATATTATGAAACACTGATTTATTTTTCTAGTAATAATGGAAATGTGAAAGAAGTGTCAGAAAAACTGCATATCCATCGTAATACACTAAATTATCGAATTCAGCGTATTCAAGAATTAACTAGAAAAGATCCTAAAAATTGGTCTCATTTGTGGATATTAATGTACCATCTTGCTTATTGTTTCAAAGTGAAGTTCAGAACGTAAGAAATAAGAATATGTATCCATAATAAATGTTTGGATTTACCTTATAGATATAAAAAGAAACAAATCATTCTGCAGGAATCGATTACTCGATTCCTGCTTTTTTTACTTCCTTTGCAGCAAAAAAGTGCTCGTAATCTAAGCGATGTTGGATAGTTTTTAGAATATACATATTTTCTTCAATTCCAGGAAAAAATGACCAAGCTAGTATGCTAAAAAAGTACGTTGCTTCTGTGATCTTTTTTCCGTCTTTACTAACAGATGTTTTAATTGATCAAAGCTCATTGTAATCTACCCTAATTTCCATAGTTCTTCACCACTTTTAAAAATAGTAAAACCCCTACAAGTATGCTATAGTAAATTGCTAAAGAAAAACCAATAAGGTGGGAGATGTATGCGCGATCAAACAAGTGGAAAAATGATTCGTTTTTATTATACAAGTTTGCAATTTCTCTATTGGATGATGTTTTGTTCGGTCTATGGGTTTGCGACATTGTTTTTGATTTATTTCAAGATTGATCCAGCTAAAATCGGAGGGATCTTAGCATTGGTCAATATTGTTTCAACGGTGCTTCAGCCTTTTATCAGTCAGGTGATCATCAAGAAAAGAAAGATTCCACTGATCACCGTGCTAAAGACGATGACAGCAGGATTAGGAGTGATTCTCTTAGCTGGGGTATTGCTTCCGAATTTGCCGATCATTACTTATATCTTGGGTGGGATTTTAGTAGTTTCCATGCAATCATTTCTCAATGCGCTGGCATTTGAGTATTCAAATACCGGCTACAGGATCAACTTTGGTTTTTCAAGAGCTGGCGGTTCATTTTCTTATGCTGTAACTTCTTTTTTACTGGGACAGTTGTTAGCGATTTATTCTGCCGCGATTTTGCCGATCTTGGTTATAGTTGAAGCAGTAGTGTTTTTCGTTATTTTGCATCTGCTGCCGGATGTAAAAAATCAAGAAGTTTTTCCTATGACAAAAGAGCAGGATCGCCCAGTTTCTTTGAGAAAAAAATATCCTTTCCTGATTTTGTTGTTTTTAGGTTTCAGTTTTCTTTTTACTTTCCACACCATGATCAACAGTTTTTTGGCACAGATCTTTGAAAACATCCACGGTGGCAGTAAAGAAGTCGGCATCGCATTGATGATCGCCGCTTTATGCGAATTACCGGGAATGATCTTTTTTGAACAGCTTGTCAAAAAGAAATCCAGCAAATTTTGGCTGTCTATTGCCAGTATTTCATTTGCTGTCAGAGGATTCATGATGCTGCTGGCCGGTTCGATCTTGATGATGGAAATGACGCATCTCCTGCAAGCCTTTAGTTTTGCTTTGTTTATTCCAGCTTCAGCTTATTTATTCAATCAATTTCTGGCGGATGACGACCGTGTATTTGGACAAACGATGATCATTATCGCCACAACTCTTGGTGGGGTGATAGGAAATGTCTTGGGCGGCAGTCTGCTGCAGCATTTCGGTGTATGGGAGATGCTGATTTTCGGTACTGGTTTTGCGGTGCTAGGTGCTTTATTAACTATTTTGGGCATTCGAAAAATACCGAAGACAGGAAACGATAGTGATTCTCTTGTTGAGTAGCATAAAAATACTTAGATACTAGTTTTATATAAATAACATATAGTGATTATTGGTGTAATTACAAAAAACGAGAATAACTTAAGTAAGCATTTCTAAATAATTGAGAAACCTCATCTAAAAAGATAAGAAAATATCCCTAATAAAACTTCTGTAACATTTTAGATAACTGATTGTAAGCTGAATAATAAACTATAAGGAGACAGTTAGACGGTCTCCTTTTTTTGCGTATTATAATTCTAGAATTGTTGGAAATTGATAATAATTAACAAGAAATATTAGACAGGAACTTCGAACTGCTTATCACATTCTTATTATTATATATTTGCGTAAGTAGTCCTGGTAGTCTCAATGCACTATTCTATCTTGAAACTAAGAAGTTATAGAAGGAGCAATGATAGAAAGCACGAGAATACAAATAGCGATTAAATATTTTTCTAGACAACCTTAGTTAATTCACACAGATATATTTTAGGTACAGTCTTACAGATATAGAGTTAGTGCTGTGTGAATCCTGATGTTCGCAGTGCATAGGAGTCAAGTAAGATTCTAGCCAGTATAGAAAGTGGAAGTCTGGAGCGTACCTCATAATCTGGGAAGAAGGAGCCTTCTGATTTAAAGCCAACAAAAGGAATCTCGATATGTTCCATCAAACTTGAATGACGATTAGCAGTAAGCAAAATTGTCCCGATCTCAGCTTTATAACAGTTTTCAGCTGCGGTAATCAATTCCTTTGTTTCACCGTTTAGTGAAACAAAGATCACGATGTCATCTTTGAATAATTTTCTACTAATGTTTTTTATGATATTGGGATCAGTATGCATCTCACAATATTTACCGGTAAGTTGAAATTTGACCATCATTTCCTGAGCAATCAATTCTGAAAAACCTCGGGCAAAAATCATGATTCTTCTAGCAGCCTTGATTCGTTGAATAGCATCTTCAATATTCCCGCTTTCTACCATATTGATGGTGCGGATTACCTCTTGCTCATTTTTAAGAATAGCAGTCTTTATTCCTTCATCAACTTTATCAAGAGCGGCAAAATTGATATTTGTATTTTCTTTTTCTTTTAACGAATGTTTAAAAGACGTAAACCCCTCATATCCTTTTTTCTTCATAGTACGAACGACGGTTGCTGTTGAAACGTTGGCATATTCACTTAGTTTTACAATGGAATAGGAGGGGATTTCGAGTATGTGACTTTGAATAAAATCCCAGAGATATTTCTCCGATTCACTTAATTTTGTATCCATATTTTGCCTCCGATTAGTTAGGATAATTCTATTGTAAAGCGGGAGTTTCCTTTACTTCAAGTTTATTTAATATATTTTGTAAAAGTTTTCAATGAATTTAGTCATTTATGAAAACATTTACATTCGATCTTGATACATAATGAATATGTAAGAAAGGAGGAGCGTAAATGTCAGTTTATACATGTACTTTAAACTTGGCAATCGACCTTTTTATCGAAACAGATGAAATGAAACCATCCCAAGTCAATCGAACAAACGATGATGATATACAAGCTAATGGAAAAGGGGTGAATGTTTCATTGATCATGAAGCAATTAGGTATCGATAGTACAGCTTTAGGATTTAAAGCAGGTTTTACCGGGAATTATATTGAGGATTATTTGCATCAAAAAGATATTAGCACTGATTTTATTAGCGTACCGGGAATGACTAGAATCAACGTTTTTACACAAGTTAATAAAACCAATGAAGAATTCAAATTGGTTAATAAAGGACCTGAGATTCCTCAGGAACAAATCAAAACTTTTCTAAATCAAATACAAAAGCTGCAAGCTGACGATTATTTGTGTGTTTCTGGCAGTTTGCCGCGAGGGGTCTCACCCGAAATTCTTATTGATATCAGTCGTATTTGTTTTGAAAATAAGGTCCATCTGATTATTGATTCAAGCTATCCGGAAATAATTGATTGTCTGCCGTATCAGCCGTTCTTATTAAAACCAAACGAGGAGGAATTGCAATCTTGGTATAATGTCGAGCTTAGTGATCGTGAAGGATATATTCATTATGCTGAACGCTTGATTGCCGATGGAGCGAAAAATGTTCTCCTTTCTCTAGGAGGAGAGGGAGGAATATTTTTAAATAAGGATATCGTTTATTCTGGGAATTCTCCTAAAGGTAAAGTAGTCAATACAGCGTGTGCTGGTGACACTTTGTTGGGAACATTTCTTGCAGGATATTTAAAAGGTGAACAGGTAGATATTAATTTGAAGAAAAGTTTAGCAGCTGGAAGTTCAACCGCTTTTCGTAAAGGATTAACAGATTTTTCGGATGTTGCAGAGTTGGAAAAACAAATCGAAATCAAAGAGGGAGCGAGTAAAAAATGACAACTTACAAAATTGTTGCCGCAACAGGATGTCCAACAGGAATTGCCCACACTTATATGGCTCAAGAAGCATTGGAGCAGGCAGCTAAGCGCAAAGGGGTATCTATCAAAGTTGAAACCCATGGTCAAGTAGGGATAGAGAATGAATTAACACCAGAAGAAATAAAAAACGCTGACGCTGTAATCATTGCAGCTGACAAAGATGTTCAAGCAGAACGTTTCGCAGGTAAGCGTGTAATCGATGTGCCTGTCAGCAAGGGGATTAAAGATGCTGACCAATTGATCGAAGATGCGTTGGCTGGTAAAGGTTCAATCACTGCAGAAAACAAAACAGTTGACGCTGCTGGTGAGAAAGCGGAGATGGGGGTTGCAGCAGGCATTGGTCACAGTATTTATAAAAATCTCATGAACGGTGTTTCTCATATGCTGCCGTTTGTAGTGGCAGGTGGGGTAATTATTGCAATTTCGTTTGCCATCTGGGGTGTGTACTCTTTTGATCCCAATGATCCTACTTACAATCCGACTGCCGCTATGTTAAAGGGTGTTGGTGATGCGGCAATGGGAATGATGGTTCCTATTTTAGCAGCTTATATCGCTGAAGGAATCGCTAAACGTCCTGGTTTGGTTGTTGGGTTTGTTGGCGGACTGTTAGCCAATTCTGGCGGAGCCGGTTTCTTAGGCGGAATTTTTGCAGGGTTCTTAGCAGGCTACTTTATCTTACTATTGCAAAAGGTCATGAAAGGCTTGCCTAAACAATTGGATGGTCTGAAGGCAATCTTCTTATATCCGGTGATCGGTGTCTTGTTTGTTGGTGTAGTCATGTCTTTATTAGCAAATCCAATGGAAGCAGTCAACCAAGGAATGATGAATTTCTTGGCAGGATTCCAAAATTCTAATCCATTAATTTTAGGGATTATCGTTGGCTGTATGTCAGCATTTGATATGGGAGGTCCAGTCAATAAAGCGGCTTATGTTACAGGGACTGCGTTGTTGGCACAAGGTAACCATACATTTATGGCAGGGGTTTCGGCAGCTTGTATCGCGCCCCCATTGATTACTGGATTTGCCGCACTGTTTTTTGGAAAATATTTCGACACGAATGATCGCAACGCTGGTTTAGTCAACTTTATCTTGGGCTCAACGCACATTACCGAAGGAGCAATTCCATTTGCGGCTAAAGATCCGCTACGTGTTCTGCCAACTATGATGCTAGGTTCATCAATTGCTGCTGTACTGACATATATGTTTGGTGTCCAAGTTCCCGCACCTCATGGAGGTTTTCTAGTATTACCTGTTGTTACTGGTAAGGTTGCATGGGTAGGGTCGATTTTACTTGGTTCAATCGTTGGCGGAGTAATTTTAGGGTTGATCCAAAAACGTAGTGTAGAAAAACGTGAAGCAGAAGCAGCTACTGTTGAAATGAAAGAAGCAACCAACAACTAAAGGTTATTCTAGAAAGAAGGATTTCAAATGACTTTGATCAAAACAAATAAAGTTTTTATGAATAAAAATTTTACGACGCAAGATGAGGTAATGAACTTCCTTGCAGATCAGTCAATTGTCTTGAGCATTAGTGAAGACCGAGATGCAGTTTACGAGAAATTGATGGAAAGAGAAGAAGAAAGCACGACTGGTATGATGGATGGTTTTGCCATCCCTCATGCCAAAGATGCTAGTATCAAGGATGCCGATATTGTGATTGTTCGGTTAAACGGTAAGGTCGATTGGAAAAGTTTAGATGGAGAAGGAACGGATTTTGTAATCGCTCTGTTTATTCCAGATTCAGAGGCTGGAACAACCCATCTAAAATTTTTATCTCAGGTAGCCAGACTTTTGATGCACAAAGATGTGACAGAAGGTCTGAAACAAGCCCAGTCTGCTGAAGAAATAGCTGAACTTTTAAACCAAAAATTAGAAGAAAACTAAAAAGGAAGTAGTGAAATCATGCCTTTAACAGAAAAAAAGAAAACTTATATTCGTCAACTAAGTAATGAAAGTGGCATCATCAGTGCGTTAGCAATCGATCAACGTGGTGCCTTGAAAAAAATGATCGGTAAATTTCAAAATCAATCAGCAACCGATGAACAAATCATCAATTTCAAAAAAATCATTTCTTCTGAATTGACTCCATATGCTTCAGCAATCTTATTAGATCCAGAATATGGGTTGCCGGCAGCCGAAGTTCGCGATAAAAATGCTGGTCTGTTGTTGGCCTATGAAAAAACTGGTTACGATGCTTCAACTCCAGGACGTTTACCGGATATTTTATCTATTTGGTCTGTAAAACGTCTAAAGGAGCAAGGGGCCGATGCTTGTAAGTTCTTGTTATACTACGATGTAGATGAATCTGATGACATCAATGACCAAAAGAAGGCGTTTATGGAGCGGATTGGTTCTGAATGTGTTGCTGAAGATTTGCCATTTTTCTTAGAATTGGTTTCTTATGATGCCAACGATCCTGATACTTCTTCGAAGGAATATGCCTTGAAAAAACCGCATAAAGTAAATGAAATGATGAAGGAATTTTCTAAGCCTCGCTATGGAGTTGACGTTTTGAAAGTGGAAGTTCCTGTTAATATGAACTATGTGGATGGTTACACTAAAAATGAAGTTGCTTATACCAAAGAAGAAGCTGCTGCTTATTTCAAAGAACAATCCGAGACTACCAACCTGCCATTTATTTTCTTGAGCGCAGGAGTAACTGCTGAATTGTTCCAAGAAACCTTGAAATTTGCAAAAGAGGCTGGCTCTACATTCAATGGGGTACTCTGTGGGCGCGCAACTTGGGCGAATGGTGTAGAACCATTCGTTACTAAAGGTGAATATGCTGCCAAAGAATGGATGCAGACACAAGGACGCAAGAACATCGAAGAGCTGAATAATGTTTTGAAAGAAACAGCAACAGCTATTAAATTGTAAGAAAGCTTTAACTATAACCTTAAGTTTGTAACCTAATGATTTTTAATAATCAATTTGAGCTTTTAAATAAAGAATTGGAAGCGTCCCGACGCTTCCTTTTTCGTTTGTCTTAAGGCATGATGGGTTCTATGTTGTCGTTCAATAACCGCAAGAAGGTCAGCATTTTTTTCTTAGAGTATGCAAAAGTGCTTTCTACCCAATGATTTAAAACGGAGAGGCACCCTTGGATATGGTAAATGGTGAAGTAACGCATTTCTTCTGTGATCACGGTTTTTTTGTCTTCTTGTAGCCAGATTTTTAAATAATTTTCTTCGATCAGATTATTTAATCTCTTTTGGAATTGGATATCTCCGTGGTTGATAACGAATAACTTGTACACGAACGTATTTGTATAGACATAGTCGATCAAATGAGCGTATAGATCCTCGTAGCTGTGTGTCGTGTCATAGGAAATGATTTCATCCAAGTCTTGGAAAAAGCTATTTTCTAGCTTTTCATAAAGATCATAGATATCCGTATAATGTTTATAAAATGTCGAACGGTGAAGATCAGCAGTTTCGGTCAGTTCACGGATAGTGATGTTTTGAATTTTTTTATCTACTAATAATTTTGATAATGCTTCTGCTAACGCTTTTTCTGTTTTTTTAACGCGACGATCCTCTTTTTTCATTTTGCAGCCTCCTAATCAACATAATCAAGGAATTGTGTCGGTTATCCGACAATTTCATCGCTATCTGAACATAGATAACCGACACTTTGTCTATTATAATATAAGTATAGCATATCAATATTTAAAGAATAGGAGAATAAGTGATGGAATTAGCCTTTAAGCAACTGGAAAAGAAAGACTACAAAAAAGCCATTCAATTCGCGATTAAAAGTATGCACTTTGATTGGTATACCAAGAGCAAACTCCTTTTGAATCTTTATGGAAGATACTTTTGGTATCTAGAATTGAATCGCGCGACACAAATCATTGCTTTATATGCGGATGATGAGCTGGTAGGTGTTTTATTAGCAGACATCAAAGGAAAATCAAAAAAGCATCATTCATTTAGTCAAAAGTTATATGTTAAACTATTTGATTTCTTACAAAATGTATTTGTGAAAGACAGCAATGGGGGGTATGACGCCACCAATGACGAATTGCTTGCAGACTATTTAAAAAAACATTCCCCAGACGGAGAAATTGTCTTTTTAGCTGCCAACCCTGATTTAAAGATCAAAGGAATCGGTAGTAAATTATTAAAAGAATTTGAACGCCGAGAGCAAGGAAAAGAAGTATTTCTGTTCACGGATAGCGGCTGTACGTATCAATTTTATGAACGACGCGGTTTCGAACGGAAAAAAGAAAAAGATATCGTCATGAAGATCCTTAATAAAGAAGTAGATCTTCGCTGTATGTTATACAGCAAGGTCATTCAGTAATGTTTTAATATAAAAATGACGATACTTGCGATAAGTCACAAAAGACAGTGGCGAAGCGAATATTAGCTTCAGCGTATAGCCAAAGCATAGTTTGTACAAAGTCATAATCTAAGAAGCGTTCTGACGCTTCTTTTTTTCGTGTTACAGTCAAACAGGACAATGTAAGAAAAATGTAAGAAATTTATAGAGAAAATGTAGAAAAGTTTTGTTAAAAGATAGGTATCTTAGTGATCAGTGAGGAGAGTGTAAAATATTTTGTGTAAATAGAAAAAAGGAAGTCCCTTCTGTAGA
>OLSK01001739.1_pt1 | contig 15320 bp, 16 predicted proteins | sample 1672781 | NCBI WGS metagenome assembly OLSK01 (sample SAMEA3136723, study PRJEB25190) | human gut metagenome | biome: human gut; feature: human-associated habitat; material: faeces | place: Austria | collected 2013 | reverse complement strand
GCGCCAGTGCGGATCATATCGCGGTAGGCGCGCTCGCCGAGAATGGCGGAGATCGCGTCGATGACGATGGATTTGCCCGCGCCGGTCTCGCCGGTCATGACGTTAAAGCCGCGCTCAAACAGGATATCCGCCTGCTCGATCACGGCGATATTTTCAATGTGCAGCAGGCGAAGCATGGCGGCTCCTTACTCGAGCATGCGGTGCAGCTCGCGGCAGAACTCCGCGGCAGATTCCTTGTCACGCATGATGACGAGCGTCGTATCGTCTCCGGACAGCGAGCCGACCATATTCGGCATCTTCAGCGAGTCGATGTTCGCGCCCGCAGCTGCGCCGAGGCCGGGCATGGTCTTGATGACGATGATATTCTGGGCATAGTCAAAGCTGGTGACGCATTCCCGGAAAATGGTGTTCAGCCGCCCCGTAAAGGCGCTGGGCACCTCTCTTGCCGCCGTCGTGTAGCGGTAGGTGCCGAAGCTGGTCAGCTCCTTGACGATCCGCAGCTCCTTAATGTCCCGGGAAATGGTCGCCTGGGTGCTGGTGAAGCCCGCTTCCTGCAATTCCTTAAGCAGCTGCTCCTGTGTTTCTACGTTTGTTGTGGAGATGATCTCCATAATTTTTGCCTGTCTCTTCGATTTCAAACCCGGTCACCTCTTACACTTTCTTAAATTTCGCGTTGACCACATCATAAAAACTGCGTTCCTTCAACCGAACCAGTTTCGTTTCCAGATGAGATTTCTGAACCGTTACCACATCGCCCAGATTCAGCCGGAACGCCCTGCCGCCGTCCACGGAGACATAGGCGTTGCGCCGGGCGTTGCGCACCATCTCCACGGTGACCACTCGCCGGTCGGATGCCACGATGCACCGGCTGCCCACCTCATGGGCGCAGATGGGCGTAATGATGATGTTGTTCGCCTCCGGCTCCACAATGGGGCCTCCGGCGGAAAGACTGTAGGCGGTGGAGCCGGTAGGCGTCGCTACGATCACGCCGTCGCCACCGCATTCCATGGCCTGAATACCGTCGCATTTTACGGAGAGATGCACGATTCTGGCGATCACGCCCTTGGTGATCACCGCGTCGTTCAAGCAGATGTCGTGAAACAGAATGTCCCGGCTGCGCTGCACCGTCACGTCCAGCATCATGCGCTTTTCCGTGGTGAATTCTCCGGTGGCGAGCATGGCGAGCTTTTCCAGCTCGGTGCTTTCCAATTCTGCCATGAAGCCCATGGTGCCGATGTTCACGCCGAGAAGGGGGACGCCCCTCCGGGTAGCCGCCTTGGCCATGTGCAGGATGGTCCCGTCGCCGCCGAAGCAGATCACCAGCTCGGCATTGGGCAATTCTCTGTCCAGCCGGGAAAAACGCAGATCTTTCGGCAGCTCGTAATTGCGGTCTACCTCAAAGGGCAGGCACAGTTTGGGCTGAATGCCCGCGTCTTTCAGAATCTGGATAGCGCTTCGCACCGTCTGAAAGTTCCTGTCCCGGTAGGGATTGGGGGTCAGAATGACATTTTTCATGAATTTTCCCCCTTGTCCAGCGTCTGGTGCGCCAATTCCGCCACCAGCGCCGTATCCGGCCGAATGCCCGCCACATTGTCCAGCGTCAGATGCCCCAGAAATTCAATATTCCCCTCCGGCCCCTTCACCGGGGAGAAGGTCAGGCCGAGAATTTTGAATTGCAGCTCGTCCGCAAGGGCAACAAAATTGTCCAGCACCTCTTTGTGGGTGGATTTTTCCCGGACGACGCCCTTTTTGCCCACCTTCTCCTTCCCCGCTTCAAACTGGGGCTTGATCAGGCAGAGCACCTGCCCGGTGGGCTTCAACAGTGTTTTGATCACGGGCAGAACCAGCTTTAACGAAATAAAGCTCACGTCCACCACGGACAAGTCCAGCGGCTCCCCCAGCTGTTCCGGGGTAACATAGCGGATATTGGTGCGCTCCATGACCACGACTCTCGGGTCGGAGCGGATTTTCCAGTCCAGCTGACCGTAGCCGACGTCGATGGCAAACACCTTTTTCGCCCCGTGCTGCAATAAGCAATCCGTAAATCCGCCGGTGGACGCGCCGGAATCGCTGCACACACAGCCCTCGGTTTTTACGCCGAAGTCCCGCAGCGCCTTTTCCAGCTTCAATCCGCCCCGGCTGACGTAGGGGCACGCCGCGCCCCGCACCTCAATTTCCACCGTTTCCTCATAGGAAACGCCGGGCTTGTCGGCCTTCTGGCCGTCCACGTACACAAGGCCGCTCATGATGACGGCCTGTGCCTTGGAGCGGCTGTCCGCAAGATTCCGTTCCGTCAGCAGAACATCCAATCTCTTCTTTACCTTCACTTAGGACAGCACCCCCTGCGTATAGTTTGCGATGGACTCCCCGTCCAGACCGTAATGCCGGTAAAGCTCATTCGTCGAACCGTGGGTAACGAAGTCCGCCCCCAGATCGATGCCGTCCACCCGGCAGTCCGGGCAGAGCTTCCGCAGCTCCCATGCCAGCGCCTCCCGGATGCCGGAGCCGGTGCAGACCTCCTCCGCCACGATCACGCGGCGGTTTTCCGACATTTCCGTGAGAATTTCCCGTGTGGGCAGGGCGGACACCGTCAGAAGCCGCAGAACGGTCGCTTCAATGCCCCGCCGGGACAAAATCTCCGCCGCTTCCAGGACATTATCCAGCATGGAACCATAAGTCACCAGTGTCACGTCCCCGCCATGGCGGTGGCAGCACAGAAGCCCTTCCGTCTCCACATTTTCGCCGGGCTGCCATGCGGAATCCCGGTAGCTGCCCTCCCCGCCCCGGGGATAGCGGATTGCCACGGGGCCGTTGTATGTTTCCGCCGCCCAAGAAAGCATATCCTTCTGTTCGGCAAGACTTGCGGGCGCCAGAATCAGCATTCCCGGCACCTGCCGTAAAAATCCGACGTCAAACACGCCGTGGTGGGTGGCGCCGTCGTCCCCCACAAGCCCCGCCCGGTCTACGGCGAGGATCACATGCAGGTGCAGCATGGCAATATCCTGCATGATCTGGTCATAGGCGCGCTGTAAAAAGGTGGAATAGATCGCCGCCACCGGCACCATTCCCTGCTTGGCAAGACCGCCCGCCATGGAGATCGCGTGTTCTTCCGCAATGCCTACATCGAAAAAGCGTTTGGGGTATTCCCGCATGAACTTCAGCAGCCCCGTGCCTCCCGGCATGGCGGCTGTAATTGCACAGATGCGGTCATCCTTCTGAGCAAGCTCCATCACAGCCTCGCCGAAGGAATCGGAATAGGACGTGATTTTTTTTGCCAGTTTTTTTCCGGTTTCTGGGTCAAACGCCCCGATTCCGTGGAATTTTGCCGGATCTTCCTCGGCAAAGCGGTAGCCGCAGCCCTTTTTCGTGACCACATGCACCACCACCGGCTCGCCCAGCCCCTTCGCTGTGGTAAGCAGAGAGATCAGCCCCGGCAGGTCGTGGCCGTCCACAGGCCCCAGATAGGTAAAGCCCATATTTTCAAACAGGGACGCGGGCAGCAAAAACCGCTTCAGCCTGTTTTTCAGCCGCCGGGTCACCCGGTACGCCGCCCGGCCGACGGCGGTCTTTTTCATGACCTCCCGGTACCAGCGCTTGGCCTTCAGATAATGGCCGCTGGAGCGCAGACGGGACAGATGCCGGGACACGCCGCCCACGTTCCTGCCGATGGACATTTCATTGTCGTTGAGGATAATGACCAGCCGCTCACCGCGGCGTCGTTCAGCCCTTCATAAGCCATACCACCGGTGCAGGCGCCGTCCCCGATCAGAGCGACCACATTGTAGTCCTGATGCAGGAGCGTCCTCGCCCGCGCCATACCCAGAGCGATGGAAACGGAGCTGGAAGCGTGTCCCGCCACGAAGGCGTCCGTATTGCTCTCCGAAGGCTTTGGAAAACCGGACAGGCCGCCGTACTGCCGCAGATGCGGAAAATCCGCCTGGCGTCCGGTCAGCAGCTTATGCACATAAGACTGATGCCCAACATCAAAAACCAGGCGGTCTATCTCGGTATTAAAAACGGTCTCGATGGCCACGCTCAGCTCCACCACGCCTAAGTTTCCGGCCAGATGTCCGCCGGTTTTGGAAACGTTGGAGATCAGAAACTCCCGGATTTCCCCACAGAGCTGGGTTCTTTGCCGGTCATCCAGAGCGGTAAGGTCGTCATGGCCGTTGATTTTCTGTAAAATGCTCACGTTCGACACAACCTAACATATCACTTTTTCTTTTTACCATGCAGGCCATTCAGGGCATGGAGCACCTTGCCCACCATGTGAACGATCTGCGTGCAGGAATTGACGGCGAAGGTCTTGCCGATGGCCTTGCCGCCCACGGTCAGCCCCGCCACGAGGGCGGACATGACCAGCGAAACGCCCCGCGGCCAGCCCACGTCCACCTGCGTCAGAATCAGCGCCGCAATGGTCGCCGACGCGCTGCCGGAGACAACGCCGCAGATATCGCCCACCACGTCGTTACAGATGGAGCTGACCCGCTCCGCGTTGCGCAGAAGCCGGATGGCTTCCTGAGAACCCGGCACCTTCCGGGCGGCCATGGAATGAAACGGCTTTTCATCCGCCGTGGCCACCGCCATGCCGATGATATCGAAGATAATGCCCACCATCACGATGGCAAGCAGAATGAGAAAGGCCACGGGAAGGCTGCTGCTGTCCATCACCTCGTCCGAGACCAGAGAAATGATGCCGGAAATCACAACCGTAATCAGGAAAACGGTGACGACCCAGCGGATCGTCTTATGCCGCTGCCGTCTGGCAGCCTCAGGGTCGGTTTTCGCCACGAAAACAGTCTCCTTCTGAGAAATATAGTAAATGAAAAAACGGCGGCAGGCAGAGTAAATCTTACGGCTTAGGTCGGGTTGTTTTTCACCGGATGAAACCTGCCGTTGCCGCACAGGCCGTTTCCATTTCATTCATCCGCCCAAGTGTTGCCATGATAATGGGTACCCGATTGCCACTTAGTCCGTACTGCAATCCCCTGCCTGCCCTTTTACGACAGCCTAGGTGTTTTCCACAACGAGGGAAGCCATGATCTTAGCCTCTTTTGCAGAAATGGTTTCCAGAAGCGATGACAGCAGCCGCTATGGCCATAGCGACCGGCCGTCTGGTCTTCTTTTCCCGCATTTCCACGCAAGGCAGGCTACGCTGCACGCAGCACACGATTCTGTGCACCGCCTTGCAGGTTCATACCTGATTCGTACGCGCTCGGAGCCGCCGAAGCTGCTTCAACCGTCGTCGCACAAGCTTCAAGTCTCCACGGAAACCGGGTCGTATGCGTCATGCCGTTGCGCGCGCCCGGAATCCTTAACCCCCAGCATCCACCCGAAACTGGGCGTAACAAGCAAACACCAGGGACTTCATCGATGTGCCCTTCAAAGGATTTTTAGGCCCTTCCTGGAAGATAGCCACCCCGACTAGGATACTGCACCGTTTACCTTGTATATTAGCATACTTTCCGTGAATATACAAGTATTTTTTCAATAATTGTATAAGGAATCCTTTTTCTTTTCCGTTTATTCACAAATGTGGGTGCTTTCTCCCTTGACAAACCAGTCGTCCACGATATCTCTGTGGGTAATCGCTATTTCAATACTCGCGATTTCCTCCCGGCTGAAAAAGCGAAGATCCTTGGATTCTCTGCTGATGTGCATTTCCGGCTCCTCCTCCAGTTCCAGCGCGTATACCACGATCACCATGCGCCAGATGCTGCCGTCCCGGAAGGCGGCGATCCGGCCGGGGTTGTCGTACACCGCCAGCTTCCGGAACCGTTCCGGGGCGATGCGCAGTCCCAGTTCTTCATAGACTTCCCGAACGATGGCCTGCCGCCCGGTCTCCCATTTTTTGCAGCCGCCGCCGACCAGCCCCCAGACGTCGGAGTCGCTGCGCTTTTCCAGCAGCAGGCGGTTTTTGCAGGTGATGATGGCGTTCGCCCCCAGATGGGCGGGCATGGTGGTTTTCGGCGCGTCCTTGGGGGCGCCGTTGTAAAAGGTCACGATTGCCATAGTGCTTCCTCCCGGACAGTTTCTTACCACCATAATACAACAATCTCCCCATAATTTCCACTGTGAAAAATCAATACACCCTGTCCATCAGGCACCAGCAGTGGGCGCGGATGAGGTATTTCAGCGCAAATTGCCGCTGCCGCCCGTCCACCGTCCCCCGGCACAGAAATATCCTCGCTTCCACGCCCACGTAGGGGACTTCCTTCACGCTGATCACTTCGTCAATATTCACCCGGATAAGCCCCTGTTCTTCATCCTCCACCCGCAGCCGCAGCGGGCGGATATCCCCGCTGGCGCTGCATACCGATATCACATCCACCGGGCACGTTTTCCGCACCATCGCGCCCACCTCCTTTTGTTTTTGTCATTATAGCACATTTGTTCTATATACGCAAGAGGAATTTTGTGGTTGCGCCGCCGCCCGGCGTCTGGTATAATGAGAAAAGATAAAAATATTGGGAGAACTTCTATGCTGAAATACCCCTGTCTTGTCCTCGACCACGACGATACCGTCGTGCAGAGCGAGGCCACCGTCAATTATCCCTTCTTCTGCTACATTCTGAATCAATTCCGCCCGGGGACGAAAATCACCCTCCACGAGTACACCGAGGGCTGCTTCCGTCTGGGCTTTGCCGACATGTGCCGGAAGTGGTACAACTTTACCGAGCAGGAGATTGTGGACGAATACCACGGCTGGCAGAAATACATCGTCGATCACATCCCCGCCCCCTTCCCCGGCATCGGTGACATCATCCGCCGCCAGAAGGAAGCCGGCGGCACAGTCTGCGTCGTCTCCCATTCCTGCATCCAGAACATCACACGGGACTACGAGACCCACTTCGGCATCCTCCCCGACGACATTTACGGCTGGGACTTACCGGAGGAACTGCGCAAGCCCAGCCCGTGGCCGCTGGAGCAGATCATGGCAAAATACGGCTATACCCAGTCCCAGCTGCTGGTGGTGGACGATATGAAGCCCGCTTGGGAAATGGCGCGAAGCGCCGGTGTCCCCATCGCCTTTGCCGGTTGGGGTCGGACAGATTGCCCGGAGATCACGGAGGAAATGACCCGCCTGTGCGACTTTTCCTTTGCGTCCACCAAGGATTTGGAACATTTTCTGTTTGACGAGGTGTAACGATGGCAGAACAGGCGATTTTCACCGTGCTGGTCATGGTGTCCGACGGCAATGGCAATCTTCTGATGGAGGATCGCAATGACCCCAGCTGGCCGGGCATCTGCTTCCCCGGCGGACATGTAGAGCCGGGTGAAGCCTTCACCGCGGCCGCCATCCGGGAGACCCGGGAGGAAACCGGGCTGACCATCGAGAACCCGACGCTGTGCGGGGTCAAGCAGTTCCCGGCCAAGGGAAACGCCCGGTATGTGGTCTTTTTCTACAAGGCTGACCGTTACACCGGGAACTTGCAGTCCTCCGACGAGGGCGAGGTGTTCTGGCTGCCCCGGCAGCAGCTGTCAGAATACCATCTGGTGGAGGATTTCATGGACATGCTGAATGTCTTTGAATCCGACACGCTGAACGAATTCCAGTACTATCAGGAAGATAACGGCGAGTGGGGGCTGCGTCTGCTGTAAGCGGAAACATTTACTTTTCCGGGCGGTATAATCCCCTTGACAGTTATGGTATAATGACCGTAGAATTGCGCGGGGGGTGAGACATCTGGAAAAGGCAAGCGTAAAGGTCATGGCGCGGAACCGGGAAGCCTATCACGAATACTTCGTGGAAGAAGAGATCGAGGCGGGCATCGAGCTGGTGGGCACCGAGGTCAAGTCCATCCGGGCAGGCACGCTGAACCTGAAGGACGCATGGTGCGGCATCAAGGACGGCGACATGCTCTTAAACCAGATGCACATTTCCCCCTACGACCACGGCAACCGCTTCAACGTTGACTCCCGTCGCCCCCGCCGTCTGCTGCTGCACAAGCGGGAGATCATGCGGCTCTACGGCAAGGTCAAGCAGGACGGCTACGCCCTGATCCCCCTGTCCGTCTATTTCAAGGGCAGCCGGGTAAAGGTCAAGGTCGGGCTGTGCAAGGGCAAAAAGCTATACGACAAACGACAGGCCGCGGCAGAGAAGGACGCCAAGCGTCAGATCGACCGGGCCATGAAGGAGAGAAGTCAATGAATCCTACATTCAAGATCACCATGGAAAACGGCGGCGTCATCGAAGGCGAGCTGTATCCCGACAAAGCGCCCCAGAGCGTCCGCAACTTCATCGACCTGTGCGATCACCATTTTTATGATGGTCTGATCTTCCACAGAGTCATTCCCGGCTTCATGATTCAGGGTGGCTGCCCCGAGGGCACCGGCATGGGCGGCCCCGGCTACTGCATCAAGGGCGAGTTCTTTTTCAACGGCGTCAAGAACGACCTGAAGCACAAGCGGGGCGTTCTCAGCATGGCGCGTTCCTCCTCCCCCAACTCCGCGGGCAGCCAGTTCTTCATCATGCACGCCGACGCCAAGCACTTGGACGGCCAGTACGCCGCCTTCGGCAAGGTGACTTCCGGCATGGACGTGGTGGACGCCATCGCCTCCGTCCAGACCGACCGCAATGACCGTCCTCAGGTGGAGCAGAAAATCGCCTCCATCACCGTGGACACCCACGGCGAGACCTACCCGGAGCCGAACAAGCTCCCCGATCCTTACGGAAGATTCTAAGTCAGCTATCGGCTGCAAGATACCGATGGTATTTTGCAGCTTCCCATGGGGCCGTACTGGTTTCGACGGGGGTAGTGAGGCTGGAATAGCGGGCCGTGGCGCCTGGCCACGATAAAACGGGCAATTTTTTAAATTTAACTGACAACACTACTGTTGCCCTGGCTGCCTGATTAGGCGCCCATCCGCCCCGGGAGTTCCGCTGACCCGGGCTCGGGTGTGATTTAAGCGGAGAACGTGCGTATGGTAAGCTTTGCCCATACCACGCATGATGAAGCTACCGATTCTCGTAGGGTGTTTGTTCCCGCCGGGGAAAGGGAATGCAAATAACAAACTGCGCCCGGAGAAGTTCTTTCCAAGTTGCTTTCGGACAGGGGTTCGATTCCCCTCGGCTCCACCAGATTTACTCGAGTCCAAGCCATCTTGGGCTCGAGTTTCTTTTTGCCATTTTCTTCTGGATTTGGCTTTCTTTTGTTCTTTTCTATGTAGTTTCACCAGAATAATGTATCCATATTTTCCTTTTTTCCTTGTGCGATTTTGGGGTGCATTTTTCTCGCACATTTTTTCGATATAAAATGTATGTAACCCGCCAAGTGCGGGTTCGTCTTTTGTCTGAGACGGATTCAGGAGGTTGGTGGGGACATTGTTCAGATGGATTTCCACATAATCGGGGTAGACAAGAACCTTGTCCAGATACAGGTTGATGATCTGCTCCATCTGGGGCAAGGTGCCGCTGTGGAACATTTTCTGTGCCTGCCGGAACGCTGCGCGGATTGCCTCCTCGTCCAGATCATTTTCCTTTGTATCCCGTTCCTCTTCCTGAATCTGGACATCCAACAGCTCTTTCTCCCGCTCCAACTGGGTAAGCTGAGTGACCAACGCCGCGCTGCCCGTATTGGCAATGATATTGACAATGTTGTTAATCTTCTGCTCTACGGTTTTCAGGTTCTGGCGAAGGGTGCGAATCTTATCTTTATCCGTCCCATCCTCCTGCTGGCACAGCTCCCGGTACGCCTGCACGATTCCCGGAATCCGAGATTCATCAAAAACTGTTTCCTCTATCTTTCGCAGCACCAGTTCTTCCAGCGGTTGCTGCCGCACATTCTGGTTTTTGCAAATCCTTGCTCCATGATTATTGCGATTGTTGCAGGCATAAGTCCCGACAACCTTTCTGTCCTTGCCAGTCTGCATGGAGTCGCCGCAATATCTGTGGCCACACAGACCACAAAACACCAAACCAGTCAACAAATAGTTTCTTTTGCTTTTTTGCCGTCTATGGCGCTTTCTGCTGGCTAGAATCTCCTGAACACGGGCAAAGGTTTCGTCATCCACGATCTTCGGCATCCCGCCGGGGATACGGATCTGATCTTCAATAGGCTTGTCCTGGTGATTGTTCCGCCGCCCCAGCTCGTCCTTGCTGGCAGCACGGCTGAAAACATAGACACCGTTGTATTTTTCGTTTCGCAGCATCTCATACAGTGTTTCCTTGGAGAAGGTATTGCCAAGCCGGGTGCGATACCCCATTGAGTTCAGCTTGTTCAGAACCACATTGTAACCGCAGCCATCGGCTACATCCCGGAAGATCATTCTGACCGCTTCCGCCTCATAGTCATTGATGATATATCTGTGGGTCTGCGGGTCTACCCGGAAACCATAAGGAATCCAGCCGCCAATGTAACGACAATCCATAGCTGATTCTCTCATTCCTTTCATAACTTCGCGGGCCAGATTTTTGGAGTAGTATTCGCTCATGCCCTCCAGCACGGATTCCAGAATGATGCTCTCCGGGCTGTCGTCCATCTGCTCCAGAACGGACAAAAGCTGCACTCCGTTCTTTTTCAGCTCCCGTTTGTAGTAGGCGCTGTCATAACGGTTCCGGCTGAATCTGTCCAGCTTATGGACAATGGCAAAGTCGAAGTCCCCTTCCTTGGATGCTGCAATCATTTTCAGAAATTCCGGACGGTCATCCGTAGTCGCGGATTTTGCCCGGTCACAGTATTCATGGATGATTACAATAGAATTTCGACTGCAATACTCATGCATTGCCCGGAGCTGGGCTTCAATGGATTCTTCTCTCTGGTTGTCCGAGGAAAAACGGGCATACAAAACCGCTCTAGGGGTCACTCCCCTGCTTCTTAACCGCTCAACGACTGTCATATGTTTTCACTCCTTAAGTTATGTTCCCGGTCTGGGCTGTCAGTTCCCTGAGAATCTTTGCAAGGACAAGGGCAAAATCCACATTCTCATTTTCACTGGCAATGTCCAGAACTTCACGGGTTGGTTCAATGCCGGACGCATACAAATCACTCTTTCGGATCGTATAGACTAGCATGATTGCCTCCTTTATATTATAAAAAAGGGAATGTTTTGACAAAGGTGCGAACCAGCTTAACGGCTCTTATGGCGAGGGGTAATTTCATAATCGAAACCTGCCCTCTGGTTACAGTAGGTACACAGCTCCTTTTCAACCTCGATGGGGTTCACCCGGCGCAAATAATAAGCACCTGAGCCGTAGAAGTTCTCGGCGCAGGTGCTGCACAGGCATAATGTGAGTTTTCCGGGTGTTGTGGGAATCAGGCCGATGCTGACGGCCAACGCATGATTCAACCCTTTGATTTCCCCGTCAGACAGCTTTCCGATGTACTGAACCAGCCGAGTTTTGTCCACGGTTCTGATTTGCTCCAGCATGACCATGGAGGGCTGCACAAGCCCACTCCCCGGCTTCAGGTGGTAGTGGGTTGGCAGATTCGCCTTTGTCTTAACCTGCGTGGAAATCGCTGCCACGATGGTTGTAGGGCTATGCCGGTTTCCTACATCGTTCTGGATAATGACCACCGGGCGATAGCCGTTCTGCTCGGAGCCAATCCCCGTGCCAAGGTCTGCATAGTACAATTCCCCTCTGAGATATGTGTTTTTCATAACCAGAAATATACTTCTAGTTCTTTGGCATTCCTATTCTGGGATTCAAAATGAAATGCGATAAGGCTATGTGCTGTAGACATGAAAACCGCTTACTCGAAATAATCAAGTAAGCGGTTCGGTATGTATTAGATTCTTTTCGCGGGCGCAGAAAGGACTTTCATAATCAACTCGTCCACACAGTCTGTAAAGCGCCCCTCATAGATCAGTCGATTTTTCATCTGGACAAGGCTTCTAATTAGAACTCTGTATTCAATCTCATCCAGGTTCAGGTAATGCCTTTTCTTCAGCATGGGATAATCCCTCTTCCTTTTGGTCGGGAGTTGACAGTTGAATACCTTAATTATTCAAGATATCATCGATTTCTTCATTACGGATCTGTTCTCTTAAGGATTCAATTTTCTCGTAAATTAACTGCTTGTGCTTAATGAATTTTAACCCCACACAATACGGAAGCAAGCTTTCTAAAAAGTGGATTCGTTCTGATAAATAAGGCACTTCGCTGCCACTCCAACAAAAAGACCGCGGACTCATCGGTAGATTCTGAAAGGCTTCAAAGCTATCATTGCATTCCAGGAATAGTTTGAAATACTCTATTCGCCTATTGGAATCAAGCGTTGCAATACCGAAGAATAGGTACTCCATTTTGTCTGAATCCATGCAATATGTAGTGATGTAATGCCGTATCCAAAGATCTTGTTTTTCAGTTAAGGCGCTGTCATTCTGTTCTGGTTCAACAATCGTTTCGATAAAATCGGAAACATCGTGCATTGCATATTGGGCTTTTACAATTAGGGTGTCGATTATGCTATCAAATATTTCACAGTAGTTTTCAAAGCCAAAAAAGACCACGTTTTTGTCTTTGTATTCATCATAATCATGGTAAGACATCTTCTCTTCACATAGAACCTGATCAACATACCTTTCAAGAATTGATGGTCTAGCCTGATAGATGGCTTTCAGAAAATGGCCTCCGTAATCAATATGATGGGAATAGGAAAGGGACTCGATATAAATCCCTTCTAGCAACTCCAAATCCGAAGAAAACTTGGCAACTGTAATTTCTGGAGAAGTATGATGAATATTGAATAGTAACGAAAAGTATAGATTTACTGAAAAACGAGAGTACGCTGTTTTGGAGAGAATAATGCGTGACCCATTTATCAGCATATTGGCATCGACTTGGTGATAGTTTTCAAGAAAATCGACATCTCTAAGATGCGCTTGAGTTAATGTAGCATCTGAAGTAGAACGCAGGAAAGAGTATAGGCCGTCCACCTGCATCTCATCAATCTTGTCAATAGGAAGTTCATGATAGTATGCATACAACCATGTGTTCTTTTCATCAAAGTCTTCAGTTTCAATAAGGGACAGAATCTCAGAAGGCTCTAGGACAAGGAATAAGTCTCTCAGGATGGGAATCGGATTAATATTGAACGGTGTATTTGATTTCAAGTAATGCTGCACAGCAGCTGCCACACATTTTCCTTTGCCAGAAAAGGCGTGAAAGGCAATTGCCAATCCATTACCTATTTCATAACTGTCTCGGTCTTCGTAAACAATACACTCTTTACTGGTATCAATCATATTAATAAAATCTGTAAGAGTGCATTGTGCTATACATTGTTCAATAGCTTCTCTTCGTGTTTTCTCTTGTACATCATACTCAGCCCAATTACGCCTCGGTCCTTTCAATAGACGATATACCTTTAATTTCGGTGAACCCGTATATCGATCTAAAGAATGAAATGAAAACTCATCAGAGGAAATAATGTTGCTTAGCCGCTCCGCCAGTAGAATATTGGACAATTGCTCGGGTGGATATGCTGTATCCATAATTGAGACAATATATGACGAATCAAAGTAAATAATTGGCTTGCTACAATCGTTAATGTAGTGGCCGTATTCTTTTAGGATAACAAAGATTTTTTCCCGATAATTTTCATTCATGCACAATTTATCAAGGATTCTCCATATATGTGAACGATATTCCTTTACCCCGTCAGATAGAGCCAATGAAAAAGTGTAAAGTGTAACACTATTACCTCTTCCACTTTCCAAACTTTCAAATTGAAGTCCAAGTAATACGGGAGAAATTGCGAGAAATAATTCAGATACATACCTATTTATCCAATTATCAGAGTATTCGCAAAACTTTTCAATTAGTTTAATTTGGGTACGATAGCGGATTCTATTCGCATGTCTGGAGATGGAAAAGCGCGATGTGATGACATGATAAAAGTCAGAGAACAAATCCGGGCGCTTCTGATAATATTCAAAAAGCAAATCAAGTGCACTCTCCAAGTTGTCCGTGTCAGCAAATCCCCCGAGAATATTCAGAATATCGCTGCGTATTACCTTGTGGTTTTTCTTTAAATTGGCATCAAGTTCTTCGATTGGAACTATAGCACTTTTCTCAGAATCGATGAAATTCTTTAGCATCGCAAGTGTATCTAGCGGATTTACCGGATAGAACGCTTTCACATACTCAAAGAAGAGGGGGCTGTTTTCTTCTGATAGTTCTTGCCAGACTATTTTTATTTCCTTGCCTATATACTCATGAATAGAATTGACTTGGTACACATTAAACAGCGTGTTAACGGCAGAAACTGTCTTTTCCTGTGCAACACAAAAACAGGTTCGAATCATTGTACTGAGACGAATCAGTTTGGTATCGCAAAACACATATTTCAGCATATAGTTTGCCAAACACTGCTCCGCGAAACGGACACCTTTATCGTTACATATATCTACGATTTCATATTTATGAAGTGTGTATAGGTTCTCAATAAACTCTTCCTTAGTTAGATTACACTGAGCAAAAATCAGAGAAAGCGAATCAACACGATCAATATGAAGTGTCCTAAGAAAAGCAATAATACCAGCTGTTGCTAAAAGTGTTTTATTTTGAGTGAGGCCAGCATCAACCAACGCTGTACTGTAATACGCTGTATACAATTGTGTAATGTCATTTATGGAATCGAGCCGGTTTGCATCGCTTGCGAGTTTTCCTGCAAGCATTGCAATTCTTGCATTCCCTTCTGCCAAACGCGATATCCGAGATAAATAGTTCGTGTTCAAGATACCAAGTGCTTCCTTAACAAGCTGTTGTATTTGATCATCAGTAAGGGATTGTATTTCCAAAATCTCGAAAGGCGCTATTCTGACAAGGTCGTCCTTGACTTTTGTAACCGCATAATCGCGAACGGTAATCAAAATCTTAACATCATACCCATCTGCCCGTCTAGTTACACACTTCGCTATATGATGCAATCCAGAAAGCTGATTTGCATCGTCAACAACTAATATATAGCGCCCTGGCTTTTCCAGGTAGAGCGATAGATCATCGTAGATGGGCAGCGCGTTATCATGGATGCAGAAAAGATGGGCGTTGGTTGTCTGCGCATATGATTTAGCATACTGCAACGCCAGCCGTGTCTTACCGGTTCCGGCCGATCCTGTTAGAATGACAATATCGGTATTTCGAAATAGATTTCCAAGTGATTCCAGAGTGTCTTCACGGAACATGAACTGTGTAGACAAAGGTGCAGCCAGTTTTGACGCGTCATAGTGTTTTATGAAGTCTTCCAATGTCTCAATCTGATTGGAATCAATCGCAAGATTCAGATATTCCTTTGCAATACTACGGTATTTGAGGAACAACTCCTGGGCAAGTTGATCGATCCCATATATAGTGAATTGGATTCCAACCTTTTCAC
>OLSK01001725.1_pt1 | contig 15379 bp, 13 predicted proteins | sample 1672781 | NCBI WGS metagenome assembly OLSK01 (sample SAMEA3136723, study PRJEB25190) | human gut metagenome | biome: human gut; feature: human-associated habitat; material: faeces | place: Austria | collected 2013 | reverse complement strand
CAGAAGGCCAAAGCCAATCAGGATCGTCCCGACGCCCTTTTTCCGCTCCGATTTGCAGAAGGTATACAAAACAATCCCAAGGAAAGCAAGAATGGGGCTGAAGTTTGCCGGCTTCAGCATCTCAATCAGCAACCCTGTACCTTGCACGCCGTCCAGGCTGAGAATCCACGCTGTGACGGTGGTACCCACATTGGAGCCTAAAATCACACCAATGGCCTGCTGCAGCGTCATGACGCCGCTGTTGACAAAGCCCACGACCATTACGGTTGTCGCGCCGGAGCTCTGGATCACTGCCGTAACCGCCATACCCAGCAAAAAACCCTTCAGGGGATTGCCGGTAAAGGCGCCCAGGATCTTCTGGAGCTTGCCACCGGCCTGCTTCTGCAGGGACTTGCTCATGGTATCCATGCCAAACAGGAACATTGCAAGGCCGCCCAGCAGACGAAATACATGGAATATATCCAACTTTCTCTCTCCTCCCTGCTTTACGCAGAATCAACATACGTCTCCACATTTTAACTATACAGGACAGATCGCCGGGTTTCATCAAATCTATGTAAAATTCTCGAAAAATAGCAGTAAAGGCGCAGGAGGAAGATCCGCCTATGCATTTTATGCCCTTTGTTCCTCCAGAATGGGCCGCAGCTTCTGGCGGTAAATGCGGAGCAGCAGGAGAGCCGTCACCGTGATGCTGGCCATCTCCGCAATGGGGAAGGACCACCACACCAACTCCAGCCGGCCGGACAGCGACAGCAGGTAAGCCACCGGCAACAGCACCAGCAGCTGCCGCGCTAGGGAGACAATGGTAGCATACAGGCCCGTTCCCAACGCCTGGAACACGGAGCTGAGGACAACGCAAAAGCCGGCAATCGGAAACGCCCAGCTGATAGTCTGAAGGGCCTTGCAGCCAATGGCCAAAAACTCTGCAGTAGGATCAAACATGGACAGCAGTACCTCCGGCATCAGCTGGAACACCGCAAAGCCACAAAGCATAAACAGAAACGCCGCCAGACAGCTGAAGAGCACCGCCTTCCGAATCCGGTCCGGCTTTCTGGCCCCGTAATTATAGGCCACAATGGACACCATGGCGTTGTTCAGGCCGAAGATGGGCATGAAAATAAAACTCTGCAGCTTAAAGTAAGCGCCAAACACGGCCACTGCTGTGGAGGTAAAGCCAATCAGAATCTGATTCATGGTAAAATTCATTACCGATCCAATGGCTACCATGATAATAGATGGCACACCCACCGCCAGGATTGACTTCATCACGCTTCTGTGGAGACGCATCCCCTTACGAGACAGCCGTACCTCCGGATTCTTCCGGAAGTGGCACACCATCGCCAGAAGGAAAGCCACAATCTGGCCGATGACGGTAGCCACCGCAGCACCGGCCACCCCCATGGCCGGGATGCCCAGCCCACCAAAGATGAACAGGGGGTCCAGCACAATGTTCAAAACAGCCCCCACGCCCTGGGTAATCATGGTGTACAGGGTCCGGCCTGTAGCCTGCAGCAAGCGTTCAAAGAGGATCTCTCCGAAAATTCCGAAGGAGAACAGCGTGCAGATTTGCAAATACTCCACGCCTCCAGTCAGAATCTCCGGAACCCGGAAAAACACGCCTGCACCAAATGCGCCAAACAGCATAAACAGCAGGCAGCAAATTCCGGAGAGCACCAGGCCATTGCCGGCAGTCAGGTTTCCTCGGTCATATTCCCGGCTCCCCAGACATTTGGAGAGAAGCGAGTTCATGCCCACGCCTACGCCGGTGGAAAATCCGATCATCAGGTTTTGAATTGGAAAGGCCATGGAGACGGCAGTCAGAGCATTTTCACTGACCCGGGAGACATACACACTGTCCACCACATTGTACAGCGCCTGGACCAGCATGGAAATCACCATGGGAAGGGCCATGTTCGCCAAGAGCCTGCCCACCGGCATGGTCCCCATTTTGTTTTCTGTGCGAAGTTTTGTTTCCATTGCAGTACCTCACAATCCAAAGTAAAATATGGAAGAAACGAAGCCCCGTTGCCTCGTGGTTCCCGAAGAAAGGCTACCCATTGGCCCCACATGCAGCGCAAAAGTACCCCTGCCTCAAAACATGTTTGGAGGCAGGGGCGTTTCCATGCCAAAGTGCGCGCACACCGCGCCGGACAGACCGCTCTAGCATCGGGCATTCTCTTTTGCAGTGTATAACACGATCAACACAACGCGGACGCAGACAGACATCGTGATACGCAAAATCATACGTCACGTTCTGCCAGGCACTGAGTTCAAAAAAGCCACACTTGTCCAGCAAACAAGTGTGGTCTTTTTCGTGGTGACCCGTACGGGACTCGAACCCATGTTACCGCCGTGAAAGGGCGGTGTCTTAACCACTTGACCAACGGGCCATATTTACTTGAAAAGGGGACACATCGGAGGATGTGCCCCCTTTTTGGTAGCGCTGACTGGATTCGAACCGGTGACACTTCGGGTATGAACCGAATGCTCTAGCCAACTGAGCTATACCGCCATGTGGTGTGCATCTCAAACGGTGCTCCATTAGTATACGGGTTTCGGCACCATTTGTCAAGCATTTTTTTGAATTTTTTCAAAAAGTTTTTTTCCCTTTTCTGCGCCGGCAGTGCTGCGGCACAAATAGCGCAGCCATGGTCTTTGCAGGCATCAGCTGGCAGCCATTCCCGGTGTTGTTCCGATTTTTGTTCCTGCATTATACAACAATAGCGCAATAAAGTGCAGTACAAAATTCTTCATTTTTTCAGGTTTCACCCGGTTTGTTCATTTTATTTTAAGCTACGAAACTTTTTGCGGATTTTTCGCATTTAATATATTGACATAGTAATACCCCAGTGTTAAAATAAGTTAAAAATCGGCGTTCGTTAAAAGTGTGTCGAAGATGAACCATCCGTAACTTTAAGGAGAACACTCGCTATGAAATATTCTTGGCAGCGCCAGATTATTCTGGAAACCATTCAAGAGCATAAAGAGCATCTTTCTGCGCAGCAGATTTACGGTTATGCCCGTGAGCGCTGCCCTCATATCAGCCTGGGCACGGTGTACCGCAATCTGAACACCCTGGCTGATAACGATATGATCGGCCGCGTTGGCATGATCAGCGGTGCCGAATGCTTTGACTGGGACCCCAACTCCCATGAGCATTTTTACTGCCGCAAGTGCCACAAGATCATTAACCTTGATCTGCCGGAAGGCGAGCTGAACGCCCTGATCAAAAATGTTCCCGGCCTGCGTATTGAAGGCCACTGCCTGACCGTGACCGGCGTTTGCGCCGAATGTGCCAGCAAAGAATAACTTTGCCGGGACAAAGCGCCACTGTCCTACCCTTGCAGGATCAATCCTCCCAACTTGTCATCATCTTTTCCTCTCCGCTCTTCCCCGTTTTTGTGGGGAAGAGCTTTTTTGTACCCTTTGGCACTTTTCTGCATCCTTTTTCAACTGCGATATGCGGGCTTTATGCGGCAAATATTCAATTTCATGAATAAAAATGCAAATAGTCCGTTTTGTTTTTTCCCTTTACGCCGCAAAACGCAAGCTCTAGAACAAAGTTATCTCTATAAGTTGAAATTTCCTTGTGCAATATGCCGTGTTGCAATTTGTTGCAGGGCGTGTATAATAAGAAGCATGAAATGAATAAATATTCAGCCGCTTCGGCGGACAGAATTTTGAAAGAGGGCAGTTCTTATGAAAAAGAAAAAGGAAGATATTAAAAAGGTTGTTCTTGCTTACTCCGGCGGTCTGGATACCTCCATCATCATTCCCTGGCTGAAAGAGAACTACAACAACTGCGAAGTTGTTGCTGTTTCCGGCGACGTTGGCCAGGGCACTGAGCTGGACGGCCTGGAAGAAAAGGCCCTCAAGACCGGCGCTTCCAAGCTGTACGTTCTGGACCTGAAGAAAGATTACGTTGAGAACTACATCTGGCCCTGCCTGAAAGCCGATGCCAAGTACGAAGAGTACCTGCTGGGCACCTCTCATGCTCGTCCGTGCATCGCAAAGGCACTGGCTGAGATTGCCAAGAAAGAGAATGCCGATGCCATCTGCCATGGCTGCACCGGCAAGGGCAACGACCAGGTTCGTTTTGAGCTGACCCTAAAAGCACTGGCCCCCGAAATGGCCATCATCGCCCCGTGGCGTGAGTGGGACATCAAGAGCCGTGACGAAGAGATCGATTACGCCGAGGCACACAACATTCCCCTGCGTATCAACCGTGAGACCAACTACTCCAAGGACAAGAACCTGTGGCATCTGAGCCACGAGGGTCTGGACCTCGAAAAGCCCTCTCTGGAGCCGCAGTACAACAAGCCCGGCTTCCTGGAGCTGGGTGTTTCCCCGGAGCAGGCACCGGATACCCCGACCTATGTTACCATCCACTTTGAGAAGGGCATTCCCACCGCTGTGGACGGCAAGGAGATGGACGGTGTTGCCCTGATTGAGTACCTGAACAAGATCGGCGGCGAGAATGGCATTGGCCAGCTGGATATCGTTGAGAACCGTCTTGTCGGCATGAAGAGCCGCGGCGTGTACGAAACCCCCGCCGGCACCATCCTGTACAAGGCTCACAACGTTCTGGAAACCATCACCATCGACAAGGATGCTTTCCACTTCAAGGAGTCCGTTGCTCAGAAGATGGGCGAGCTGGTTTACGATGGCAAGTGGTTCACCCCGCTGCGTGAAGCCCTGAGCGCATTCACCGACGACCTGCAGAAGACCGTTACCGGTGATGTGAAACTGAAGCTGTACAAGGGCAACCTGATCAACGCTGGTGTTACCAGCCCGTTCACCCTGTACGATGAGCAGACTGCTTCCTTCGGCGAGGATGAGGATTACGATCAGTTTGATGCAAACGGCTTTATCAACCTGTTTGGCCTGCCCATTGCTGAGCGCGCCAAGCTGGCAAAGAACTGGCCGGAAGTAAAGTAATCGCATTTTTCCATTAACAAAACTGCCGCCAGGGAGGCATTGACCCCCTTGGCGGCTTTGGCGTTCCAGTATATACTATAAAAAGAAAAAAGAATAATGATGGTGGACCGCCGTGCCTGCGGCACAGCTCAAAAAAAGCCAAGGTCGCAGCAAACATCAGACTGAGCCCCCATTAAAAGGCTGTATCTATTTTATTTGCGCGCGCGGCGCGCACACCAACATTTTTCATTATTCTTTATTCGCTATTCATTACAATAACACCGGAGGTTTTCTTATGCCCCAACTTTGGCAGGGACGTTCCAGCAAAGCGGTGGACAGCCGCGTGAACGACTTTAACTCTTCCATCCGCTTTGATGCGCGGATGATCGAACAGGATATCCACGGCAGCATGGTACACTCTGCTATGCTGGGCAAGCAGGGCATCATCTCCCAGCAGGATGTGGACGATATCCACAAGGGCCTGCAATCCATTTTGAACGATCTGCACAGCGGCGCGTTGGAGATTGACCCCAATGCCGAGGATGTGCACACCTTTGTGGAGCAGACTCTGACCGCCCGCGTGGGCGATGCCGGCAAGCGGCTGCACACCGGCCGCAGCCGCAACGACCAGGTCGCGCTGGATATCCGCCTGAACCTGCGGGAAGCATCGCTCCACTTGCAGGGGCAGATCAAGGAATTGATCCTGACCATCTGCGACCAGGCAGAAAAATCTTCTTCCTATGTTATGCCCGGTTACACCCATCTGCAGCGTGCCCAGCCGGTCACCTTTGGTCACCAGCTGATGGCTTACGCCTGGATGCTGCTGCGCGACCTGGGCCGCATGCAGGACGCCACCGCCCGCATGGACGCTGAGTGCCCGTTGGGTTCCGGCGCTCTGGCTGGCACCACCTACCCGCTGGACCGTTTTTATACGGCACAGGAGCTGGGCTTTGCTGCTCCCTGCGGCAACTCGATCGATGGCGTATCTGACCGCGATTTCTGCATTGAGTTGACCAGCGCCATGGCCACCTGCATGATGCATCTGTCCCGCCTGTCGGAAGAGATCATCCTGTGGTGCAGCTGGGAGTTCAAGTTCATTGAGCTGGACGACGCTTTCACCACCGGTTCTTCCATTATGCCGCAGAAGAAAAACCCGGACGTGACCGAGCTGATCCGCGGCAAGACCGGCCGCGTTTACGGCGACCTGAACACCCTGCTGGTTATGATGAAGGGCATCCCCCTCGCCTACGACAAGGACATGCAGGAGGACAAGGAAGCCGTATTTGACGCGGTGGACACTTTGGAGCTGTGCTTAAAAACCATCACCCCGATGCTGGCCACCATGACGCCGCTGCCCGCCAACATGCGCCGCGCCGCTGCCAAGGGCTTTATCAACGCAACGGACTGCGCCGACTACCTGACCAAGAAAGGCATGCCGTTCCGCGATGCTTACAAATGCACCGGAACCATGGTGGGTGCCTGCATCCGGGCAGACAAAACGCTGGAAGAGCTGACGCTGGACGAGTTTAAGCAGTACAGTGATCTGTTTGAGGCGGACATCTATGACGCCATTGACCTGACACACTGCTGCGAGGGCCGCACCAGTTACGGCGGCCCCACTCAGGCCAGCGTGCTGAAACAGATCGCGGATGTAAAAAGCAAAATCAACTGCTGAACGCTGTAATAGATAGGGGTTTGTTTGGGATGGCTAAGTATAAAATTTTTGTGGATGGTTCTTCCGGCACAACCGGCCTGCGCATTGCGGACCGCCTGGCCGCACGGGATGAATTTGAGATCCTGCACATTTCCGAAGCCGACCGCAAGGATGTAAACGCCCGCGCCGCCGTGATTAACCAGAGCGACCTGAGCTTTTTGTGCCTGCCGGATGCCGCAGCCAGGGAGGTTGTGCCCCTGCTGCGCCCCGATGTGCGTATTCTGGACACTTCTACCGCGCACCGCACCGCGCCGGATTGGGTGTATGGCCTGCCGGAGCTGCATGGCAAACGGGATGCTCTGCGCACCGCCAACCGCGTGGCTGTTCCGGGCTGCTATGCCACCGGCTTTATCACGCTGGTGGCCCCGCTGGTGGAGCTTGGCCTGCTGGCTGCAGATTATCCGCTGACCTGCCACGGGCTTTCCGGTTATTCCGGCGCAGGCAAAAGCGGCATTGCCCAGTACCGCGACCCGGAGCGCGACATTGCCTTTGAAAGCCCGCGCCCCTACGGCTTAACGCTGGATCACAAGCACCTGCCGGAAATGCAGAAGATCTGTGGCCTTGCGGAGCCGCCGGTGTTCTGTCCCATTGTGGATGACTACTACTGCGGCATGGAAGTTACCGTTCCCCTGCGTCTGGACCTTGTGGGCCACAGCGCTGAGGAGCTGGCCACCGCTTTGCAGGAGTATTACGCAGGCGAAACCATGATCAAGGTGCACGCTTTGGGCACTGCCCCCAAGTTCCTGCCCGCCAATACGCTGGCCGGCAAGGACACCTTGGAAATTTACCCCACTGTTTCCCCCGACGGCAAGCGGATGCTGCTCATCAGCCTGCTGGACAACCTTGGTAAAGGCAGCTCCGGTGCCGCCGTGCAGTGCATGAACATCATGCTGGGGCTGGAGGAAACGAAAGGGCTGGAATTGTAAGTTAGGAGTTAGGAGTTTTCCGGTATGTTGGCCTGCTGGCCGCATGGCACCGCTTTGGTGTGGTTTGTAGGGAACGGTCTTGACCGTTCCGCAGCTGTCTTTACCGGGTGGGTTCCGTTTCTTCTGATTTTTGATGTTATTTGTGGGAAAGAGGAAAAGTAACATGGCAAAGTATAAGGTCATTCCCGGCGGCGTTTGTGCCGCCAAGGGTTTTTCTGCTTCCGGCGTACATGCCGGGTTCCGGGCCAATCCCAACAAGCTGGATCTGGCCATCATCAAGGCGGATGTACGCTGTGCCGCTGCCGGTGTTTACACCACCAACAAGGTGTATGGCGCCCCCATCAAGGTTGACCGTGCCCACCTGGTGGACGGCCACGCACAGGCTGTTCTGGTGAACAGTGGCAACGCCAACACCTGCGCCGCCAACGGTGTGGATCTGGCCAATGAGTGCTGCGCCCTGGTGGCCCAGCAGCTGGGCATTGCAGCCGAGGATGTTCTGCCGGCTTCCACCGGCGTTATCGGCCAGCCCATGACGATTGACCCGTTCGCCCGCGGTATTCCCGCCGCAGCGGCCAGGCTGCAGGCCAGCGCCGAGGGCAGCAGCGAAGCTGCCAAGGCCATTATGACCACCGATACTTACGAGAAAGAATATGCCATTGAATTTGAGCTGGCCGGCAAAACCTGCCGCCTTGGCGCGATCGGCAAGGGCAGCGGCATGATTGCCCCCAACATGGCCACCATGCTGGCGTTCTACACCACCGATGCTGCCGTCAGCCCGGAGCTGCTGCAAAAGGCACTGCGCGCCGTTGTGCCCACTACCTACAACCAGATGAGCGTTGACCTGGATACCTCCACCAACGATACCCTGCTGCTGCTGGCTTCCGGCCTGGCGGGCAACGAGCCTGTTGTGACCGAAGGCCCGGAGTATGACAAATTCCTGGCTGCCCTGGGCGCTGTGGCAGAGCATATGTGCGCCCTGCATGCTTCTGACGGCGAGGGTGCCACCCACCTGATCACCTGCGAAGTGACCCACGCCCCCACCCACGAGATTGCCCGCGCCGTGGCAAAGAGCGTTGTCTGCTCCAACCTGTTCAAGGCCGCCGTGTTTGGCCGCGACGCCAACTGGGGCCGCATCCTGTGCGCCATCGGCTATACGCCGGGGGATTTTTCCATCGACAAGGTCAGCGTGCGCATTGCCAGCAAGGCCGGCGAGGTGTTTGTGTGCGAAAACGCCGCCTACCATCCATTCAGCGAGGACGAAGCCTATGCGGTTCTGGGCGAGCACGACATCCTGGTCAAAGTCGATATGGGCACCGGCGAAGCCAGCGGCAAAGCCTGGGGCTGCGATCTGACCTATGACTATGTTAAGATCAACGGCGATTACCGGACCTGATTTTGCAATTAGAAATTAGGAATGAGGAATGAGCAATGAACGGCTCGTTTAGGCTTGTAGCTTTTAGGCATCACCGCACAATTCCCGCCTAACGGCTCAAGCACCGCTCCTGCGGCTGCGGCACGGCATCTGCGTTGCCAAAATGCTCGATAATGTCGGGTTGCGGTACCCGCATCGTGCTTCGGGGGCAAAAGCCCCTCGCACTCTGCGACCGCTGCCCCTGCTTCGGTTCGCTGTTTCCGCCACTGGCGGCGCTCACCTTTGCAGCATCCAGTATTATCTGCGCTTTTGGCTTAGCATCTGCCGTACCTCACTCGCCGTATCGGCACTTAGAATTATGCGGTATTGCCTTTAATTTGTGCGCGCAGCGCACACCGCCAATTCCTAACTCCTAACTTATCTTGCTACTTTTACGTTTGGGGAGCGATTTATGAAAAACGAGGAAATGGCGCTGCTTTTTTCGGAAGCCACGCCCTACATCCAGAAATATCACGGCAAAACCCTGGTGATCAAATACGGCGGCAATGCCATGGTAAACGAGGAATTGAAACTGGCCGTTATGAACGACCTTGTCACCCTGACCCTGCTGGGTGTGCGCGTTGTGCTGGTACACGGCGGCGGCCCGGCCATCAACCAGATGCTGAACCGCGTGGGCAAGGAATCCAAGTTTGTCAACGGCCTGCGTTATACCGATAAAGAAACCATGAGCATTGTGCAGCAGGTTCTGGCCGGTCAGGTCAACAAGGATCTGGTTGCGTTGCTCAAGGGCCGCGGCGTTGGCCTGTGTGGTCTGGACGGCCACACCATCACCTGCTCCCGCAAGAGTGATGTAGACCTGGGCTATGTGGGCAACGTGGAAAAAGTGGACACCACCCTGATTGAGCACCTGCTCAACGATGGCTTTATCCCGGTCATTGCCACGGTTGGCATGGATGAAAACGGCATTGCCTACAACATCAACGCCGATACTGCTGCAGCCGCCATTGCTATTGCCCTGCACGCCGAAAAGTTCGTTTCCATGACGGATATTGTCGGCCTGCTGTATGACAAGGACGATGAATCCACCCTGATCCCCGAAGTGGAGATTTCCGAGATAGAGGGCTACAAGGCACATGGCGTCATCTCCGGCGGCATGATCCCCAAAATCGAGGGCATGGCCGATGCCATTTATGAGGGTGTGCATGAGGCTGTTATCATTGATGGCCGTGTTCCTCATTCTGTTCTGCTGGAAATGTTCTCTGACCGTGGTTCCGGCACCCTGTTCTACCGCCGCGGCAACCGATGATTTAATTTTACGGGGATTTACGGGGGATTTTGTACCTTTTTTGGAAAAAAGGTACCGAAAAAACTTCCAATATATTATAATATAAAAATAGTGCAAGCTGGCCGTGGGTACATAGCATGTACTTACGGCACAGTTATTCATTCGCCTATTTTTTAGGTTTATTCCCGAATAATCCGGCTGCCAACCATTCCAGACCTCCCAAGGAGGGAATACCATGAATACCGAAAAAGTCATCAAACGTGACCAGAAATACATCATGCACACCTATGCCCGCAGCCCGCTGGTGCTGGAGCACGGCGAGGGCATGTATGCCTATGATGCAGACGGCAAAGCCTATTTGGACTTTACCTCCGGCATTGGCGTAAACGCGCTGGGCTACTGCCACCCGGCCTGGGTACAGGCCGTTACCATGCAGGCCACCCGTTTGCAGCATTCTTCCAACCTGTATTACACCGCCCCCTGCGGCAAGCTGGCCAAGCGGCTGTGCGCCCGCACCGGGCTTGACCAGGTGTTTTTCGGCAACTCTGGTGCCGAAGCCAACGAAGGTGCCATCAAGTGCGCCCGCAAATACAGTGTGACCACCTATGGTCCCGACCGCAACAAAGTTCTGACGCTGGTCAACTCGTTCCATGGCCGCACCCTTGCCACCCTGACCGCCACCGGCCAGGATGTTTTCCACAAGGATTTCGGCCCCTTCCCCGCTAACTTCGGCTACATCCCCGCCAACGATTTTGACACATTCAAGGCCGCTGTGGATGATTCTGTCTGCGCTGTTATGATGGAGATGGTACAGGGCGAAGGCGGCGTGGTTGCGCTGGACGCCGACTATGTGCAGAGCGTTGCCGACTACTGCCACGCCCACGATATTTTGATTATTGTGGACGAAGTACAGACCGGCGTGGGTCGCACCGGCACTTTCTTGGCCTGCGAGCAGTTCGGCCTGAAGCCGGATCTCGTCACCCTGGCCAAGGGGCTGGGCGGCGGTCTGCCCATCGGTGCCGTGCTGGCAAGCAAAAAGGTTGCCGATACCATGGGTCCCGGCTCTCACGGTTCCACCTTTGGCGGCAACCCGGTCGTCTGTGCAGGCGGCTGCGCTGTGCTGGATGCCATGGATGATGCATTCATGCGCAACGTCAACGCCCGCGCCGCCCAGCTGCGGGAGGGTCTTGCCTCCCTGCCGCATGTCGCATCTGTCAGCGGCATGGGCCTGATGGTCGGCATTGCCTTTGCCGATGACGTAAAAGCCGCCGATGTGCGCGCTGCCTGCGAGCGCAAGGGCCTTCTGGTGCTGACCGCCAAGACCCGCCTGCGCCTGCTGCCCCCGCTGATTTTGAGTGAAGCAGACGTTGCCAAGGCACTGGCTATTCTGGATGACGTGCTTTCATCCATGTAACTGATCAGGAGGGTTTTCATGGAGCATTTACTCAAGTTAAGCAGCCTGACCCCCGATGAGATCATCCACATTCTGGATGTCGCCGATGAATACAAGCGCCTGCACAAAGCAGGCACTGACCCCAAGGATCTGCAGGGCAAGGCCGTTGCCCTGATGTTTGGCAAGCATTCCACCCGCACCCGCACCAGCCTGGAGGTCGGCATCTACCAGATGGGCGGCCTTGGCACCTATCTGAGCGCCGCTGACATGCAGATCGCCCGCGGCGAGCCGATCCAGGATACCGCCCGCGTGCTGGGCCGCTATTACGATGCTATTGTGTACCGCACCTTTAAGCAGAGTGATGTGGACGCCCTGGCCAGATACAGCGGCGTGCCGGTAGTTTCCGGCATGACTGATTACGCCCATCCCCTGCAGGTGTTGACTGACCTGATGACGGTGCGGGAGTACAAGGGCAAACTGGCCGGGCTGAAAGCCGGTTTTGTGGGCGATGGCTACAACATGGCCAACAGCCTGATCGTGGGCTGCCTGATGATGGGCATGGACTTTACCATTGCCTGCCCGAACGGCTACCGTCCCTCCGCCGATGTGCTCTTCTTTGCGCGGGAATATGGCGACCACTTTAAGCTGACCACCGCCCCGGACGAAGCCGCCCGCGGTGCCGATGTGCTGTTCACCGATGTGTGGACCAGCATGGGCATGGAGCGCGAAACCGAGCGCCGCCGCCGGGATTTCAACGGCTTCTGCCTGGATGCAGCCCGCATGGCGCTGGCCAAGCCGGACTGTATCGTGCAGCATCCCCTGCCCGCCCACCGCGGCGAGGAGATCACCCCCGACGTTTTTGAAACCCACGCAGACGAGATTTTTGATGAAGCCGAAAACCGCCTGCATGTAGAAAAAGCCGTGCTGGGCATTTTGCTGGCCGGCAAATAACGCACAACCCTTTGCACCGCCCGCCCCCTGGGGTTGGCGGCGCTTTTAAAACGGGCACCACAGTCGCCTATCCCGCGGCATGGTGCCCGTTTGCTTTTGTTTTTTTTACTGGTAAGATACCACTTTGATGTGGTACTCATTTTTCGCCATTCTGCGCCACGCGGCAAGCTGTTCCACTGTGGGGGTGGCAAAGGATGTGCTGGGCTTTTCAAGCCCCAGCTGCGCGTATTACCATGCCGACCAGTGCCACACCTACCATAACCCCGGCAGCACGCCAACCCGCGCGGCCATGGTGATCCAATATACCGCACAATAAAAAAGGCAAAAAATAAAACCCGAACGGCCACTGCCCCGTTCGGGTTTTACTAAAAAGAAGGAGAAAAACAGAGCGTCCCCGATTTTTGCCTTAAAACGATAACCCACCCCTCTACTGATGAGCTCGTAAGCTCAATCCGGGGCGCTCTGGCAAACCTCTTCTTTTTAGGGAAATATTTAATTAAAAAACAAAATGCGCCTTGGAAGCAGCGGATCTGCTATTCCAAAGCGCCTTTGCTTCTTGCTAGTATAATACAATATTCCCGCACTAAATGCAAGGGGTTCAATGTACAACATGCAACAATCACGCACTGCATTTTTGTGCAATTTTGCCATGTGTTTTCGTGTGGTGTACAAAATAAAACAGCGCACGGAGCTGCAATTTGTGCCGTTCCGTGCGCTGTTGTTTTTGTTCAGCTAAAAAGCATAGCTTCCGGGCCGAATCAGACCTTCGGTTCAACCTTGACGGTCCAGCCCTTGGTATCAGGCAGCTTACCCCACTGGATACCGGTCAGGGTATCGTACAGCTTCTGGGTCAGGGGGCCGATCTTGCCGCCGCTGATGTTGGCAACCTTGCCTTCCCAATCCAGCTCCTTAACAGGGCTGACAACAGCTGCGGTGCCGGTGCCGAACACTTCTTCCAGCTTGCCTTCCTCGGCAGCCTTCATCACATCAGCAATGGCCAGTTTGCCCTCGATAACCTCGTAACCCCAATCCTTGAGCAGCTCAATGATGGAGCGGCGGGTAACGCCGGGCAGAACAGTGCCGGTGCAGGCAGCGGTGTAGATCTTGCCGTCGATCTTGAACATGATGTTCATAGAGCCGACTTCTTCCACATACTTCTTCTCAACGCCATCCAGCCACAGAACCTGGCTGAAGCCCTTTTCCTCGGCAAGCTCGCCAGCCTTGATGGAAGCAGCGTAGTTGCCGCCGCACTTGGTAAAGCCGGTCAGGCCCGGGGCTGCACGGATGTACTCGTCCTCAACATAAATGCGGACGGGATCCAGGCCCTCGGCATAGTAAGCGCCGGAAGGTGCGCAGATGATGCAGAACAGGTAATGCTTGGAAGCATGCACGCCCAGGCCGACATCGTTTGCAAACACGAACGGGCGGATGTACAGGCTTGCGCCGTCGCTGTGGGGAACCCAGTCACGGTCAACGTCAACCAGGGTCTCAACAGCCTGAACAAAATCCTCAACCGGGATCTTGGGGATGCAGAGACGGTCAGCAGAATCCTGGAAACGCTTTGCATTGCAATCGGGGCGGAACAGCTGCACACTGCCGTCAGCAGTGCGGTAGGCCTTCATGCCCTCAAAAATTTCCTGTGCGTAATGGAACACCACGGTAGCGGGGTCCAGCGGCAGGGAGGCATACGGCACAACGCGGGCGTCATGCCAGCCTTCACCGGCGGTATAGTCCATCAGGAACATATGGTCGGTAAAAATCTTGCCGAAGCCAAGCTTGCTTTCGTCCTGCGGCTTTGCCTTCGGTTCAGTAGTACGAACAATTTTGATATCCAACATTATTTCCTACTCTCCTTATTCAGCACCGCATGAAGGTTCGCACAAACCTGATTGTGGTGCGAAATTGTAATTATTATAACGCTCTAAAGTGGCAAATACAAGAGCTATTTTTCCGCTTTCTGCACACATTTGCAGCTTTTATGCAAAATTTGACTACTTTTTGATTGCACCACCCCATTTTATGGGGTACAATAATAGCATAAGTCGCGCCCGGCCACAGCGCCGGGCAGCATTTGCAAAGACAAGAAGAGGGATCACACACTATGGCACCGAAAGTAAAAGGCGTTATTTTTGATATGGACGGCCTGATGTTTGACACGGAGCGCATCTGGGACCAGTTCTGGAGCCCCTGCTGCCGCAAGATGAGCCTGCCGGACCCGCCGCCGGAGTTTTATTCCAATGGCCGCGGCCTGGCCGGGGAGCACCAGCTCCAGTACATTGCCGGCTATTACGGCGACAAAGCCGAGGAACTGCTGCATGCCGTGTGGGCATACGGCGGCGAGCAGATCAAAAAGGGCGTGCCCTGCAAGCCCGGCCTGAAAGAACTGCTGTCCTACCTGGAAGATCTGGGCATGCCCCGCATTGTGGCAAGTTCCAGCCCGCGCACCATGGTCGAGCTGAATTTGCAGACCACCGGCACCGCCCGCTATTTCCATGATATCGTGTGCGGCAACGAGGTCAAGCTCTGCAAACCCGCGCCGGATATCTTTCTGGAAGCCGCCCGCCGCATTAAGGTGGACATCCATGACTGCATGGTGCTGGAGGACAGCCACAACGGCATCCGCGCCGGCCACGCCAGCGGTGCCGAAACCGTGATGGTGCCCGACCTTTTGCCCGTAACCGACGAAATGCGCAGCCTGTATGACGATTGCTGCAAGGACCTGTTTGAAGTAAAGGCAAAGATGGAGCAGGGAGTGCTTTGATTGGGAATTAGGGCAACACCGCACAATTCCCGCCTTGCGGCTTAAGCACCGCTCCGGCAG
>OLSK01001720.1_pt1 | contig 15398 bp, 8 predicted proteins | sample 1672781 | NCBI WGS metagenome assembly OLSK01 (sample SAMEA3136723, study PRJEB25190) | human gut metagenome | biome: human gut; feature: human-associated habitat; material: faeces | place: Austria | collected 2013 | reverse complement strand
GATGTGATCTCACCGATCTTCAAATTTTCCGCTGACGTGAGAAAGGTCATTTACACTACCAATGCAATCGAGAGCCTTAACAGCGGCTATCGTCGTCTGAACAAACAGAGAAACGTGTTCCCCAGCGATACGGCTCTTTTAAAGGCTTTGTATCTGGCAACCCACGAGATTACAAAGAAGTGGACGATGCTGCTGAGAAACTGGGGCAGAGTTCTTGGCGAGCTGGAGATCATGTACCCCGACAGACTGAGCTGATCCGGCACGGTCAGTCTGCTGAAATGGAGCGTAGCGGAATGGAAGCAGACTGACTGTTGAAGAAACTTGACAAATTACGGTATTTGTTGTATACTGTAAAAAAATTGAGCGGCTGTTTTTCAAGCCGCTCGCAATATCGTTTTTTATCACTGTTGTTGAATTTACAGAGATTTTTTCGCAGAACCCCTTTTTGCAGATAATCGGCTTCAAATGAAGCTTGAAAAGTTGAAAAACAGCAGTATTTTAGTCAAAATACTGCTGTTTTAGTCGTAATCATCGATTTGCTTTTTCAACTGTGCTTTTGCACAACGAAATATACAGTTTTTCCATTTCATTCCTTTGTAGCTTGCGTGCCAAGTTCTATTATACAAGATCACATTGACGAATGTGCAAAAGGCATGACAAATATGATATACAGAATCTGTTTTCCGTGTTATAGTAGACAACAGCATAATTGATAATTGCAACGATATTGTTCTGATAAAATAACTAATAAAAGGAAATGCTTGGGAGATTATCCTATGAGATTTAAAAAAATATGTGTAATACTATCCGTTGTGACAGCTCTGCTCCTGATGGATCTCACAAAGTTCCCACTTGTATCTGCTGAAAATGATACTGTTTATTTCAGTCAATTTGATACGAATGTAAATGGTGGTGAACCGATACGAGGTGTTGATATATCCTCTATATTGGCTGTGGAGAATGCCGGTGTCACATTCTGTAATGAATATGGCAGAAAACAGGATATTTTTCGGACACTTTCCGAGCATGGTGTCAATTATATTCGAGTGCGTGTCTGGAATGAACCTTATGACAGCAGGGGGAATAGCTACGGTGGCGGAAATTGCGATTTGTACACTGCTGCTGAAATTGGGAGACGTGCAGCCAAATATGGCATGAAACTGCTTGTTGATATTCAGTATTCTGATTTCTGGGCAGATCCAGAAAAACAGACTCGCCCGAAATACTGGATACAGCATGACCATGAAACATTAAAGGGTGAAATTTATAAATACACCGCATGGGTACTGGAAACCATTTCTGAAGCCGGTGGAAATATTGGCATGGTTCAGGTGGGGAATGAAACCAACTGCTTTTTTTGCGGTGAAACGGACATGTACAAAATATGTGATTTGTTTGCAAGCGGAGATCAGGCAATCCGTGATTTTGACAGATCTGTCCTGATTGCACACCATTTTGCAAATCCATCAACCAGATCTTATGCATGGTATGCACAGGCAATGGACGAATGTAATCTGGATTATGATGTATTTGCAACTTCTTATTACCCATACTGGCATGGAACAACGGAAAATCTGACGACTGTCCTTAAAGAAATTGCTGATACATACAACAAGTATGTTATGGTTGCTGAAACAGCTTATCCTTACACAAGTGAAGACGGTGATACATTCGGAAATGCAGTATCCGAAGATTCAGACAGTGCTGTTTTTCGGTATGACATCTCTGTGGAAGGGCAGGCACAGTGTCTGACAGATGTTTTCCAAGCGGTAGCAAATGTGGGAGAAAAGGGAATCGGCGTTTTCTACTGGGAACCGGCATGGCTTGGAGTAAACGGCATTTCATGGGAGGAGCAAAGCAGTCTGTGGAAAAAATACGGCAGCGGTTGGGCTACGGATTATGCCGCAGAGTATGATGCATCGGTGACAGGTGCAGGGGGTTCTTCTTATGACAATCAAGCTTTGTTTGATTTTGAGGGAAATTCTTTGAAATCTCTTCAGGTATTCCGGAATATTTATCCGCAGAACAATGAGATTTTAAATCCAAAGGGGGCAGTAATTGAAAACGGCAGATACAGAATAAAGAATGTAAACAGTGAACTTTTTATTTCGGAAAAAAACGGGAACGCTGTCCAGAGCAATGGAACTGTCTGGACATTCACAAAAAATGATGACGACACTTTTTACATAACCACATTGGACGGAAGGGCTCTTACCGTAGAAAAAAGTGCTGATACAAATGGCACAAATATTTTACTTCAAAAGCACAAAGGAGATACATCTCAAAAATACACATTGTGCCGAAATACTGATGGGACATATGCACTTCTGACAGCCGCTTCGAACAATAAAAGCTGTCTTGATGTATATAACATCAGTAAAGAGGATGGTGCGAATATCTGCCAATGGGAATATTGGGGCGGAAATGGGCAGAAGTTCATTCTGGAGCCGGTGAAAGAAATAGAAGGAGATGTCAATGCAGATGGTGCACTGAGTGTTATCGATGCTATACTGCTTCAGAAATGGCTTCTTGCTGTACCCGATGCAGAGCTTACCGACTGGAAAGCTGCGGATTTATGCGAAGATAATATTATAAATGTATTTGATTTGCATCTGCTGAAGCGGATGCTGCTTGAACAATAAAAATCTTGAGGAGGAATCGCAATGAAAATGAAAAGTAAGTTCATACTGAGAATATTGGCTTCCACTGTTTCTGTGGTACTTTTGGCATCAGCTTTACCGTTTCAATCATCTGAGCTGACAACAGCAGACGCTGCACAGACAACAACCATATCGAACCCGATTATATGGGCAGATGTTCCTGACGAGGACATTATTCGTGTGGATGATACCTACTATATGGTAAGCACCACAATGTATTTCAGTCCGGGTGCCCCGATCATGAAATCAAAAGATTTGGTTTCATGGGAGATATGCAATTACGTCTATGACACTTACGCTGATGGTGATAAGCAGACTCTCAAAAATGGTGAAAATGATTATTCGCATGGACAGTGGGCGGCAAGTCTTAGATACCATGGCGGTAACTTCTATGTATTTTTTGGAAGTTATGGCACTGGAAAATCCTATATATACAAGGCTTCGGACATTGAAAACGGAACGTGGACACGCAGCGAGATAAACGGAATGTATCATGATGCTTCCATTCTGTTTGATGATGACGGACGGAATTATCTGGTATACGGTGCAGGTGGTACAGCAAAAATCAAGGAATTCAATTCAGATATGACAGGCTTTAAAAAAGACGGTGTGGAACAGACATTGTTTTCCACAGGACTGGACAATCTTGCCGGAGAGGGCTGGCATATCCAGAAAATAAACGGATATTATTACATTTTTGTTATTGCATGGCCTTCAAACAGCAAACGTATAGAGCTTTGTTATCGAAGTAAGGAACTGCTTGGCACATATGAGGGAAAAACGATTCTGAATTCCGGACTTGGCACTTATGGCAGTGGTGTTGCACAGGGCGGTATTGTAGATACGCCTGATGGAAAGTGGTACGGACTTCTGTTTCAGGATCACGGCAGTGTAGGACGAATCCCTGTGCTTGTTCCAGTGACATGGGAAAATAACTGGCCGATGATGGGCGTAAACGGCGAAGTACCCCTGACACTTGAAATTGATAGTGATTATGCCGGCACTCAACTTACAAAAGACGATGATTTCACATACAGCTCCAACAAGCTTGATCTCGAATGGCAGTGGAATCACAATCCTGATAATACTGCATGGTCGGTGACAGAACGCCCTGGCTATCTCAGATTAAAAAACAATACCCTTGCAACCAATCTGTTGGATGCAAAAAACACTTTAACACAGCGTGCGGAAGGGCCTTCCTGTAGCAGCGTGATAAAGCTGGATACTTCTGGAATGAAAGCAGGTGATTACGCAGGCCTTTCAGCTTTTCAGTTTAAATATGGCAATGTAGGCGTTTATGTATCAGATGACGGAACAAAGAAAATCTATATGGCAAATAATGGCGGTTATTCCGACAGTGCCACTGTTGGTGATAGCTATAACAACATCATAGAGCAGACGAATCTCAGCGGAAATGAGATTTATCTCAAAGTTGATTTTCTGTTCAATACGGTGGATTCTACCGGAAACAGTTCCTATAATATTGATAAAGCGAATTTCTATTATTCCTATAATGGTGCAGACTGGAAAAAAATCGGCGAGGAGTTGAGTATGGTATACAGTCTGACCCTATTTACTGGTTACCGCAGCGGCATTTACAGCTATGCAACAAAAACGACAGGCGGTTATGCGGATATTGATTACTTTGACTATGAGCGTGCCGACTGGAATGCATCGACTGTGATAAAACCGAATGAATACGGTTGGTATTTTGCCGACGGCTTTGAGGGAGATATCTGTTCATGGCAGGCAAGAGGCTCCGCAAGCATTCAGACAAGCGGCAGAACCGCCTATGTAGGAAGTGAGGCACTGCTTATACAGAATCGAACCGCTGCATGGAATGGTGCATACAAGGCACTGAATCCCAGAGTCTTTCTACCGGGAAATGAATACAGCTTCAGTGTCAATGTGACATATTTTGACGGTACGGCGACGGATAAATTTTATCTGAAGCTTCAGTACATCGACGCAAACGGTGATACACAATATAACACAATTGCAGAAGGAACAGGTATCAAGGGTGAATGGATTCAGCTTGCAAACACAAATTATCAGATACCGGCGGGGGCATCGAATATGCAGCTCTATGTAGAAACTGCAAACACCACCAATAATTTTTATATAGATGAAGCCATTGGTGCAGCAGATGGCATCGGAATACTTGGTGCAGGTGTGTCAAAAGACATTATATTAGGAGATTTAAATTCTGATAATGTCATTAATGCAATTGATTTATGTCTTGCAAAACATGGAGTATCATACGGTTTTGACAGCAAAAGATATGAGATCGCCGCAGATGTGGATCAAAGTGGAACCGTCGACGTTACAGATCTCAAACTGATTCAGGACTTTCTTTTTGCAAAAATCACGGAATTTCCAATTGCAGAAAAGCAGGACAACCAATAAAATCTACCGTTTCTATGAAAGAATATACTGCACTGGTAAGTGCCAATATTCTGGAAACAGAACCGGCGGAGGAACGGGAAGAAAAATCAGGCGTAACATATGGAACAATCCAAAAAGTAAGCTATTATTCGACAACCTGTAAAAGGACACGCTGTTTCAATATACTGCTTCCGGCAAATTACTCTGAGAGTAAGCAATATCCTGTTTTATATGCAATGCATGGTTACTGGCAGACAGAGGATACACTGATTGATGAAACTGATAAAAGTATGCGTCTGCGTCAGATTATCGGTAACGCCATTGCTTCGGGAGAAGCAAAGGATATGATTGTTGTGTTTCCGTATATTTATGCAAGCGAAACACAGGATTCATGCAGTGGCATGAACGAGGCAAACAATACAGCCTATGACAACTTTATTAACGAGTTGACTAACGATTTAATGCCGTACATCGAGTCGCATTATTCTGTTAAAACAGGAAAAGATAACACAGCCATTATGGGATTTTCTATGGGAGGAAGAGAATCACTTTATATCTCAATGAAGCGTCCCGACCTGTTCGGTTATGTGGGTGCAGTTTGTCCTGCACCAGGGGTTTCTCCGGGACTGATTGCAAAATCAGACTTTCAATATACCGATGAATCACCATATTTGCTGCTCCTGACAGCTGGTTCAAACGATACAGTGGTCTATTCTACACCGTCCAGATATAATGATATCCTTAACAACAACGGCGTACCTCACATCTGGCATTATGTGAAAGGCGGTTATCATGGAGGCAATTGTATCCGTGCACATATGTATAATTTTGTAAGAGCCGTTTTTAAGGCAACCGATTGATAAAACAAAAATAACAGCCGTATTTATCCATTTGCATCTTGATAAATACGGCTGTTCTGAAAGGAGCAGATTAATTTGAAAATCAAAAAATGAAATTGTCAATAACACTTGACACATTAAACGCAAGGGTTTTGAAGTTAAGCAGCTGCCTCTGTTATAAAACAATTCCTCCTTTATTCTTGCCCATATACTTTCGTATTGCATTATTGTGGCATCTTCCTCAGATCATCGGATTTGCGAGCTTCCCGGTCAGCTTTGGTGATCCCATTGGGTTTCCGCTTTGGCTTATGGATCGAGAGTACTACTTCCGCTATACTTGCAAAATTGGATAAGAAAATTACAAAGTATGTCAAGAAATTCAGGGCATATAATATGTAGAATCATCAGGTGGTATTTGTGAAATACTGCTTAGATATTATCGAAAGGAAATTCAATGTATAGTATAGGAACATTTTCCAAATTAACAAAAACCACAATTGCAGCTCTGAGGTTCTATGATAAAGAAGGACTTTTGAAGCCTGCTTATACGGATTCTAAAAGCGGATACAGATATTATCTGTCCTCACAGCTTGTCACAGTGCAAAAAATTCTTTCACTGCGCCAGATAGGTATCCCGATTGAACAGATTAAAATTATGATTAATACAAATGACGAACAATATCTCGATTTTGAAACAAAAGTGAAAATCACAACTGCTGATGCACAGTCTTTTATTGGTGTCATCACTGGATTTGAAGATGAACTTGACACTGAATCAAAAAAGACGAGTTGGAACTTGATGTCGACGACCGCTATGTTATGATCGAAATGCCGGGCATCGTGTCTGTCGAAAAGGTATGAGCAAGTAACAATGGCATAGCAAAAATATTTTCAAAGCATCTCTCACGAGGTGCTTTTTCATGCCCTGATCACGGGCGAAAACTTGCAGAAAGCGGAAAATAAGAACAGAAAAATCCAGAGGCTCCCACTGCGGAGGGAAAAAGCAACTTTTTCATATACAAAAAGCACCGGATCTTCCTGTCGATTAGGACGATCCGGTGCTTTCTTATTACAGTCTGTCGATTCTGTTTTCTAACCCTTTGCAATCTTGGTATCGATTTTTATAACACAGGATCGCCCACTACTTTTTGGTCTTACTCATCCTCTTTCCGTTTGAAGATGCCAGATGCCTTCACCGCACCGAATCCGAATGCTATGAACAGTGCCGCACCCACGCACAGGAGCCAGTTTGTCATGGAATTGTTTCCGGTCTGAGGCAGGTTGACTTCTGCGTTGGAAGAATCTGTACCGGTGCCGGTTTTCGGGTCAACGGTGTAAATGTCCAGCACATTGCCGTTTTCGTCGGTCAGCGTAATCTCGCAAGCTTCCTCTGAACGTGCAGTGATTTCTGCATTTACGGCAATCACTCCCGTTTTTTTCAGATAATCGTTGAGTGCCCAGCTGCAAAGATCTTCGTCTGCAATGTTGGTTACGCTTGTGGTAGTTGCTGTTGTGATCGTGGTTGCCGATGTTGCGGCAGTGGATTCTGTGTTGGAAACACTGGTGGTCATAGTTGTTTCACTTGCGGTAGTGCTTTCCTTTGTCGTTGTGGTTGTTTGAATTGCGGAAGTCGTTCCGCTGGTAGCAGTCGTTGCCTTTGTGGCAGAAGTCGTTCCACTTGTAGCAGCTGTTCCATTTGTGGTAGTAGTTTCTTCGGTAGTGGCAATTGTTTCATTTGTGGTAACAGTGCTTGCCTTGGTTGCTACAGTTGTTTCGTTTGTAGTAGTTTCCCCAGTTGTTGCACTTGTTTCGCTTGTGGTAGTAGTTTCTTCGGTTGTTGTAGTTGTTCCGTTTGTAGTAGTAGTTCCCTCAGTTGTTGCAGTTGTTTCGTTTGTGGTAGTAGTTGCCTCGGTGGTGGCAATTGTTTCGTTTGTAGTAGTAGTTTCTTCGGTTGTTGCAGTTGTTACGTTTGTAGTAGTAGTTTCCTCAGTTGTTGCGGTCGTTTTGTTTGTGGTAACTGTAGTTGCCTTAGTTGTTGCAGTCGTTCCATTGGTGGCAGTCGTTGCCTTTGTCGTGGAAGTCGTTTCGTTTGTAGTAGTCGTTGTCGTAGTAGTTGTGGTGGTCGTTGTTGTGGTAGTTGTTGTGGTAGTTGTTGTCTGTGCATTTACCACAACCGTGCCGGTCACAACATTATAGTTCTCGCTGTCCTCCGGGGTGAACTCCCATGCCAGGGTGTTCTTTCCAGCGATCAGTTTCTTGAGCTTGCTGACGATCTTCGCTGCACCCTTGGTGCTGTCCTTGCTGATGCTCAGCCCCAGCTTTTCTACCAGATCACCCTCGGTGTGGCTGTCACCGTCCACGGTCACTTTCACTGTCGGGTCAGCCTTTGCCACCAGGAAATGCAAAGTCAAGTTTGCGGTATTGCCGTTTTTCGCGGTGAATGTAAAGGTCACGTCCTTGCCGTTTGTGTACACCTTTGCAGGCTTGCCGGAAAGCTTACCGCCGTCCAGCTGCATGCCGTCCAGCATGGTGGAACCAGTTGCAACCTTGACGGAAACTTCTCCCACTGCATCGGCATTTTTCACGTAATCCTGCAAGTTAATTTCGTCCATGTCCTGACCGTAAACGCACTTGATCTGCGTGGTCGCTGTGGCAACCTGAACCAGAACAGGTTTCACCGTTGCCGACAGTTCCACCGCCTTGGCAGCTTCTGCATCGGTTTCATCAGCCAGGAAATACTTTTTGCAGTTCTCGCAGGTCCAGTATTCCACGTTTCCGTCTTCGGTGTAAGTCGCATCCTTGGCATCGGTTTTGACGAGAGAATGACGATACTTTACCTTTTCAGATGCATCTCCGAAAGCGTCTTTTTTCAGCGTAGAATCGCAGGGGACCGTAATTTCGGTCAAATTGCCGCAGCCAGAAAATGTATAAGTTCCAATGCTTGTGACACTCTTTGGAATGCTGATGCTAGTTAAGCCAGTGCAGTTGTAAAACGTAAAATTTCCGATGCTTGTGACACCGTACGGAATTGTTACTTCTCCCGAACAAGTTGTGCCGTCGATCAAGATCCCATTTACGATCACAAGCGGGTTATCCTGCTGTTTGTTTGTTAACCAAGGTGTGCCAGAAAACGCTTCATCCCCGATGCTTGTGACACTCTTTGGAATGGTGATGCTAGTTAAGCCGGTGCAATCGGAAAACGCATTAGCTCCGATGCTTTTGACACCTTCTGGAATTTCGATACTGGTTAAGCCGGTGCATTCATAAAATGCATAATTTCCGATGCTTGTGACGTTGTTCGGAATCGTTACTTCTCCCGAACAAGTTCTTCCATCGATCAAAATCCCATTTACGATCACAAGAGGGCTTTCATTTTGTTTGTTTTTCAACCAGGTGGTATTTTGAAACGCAGAATCTCCGATACTTGTGACGCTACCTGGAATCGTGATGTCTGTCAAGCTGATGCAACCGGAAAACGCATATATTCCGATGCTTGTAACGTCCTCTTCAATTACAACTTTTTTTACGTTGTCTTTCTTTTGGGTTGCAGGGCTATTTTCATTATAATAATCCTTCATCGTCCCCGTGCCGCTGATGGTCATTGTGCCGTCGGCGGTGAGTGTCCAGGTCAGGTTGCCTTCGTTCCAGTAGGTTCTGATTTTGCTTGCATCTACGCCGAGTTGTCCGCTTGTCAGCGTAGAGCCGTTTTCAAGGTATACGGTCAGCTTGCCGCAGCCATAAAACGCAAAATTTCCGATGCTTGTGACACTCTTTGGAATGGTGATGCTTGTCAGGCTGCTGCAACTGTCAAACGCATAATCTCCGATGCTTGTGACACTACCTGGAACATTGATGCTGGTCAAGTCAGTGCAATTGTAAAACGCAAAATTTCCGATGCTTGTAACACTCTTTGGAATGCTGATGCTGGTTAAGCCGGTGCAATTCTGAAACGCACCCTCTCCGATGCTTGTGACACTACCTGGAATCGTGATACTGGTTAAGCCGGTGCAATTCTGAAACGCACCCTCTCCGATGCTTGTGACATCGTTCGGAATCGTTACTTCTCCCGAACAAGCTGTGCCGTCGATCAAGATCCCATTTACGATCACAAGTGAATCTTCATGCTGTTTGTTTGTTAACCAAAGTGTGCCAGAAAACGCACAATCTCCGATGCTTGTGACACTACTCGGAATTTCAATGCTTTTTAAATTGCTGCAATTGTAAAACGCATACTTTCCGATGCTTGTAACGCCATCTTCAATCACAACTTTTTTTATGTTGTCTTTCTTCTGGGTTGCAGGGCTATCATTAGAGTAATTCTTCATCGTCCCCGTGCCGCTGATGGTCATTGTGCCGTCGGCGGCGAGTGTCCAGATCAGGCTGTCTTCGTTCCAGCGGGTTACAACTTTGTCTGCAACTTCACCGAAACTTTCGCTTGTCAGCGTAGAGCCGCCTTCAAGAAGCACCTCAGTCAGAGCAGTACAGCCGGAAAATGCTTCATCTCCTACGCTTTCAACACTCTTTGGAATGGTAATGCTTTTTAAGCCGGTGCAATTCCGAAACGCATACCTTTCGATACTTGTAACACTCTCTGGAATTGTGATACCTGTCAAGCTGCTGCAATACTCAAACGCAGAATCTTCAATGTTTGTGACACTCTCCGGAATCGTGATGTCTGTTAAACTGCTGCAACCGGAAAACGCAGAATTTCCGATACTTGTGACACTATCTGGAATCGTGATGTCTGTTAAACTGCTGCAACCGGAAAACGCAGAATTTCCGATGCTTGTGACACTATCTGGAATCGTGATGTCTGTCAAGCTGCTGCAACCGGAAAACGTATTATCTCCAATGCTTGTGACACCACTCGGAATTTCGAGGCTAGTTAAGCCGCCACACCCGGCAAACGCACCATTTCCGATGTTTTTGACAGTTTCTGGAATTTCGATACTGGTTAAGCCGCCACAATTATAAAACGCAAAAGCTCCGATGCTTGTGACACCTTCTGGAATTTCAATGCTTTTTAAATTGCTGCAATTGTAAAACGCAGAATTTCCGATGCTTGTAACGCCCTCTTGAATCACAACTTTTTTTACGTTGTCTTTCTTTTGGGTTGCAGGGCTACCAGAGTACCAACTATAACCCTTCATCGCCCCTGAGCCGCTGATGGTCATTGTGCCGTCGGCAGTGAGTGTCCAGGTCAGGTCGCCTTCGTTCCAGTAGGTTCTGATTTTGCTTGCATCTACGCCGAGGTCATCGCTTGTCAGCTTAGAGCCGTTTTCAAGAAGCACCTCGGTCAGATTGTCGCAGCCATAAAACGCTCTATCTCCTACGCTTTCAACACTCTTTGGAATGGTGATGTTGGTTAAACCGGTGCAATTGTAAAACGCATAATTTCCGATGCTTTCGACATTACTCGGAATTTCAATGCTTGTTAAGCCGGTGCAACTCTCAAACGCAGAATCTCCGATGCTTGTGACACTTTTTGGAATGGTGATGCTTGCCAAGTTGCTGCAACGCTCAAACGCACAATCTCCGATGCTTTTGACACTATCTGGAATCGTGATGCTAGTTAAGCCGGTGCAACTGATAAACGCAGAATTTCCGATGCTTGTGACACCATTTGGAATCGTGATGCTGTTTAAGCCGGTGCACCAGGAAAACGCACCAATTCCGATGCTTGTGACACTACTCGGAATTTCGATGCTTGCTAATTTTCTGCAATCGAAAAACGAATAAGCTCCGATGCTTGTAACGCCCTCTTGAATTACAACTTCTTTTACGCTGTCTTTCTTCTTGGTTGCAGGACTATCATCAGTATCATAATCCTTCATCGCCCCTGTGCCGCTGATGGTCATTGTGCCGTCGGCGGTGAGTGTCCAGGTCAGGTTGTCTTCTGTCCATGTCAGCGATCCTGATTCTGTCCCTGCACCTGTTTCCTCCGCACTCGCCGTGATCCCCCACGAGATATTTTGCAGGGTATCGGTCGGGAAGTACAGCAGCGTTCCCGCCGCCATGACTGCTGCCGACGAAAGGGCAGCCAGCCGTTTCCATTGTTTCTTCATAATATGCCTCCTTTATTTTCGAATATATTACATATCCTTGATAGATCTATTATAACATGATCGAGTATTCTTTGTCAAGAAAAACGGAGGATTTTTTGAGATTTCGTTCAATTTTTGGAAGTTGGAGAGGAGGAGGGGTTTGTTCTGTGTCTGTTTTTGAAGTGACTGCCTTATATCACTGCCCGTTCAATCCGGCAAGTATGCCGCTTCTCCTTATCATAATTCACGCCAACCAAAAGAACCTCACCGCTGTAATTTTTCAGACAATCCAGATAGTCCTTTCGCTTGATCTGTTCCACTGCCTCTTCTGCGGAATGTCCCCACTTTAGTTCAACGATCAGAGCAGGCAAATCGCAGTTTCGATTCGGCTCAAACACAATATCTGCAAAGCCTTTTCCAGCCGGCATTTCCCGATGCAGGGTATAATTCTTCTGGGCAGAGTAGTATGCCAGAGAGATCACGCAGGACAGGGCGTTTTCATCATTGTATTTCAAGATCGATGCGTTTGCCTGATGTGCCTGTTCAATCAGTTCTGCAACCGTTTCCATATCGCCGGAAAGGGTTGCTTGCAGCAGCCGCTCCGAGGAACGGATTGCCTGTACGACTGGTTCCCAGCCACCGTCTTCAATGGAGTTAATAAACTCCTGCCGCACTTCTCCGTTCGGGATCCACACCACACGGTTCCGTTCATCATAGGTCAGGTATCCCAGATGCACCAGCAGCGTAAGAACATCATCCGCACTGTGGAATGTGGTCATGTCATTCTGGAACTTATCCGGATTCACAGGCACTTTTTCGCCTGCGATCATCTGTACGATCTTGTCACGCAGCCCGTCCTGATTCAGGTCAATGTACACTTTCAGTGCTTCATAGGTTTCTGTCTTTGTCCAGTAGTTGCTGAATTTTCCACGGAGCATAGCTTCTACCACAGACTTGGGATTGTAGATCGAAACGCCGTCTACACAGTAACCGTCATACCACTTCTTTGTCTCTGTAAACGGCATCTTGTACTGCTCACACAGTCGGCGGACTTCCTGTTCTGTAAAGCCGGTAAACTCTTCAATGGGAGAGGCATCCGTCATAGAATATTCGTAAAAAGCATTGATGGCAGAGTGCTCTCCGTATTTTTTGATGGGTAAAATTCCCGTCATGTAGGCAAGGGCAATGTAACTCTTGTCCTTTAACAAATCTCTCAAAAAGTCCAAGTATTTTGTATGTTCTTCCAGCTGGTTTTTTCGAGAACGGAAAATGCAGTCCCATTCATCGATAATAAAGATAAATGGAACCTGACTGTCCTCATAAATGTCATCTAACATAAATGTTAAAATAGTCTTATCCAAATAATCCACATCCGGATATGCCCGCAGCAGATCACGCCCTACTGCTTTTGTAACCAGCGAAATCATCTGTTCAATGGTTTGTGTTTTACTCAGAAAGTTTTGCATATTCAAGTGAACCACATTGTATTGATTCAGATGCTCTTCAAATCCTGTATGCTTTGCAATTTTCAACCCTTGAAACATTTCTCTGGAATCACAGCCACGGCTGTAGTAAGCCGTCAGCATATTCGCCGCCATAGACTTTCCGAATCTTCGTGGACGGCTGACGCAGATATATTTTTGTGTAGTCCGTAAAATGCTGTTTGTATACTGAATCAATTCTGACTTATCCACATAGATCTTGGAATTCAGCACCTCTTGGAAATCGACATTTCCCGGATTCAAGTAAACACCCATTGCATTTCCCTCCTTGCTGTGTTTTCAATTTCTTTCCCTTTATTATACCACAGCAGAGGGGAAAAAGCAACTTTTTCATACACAAAAAGCTCCGGATTTTCCCGCCACTTAGGACGATCCGGAGCTTTCTCATTGTGACATGTTCTTTCTGCTACTTAGCAGAAGTACGTATTGGTTGAACCCTTCTTCTTTCCTTTGGTCAGATGCGGCAGCATTCCCTGATTGTACAGCTTGCTGACGGCTCTGCCCACTCTGCACTTATCTCCACGAGATAGCTGTTGATATAGTCCGGGACGGTTCATTTCAATGATGTCCCGTACACGCAGCTGCTTTCCATGGGTACTTCTGCATCGGATGACACAAGCAATTGCCATCTGTGCTAACTTCTTGTTGGTATAGTTATAAGTAAGTACGAAAATCTGCTTCATAAAAATAGCCCCTTTCAAAATTCCACGTTGATTTCTTCGCCGTCTTCTGCGATCTTCTGGAAAAGTGCTGCTTTTGCCTGTTCCTGCCGCAGCTTCTCGAGAGAGATGATCTTGACTCTTTGTCCGATGATGCCTTTTGGAAAGGAAAGCTTTTTCTCCTGCAGAAGCGGCTGCAGTTCTTCTTCGTTGATCGTCACGGTTCCCTTGTTGGTGTAACAGCCATTCTGGTCAATTCCCAGAATCGTCAGCGTATATTGTTCAAAGTCGTTCAATTTCTCAATTGCAGTTACCAGTGCTTCGGTACACGCAATGGGATTTTCAAATTGATATGTCATGATGCCAATTCCTTTCTGTTGTCGTTGAAGTATGCTTTTGTTTCTTCATCTATGAAAACACCGTGCTGAAAGTTCACGGTGATGGTTTCTTTACCGATCTGAATGTCCCGTAGCACAGCCTCTTTCAGTGCAGCTGCCTCCGGCGATCTTTCAGTACACATGTAGTTTGTAAACTTTTGAACGATCTCCTGGTATGTTGCATCATTCACCGCAGAGATCGGATTGTCCAAAGCATCCAGCTGCTGTTTCAGCTGCTGGAGTTCCTGTTCGTTTTTCTCAACGGAACGCAGGATGGTTTCGGTAGCACGTCCCTGTTCCAGGTATGCCATCAGATTGGCGTTTGCCTTTTCCAGTCCGTTGATCCGATTTTGTATGGTGTTGGTCTCTCCGCTCTGCATCAGTTTTCGGAGAGAAAGCTTCTGGTTGACTGCCTCGATGATCTTTGGCTGGTTGGCCGGCTGAAAGAGACAGTTCTTCACTGCGTGAAACACAAACGGTGCCAGCTGGTCTGCCCGCACGCTGGGATGCCGCAGTCACAGCTTCTTCGGTACTGCAGGTACTTGTGCCCGTTGCTGTGGTTGACGTTGCCGGAGAACGGCTTGCCGCACTTCGGACAGCGTGTGAAACCGTTGAGGGCGTAGTAGTTCTTGCCGGTTCGGCTGGCTGTCCGCCGGCGGTTCTGTGCCAGCTTCTCCTGGACCTTGTCGAAGCGTGCCGGCTCGATGATCGCCGGCATCCCGTCCGGGATCTCTATGGGATCCGGCTTGATCTTGTGGGAGTTTCGGTGTCCGTCGCTGTCCTTGGCAGCTGCTGCTCCCCCCAGAGGCCAGACAAATGGCTCTGGGCCCCACTACACTTCCACAAGATCATGGGTGAATAAGCAGGCATGTATGGAGCACCTCTTATGTGCCAAGTGCTTTTCTGGGTAATGCACAAATCTGATCTCCTTC
>OLSK01001712.1_pt1 | contig 15440 bp, 15 predicted proteins | sample 1672781 | NCBI WGS metagenome assembly OLSK01 (sample SAMEA3136723, study PRJEB25190) | human gut metagenome | biome: human gut; feature: human-associated habitat; material: faeces | place: Austria | collected 2013 | reverse complement strand
TTCTTGCCCCTTTGGGACAGCTTCTTGTTGGGGCGTGCCTGCCCCAAACCCTGCTTCTTACTATTTGGAAATCACACAATTATGCACCACTGGGTCCACGAGAACTGACGCTCATCGGAGGTATAGAACTATAAAAAGATTGGCCATTCACAGTGTTTTGAGTCAACCCAATCAAATCAATCAACTGGCTCTCGTTATAGCTCTCTTGACAGTTATCCAGCACAGCACATTGGCAGCTATATACACCACTATCGTTAGAGACAACTCCCCACCATTCAAGGTCTGCCAAAAGTTTTCCAATCTTCTTGCGGTCAAAGCGTATTTCTTTTTCCAAAAGGGACGAGTAAATTTGTGGAGCAGACATCGGTTTTTGCTTTAATAGGAGAGCTAATGCCAATTCCTGTCCATGCAAACGGTGAAGCAAAAGACCTCTGCGAACCCAAATGTTCGACGTTTTTTTCATAGCAAATACCTCCTTTTTTAGATAGCTCGTTCACTTAAAATACGATTGATGTCCATTTGAAATTGCGCTCGTTCACAATTGTTATGTTGACTTGAGTATATCATATTACACAATAAAAGACTACTGTTATATATCAGACCCTGCCCTTTTTCCTGCGTACGTGCGTACCGACCATGTACGGACGTACGCAGCGATTAGTCCGAAAAGCGCAATATAGGGAAATACAAAGCAAAAAGGCAGGGCACCACCGCCATGGTGATACCCTGCCTTTACTTGCTCCTGCTTACCGTTCTACGTACTCCCTCCGCAGAACTTCCTGTAAACAAAAAACGTACCCGAACCCTTTTTCATAAAGAATCGGGTTCGAGTACGAACTGTATGGTGGAGAATTAGGGACTCGAACCCCAGACCCCCTGCGTGTGATGCAGGTGCTCTAACCAGCTGAGCTAATCCTCCATATTTGCTTGTGTTGTTCGTTCCGAACTGGAACGTGATTATTATAGCACGGCCTTTGCAGAAATGCAAGCCCTAATTTAAAATTATTTTACTTTTCTCGAAACGCTTTCTCCGGCTGCAAAAATGGTGCGCCGACCGCCGGGCGTGCAACATTACCGCCGGGCAGCCGCATCGGCTGCACCCTGCACAAAAAATGTGCGGCAGGCTGTTGCTCTTTGCCTGTAAATCGTGTATACTTGGGGCAGAAAGCCGTACAAAAGAAATCGAGGGATGAATATGACACTTCGCGGGATCATCACGCTGGTAATATTGGCTGTGCTGTTTGCGCTGGCTGTGGTCTGGATCTCCAGACAGGGCGGCTGGAAGGGCGAGGGCTGCAACGGCAATTGCGCCTCCTGCCACAGCCATTGCGAGGACCCGGACACCAGGAAGAAATAACCAAAACAGGGCTGCTGCACGAAACACGGTGCAGCAGCCCTGTTTTATGGTTGTGCCACAGAAACGACCGCGAGCGTTTCTGGGGCACTTTTCACGGCTGTTTGCTCAGAACGCGCCGCGCTGGGCGGCGTAGACAGCGATGGTGCTCAAAAGGTCCTGCAACGCCTTCTGGTAGGTGGTGCGGCCGATGTGCAGCTGCTCCAAGATCTCGTCCTCCGGGCGCTGCTCAAAAAAGCGCATTCGCAGCAGGTCTGCCCGCATGGGGTCGTGCGCCTGATAGTAGTCGAGGCCCTCATCAATGGCGCTTTGCCAGCGGCGGTTTTCCGGCGTGCGCGCCCAGTGCCGCTCGCCATACTTGCGCAGGGCGTTCCGGGTCACATCGCGCTGCTCCGGTGTCACTGGCGCTTCCCCCTTTTGGGCAGCTCCAGCGTTGCACTGCGCGAGAACCGGTTCTCGGCATCGAAAAAGCAGGCGTCCCGCTCGGCCATCGTCAGGCCCAGCATGGTGGAAAGCCGCTCGGCCTCGTCCAGCTTGAACTGGGTCTCGCCCAGCAGCTTGTGCCGCAGGGTGTTGCTGCTGTCCTGAATGTAGGTGTAGATCAGATTCGTGTTTGCCATGGCTTCTCTCCTTTTTTGTAGTTCGCTGCATTTGAAACAATCATTGGTTGTATTATACTCCGTTGTTGATTATCTGTCAACCTATTATTTCCAAAACGCGCTGTAATTGTTGATTTTCAGGAAATTTTCTGCTATACTCAGAATAGAAAACCGCATTTCATACCACAACACATAGTTTTCAGGAGAACCGTCATGTCTGATCTGTCCACCCGTGTCCGTCTGCGCCGGGAGCAGCTGGGTCTTTCGCAGGAGGAGCTTGCCCGGCGCATGGGCTACCGCTCCCGTTCCTCCATCACCAAGCTGGAAAAAGGCATCAACGATCTGCCCCAGTCCAAAGTGGAGGAGCTGGCACAGGCGCTGGAGACCACTCCCGCCGCTCTGCTGGGGCTGGACGCGCCCTGCGCCTGTCCCCCGGGCTTTGAGCCGCTGCCCACCATGGTGCAGGTGCCGCTGATCGGCTCCATCGCCTGCGGCACGCCCATCACCGCCGAGCAGAACATCGAGTGCTATATCGGAGTGCCCGCCGCGTGGCACGCGGATTTCGCCCTGACCTGCCACGGCGACAGTATGTCTCCCACGATATGCAACGGAGACATCGTATGCATCCGTTGCCAGCCCGAGGTGGAGCAGGGCGAGATCGCTGCCGTGCGGGTGGGCGAGGAAGCCACCCTCAAGCACTTCCACCGGCAGGGCGATGCCGTGATGCTGCTGGCCGATAACGCCGCCGTCTGCCCGCCCATGTTCTACGCTGGAGAGCAGCTTTCGGAGCTGCACATCGAGGGCAAGGCCGTGGGGCTTTGCCGCGGCCTATAAGATAAGGAGAGAAAGGAGCAGCCTGTGTTCGGCAAAAAGAAAATGTCCCCCTCCTACGACCCCGCCGCCCAGAAGCCGGTGCTGCGGTGCAGCATCTGCACCGGGGAGCAGGTGGCCGGGTTTCAGGATCTGCACACTGGCCATTTTACCGAGGTACAGCTGATCCGCAGCCCGCAGGAATTGCAGGCCTTCCGCAGCCGGTACGGCATCCCCGCCGACTGCCCCATTGAAAAGATCTATTGAGCAAGGAGTTCATCATGCAGCAGGCACCCGAAGCCATGACCCTGAAGGTCATTGCCCATATCCATACCGCCTTTCCCACCAAGTTCGGCATTCCGCGCCAGAGCGGGCTGGTAGAAGAGCTGCGGGGCGAGATCGTTTTCACCCCGGAATACCGCAACCCCGACGCCCTGCGCGGACTGGAGGATTTCAGTCATATCTGGCTGGTGTGGCAGTTTTCCGGCGCGGTGCGGGAAAGCTGGTCTCCCACCGTGCGCCCGCCGCGCCTTGGCGGCAACACCCGGGTGGGCGTGTTTGCCACCCGCTCCCCCTTCCGACCGAACCCTCTGGGGCTTTCCAGCGTAAAGCTGGAAGCTATTGAGCAGCGCCCGGACGTGGGGCCGGTGCTCATCGTGCGCGGTGCCGACCTGATGGACGGCACCCCCATCTACGATATCAAGCCCTACATCCCCTATGCGGACTGCCACCCGGACGCCGCCGAGGGCTTTACCGGGCAGACCCGTACCCACCATCTGGAAGTCTCCTGCCCGGAAGCGCTGTGGCAGACCGTACCGGAGGCAGACCGCGCCGCTTTGCAGGGCGTGCTTGCCAGCGACCCCCGCCCCTCCTACCAGCACGACCCGCAGCGGGTGTACGGCATGGAATTTGCCGGGCTGGAGGTGCATTTTACCGTGGACGGTGCTCAGCTCACCGTGCGGGACATTACCCTGTTATAAAAGGAGCCGTTCATGGAACTGCGGACTGTCAATACCTTTTTGCACATCGCTGAGCTGCACAGCTTTTCCCGCACCGCGCGGCAGCTGGGCTACTCGCAGTCGGCGGTGTCCTCCCAAATCGCACAGTTGGAAGCCGAACTGGGCACCCCGCTGTTTGACCGTGTGGGTAAAACGGTGCGCCTGACCGATGCCGGGCAGACCTTTTTAGGCTACGCCCGCACCCTGCTGGAAACTGCCCAGCAGGCACAGGCCGCCTTGCAGCCCGCCCAGCAGGTGCGGGGCAGCTTGCGCATTGCGCTGGCAGATTCCGTGTGCAGCACCTTTTTGCCGGAGCTGTTGCAGCGCTATCATGCCCGCTGCCCGCAGGTGGAGCTGGTGCTGCACACAGCCTCCACGGACGAGATGCTGCAATTGCTGAGCACCAATCAGGTAGACCTTGTCTACACGCTGGACCAGCCCCTTTTGCAGCCTGCGCTGGTGCTGGCGGCAGATGTACCAGAGCCGGTGTGCTTCATTGCGCCGCTGCAGCATCCGCTGGCGCAGGAAAGCGTGCTCCCGCTGGACATTCTGCCCCGGCAGGAGTTTCTGCTCACCGAGCGGGGCATGAGCTACCGGGACGCGCTGGACCAGTGCATGGCGGCGCACGGCCTTGCCATCCACCCCTATCTGGAGCTGGGCAGCGCCGCGCTGCTGTGCCAGATGGTGGAGCAGGGCATGGGGCTTTCCTTTTTGCCGGAGTACATCGTGCGCAGCGCGCTGGCCGAAGGGCGTCTGGCGCGGCTGAACGTACCGGACTGCACCGTCATGATGCACCGGCAGCTGTTCTACCACCGGGATAAATGGGTGACCCCGCAGATGAATGTATTCATTGAACTGGTGCGGCAGGGCGCACAGACAAAATGATTGGGAATGCCCGCCGCGTTGCTTTGGGCATATTCAGCGGAAAAATTATTTTTATTTCGGGGTTCAGAAACGCCTGTGGGCGTTTCTGAACCCCATTTTCACGAGAGGGTTTTCCAAAACGAAAAACCGCCGAAGGTTTCCCTTCGGCGGTCTTTCGTATGATAGGAGGATCAAAAATGATCTTTGCTAAGTCTTAGTTCAGGATGGTCTGCTCGGTCTCGATGTCGAACAGGTGCACCTTATGGGGATCGAATGCAACGCGGACGGTGTCTCCGTTGCGAGCCTTGGAGGTGGGAGCAACACGAGCGGTCATCTTGTTGCCCTTGTACTCCAGGTACAGGTAGATCTCAGCGCCCATCATTTCGGAAACATCGACCTTAGCATCCAGCTGGCAATCGGTGTGCTTTGCCATAAACTCGGGCTCGTCATCGATATCCTCAGGACGGATGCCCATCTTGATCTTCTTGCCAACGTAGGAATCCAGCTTGCCGTCGGCGGTCTTCTCCTTGGGCAGGGGGATCACGTCGCCGCCCAGGTCAATACCGTACAGGTCGCCCTTCTTGATCAGGGTGCCGTCCAGGAAGTTCATCTGGGGGCTGCCGATGAAGCCTGCAACGAACATATTGCAGGGCATATCGTACAGGTTCTGCGGGGTATCGACCTGCTGGATGATGCCGTCCTTCATAACCACGATACGGTCGCCCATGGTCATAGCCTCGGTCTGGTCGTGGGTAACGTAGATGAAGGTGGTAGCCAGCTTCTTGTGCAGCTTGATGATCTCGGTGCGCATGGAGGTACGCAGCTTAGCATCCAGGTTGGACAGGGGCTCGTCCAGCAGGAAGACTGCCGGGTTACGAACCATTGCACGGCCCAGAGCAACACGCTGACGCTGACCACCGGACAGAGCCTTGGGCTTGCGGTCCAGCAGGTGCTCGATCTCCAGGATCTTAGCAGCCTCGTGCACGCGCTTGTCGATCTCATCCTTCGGGGTCTTGCGCAGTTCCAGACCGAAAGCGATGTTCTTGTAAACGGTCATGTGGGGGTACAGAGCGTAGCTCTGGAACACCATGGCGATGTCGCGGTCCTTGGGCGCCACGTCGTTGACACGCTTGCCGTCGATGAGCACATCGCCCGAGGTAATGTCCTCCAGGCCGGCGACCATGCGCATCGTCGTGGACTTACCGCAGCCAGAGGGGCCAACGAGGACGACGAACTCCTGGTCGTGAACGGTGAGGTTGAAGTCCTCTACAGCGAGCACACCGTCCTCGGTAACCTTGAGGTTGTGCTTCTTCTCCTCGGTCTTCTTCTTTTTGCCAAAGAAGCCTTTCTTTTTTGACTCGTTGTTGGGATACACCTTCTGAACATGTTTGAGAACAATCTCGGCCATGTCTCTACCTTTCGATATGCGGCGCCGCGCTGAGGGGCGCCGCAGAAACTTGCAAAACAGTTACGGCATTAGCCCTTGACGGCACCTGCCACCACGCCGTCGATGATGTACTTCTGACAGAGGATGTACATGATAACGATGGGGATAACGACCATCATGATGCAGGCCATCATGGGGCCGAGCTCGACGTGGCCGTAGCCGCCGCGGAAGTACTGAATCAAGATAGGAATGGTCTTGTACTTGGTGGAGTCGAGCGTAAGGTAGGGCAGCAGATAGTCGTTCCAGACCCACATGGTCTCGAGGATGCCGACCGAAAGATAGGTGGGCTTCATGATGGGAAGGACGATCTTAAAGAACACCTGGACCGGGTTGCAGCCATCAATCATGGCCGCCTCCTCGATCTCGAGCGGGATGTTCTTTACAAAACCGGCGAACATAAAGACCGCCAGGCCCGCGCCAAAGCCCAGATAGATAAAGCAGATGTTGAACGGCGTGTTAAAGCCGATGCGGTCCGCCAAATTGGACAGCGTGAACATGAGCATCTGGAACGGCACGACCATCGAGAACACAAACAGGTAATAGAAGAAGTTCGAGATCTTGTTGTTGACACGAACCACGTACCAAGCGCACATGGAGCAGCACACCAAGATCAGCACGACCGACGTGACCGTGATGATGAGCGAGTACATAAATGCCGAGGCAAAGCCCTGCTCGTTAAGGGCGTGCATGTAGTTTGCGAGGCCGTTGAACGTCTCGGGCGTGAGCAGATCGAATGCCGTGGTGGTGCTGATTGCGGTCGCTTTCTTAAAAGAATTAAGCGCAATCATGAACACGGGGTAGATCCACGCGAGCGACAGGATCGTAAAGAAAATCGAGAGCGCGCGGTTGATAACCTTATCGCGTTTCATTACTGCTGCACCTCCTTGGACCTCGTGGCCTTAAGCTGGATCATGGAGATGGCCACGACCAGGATGCAGAAGATAACCGCCTTGGCCTGACCAATGCCCTGCCATGCGATACCGGCACGCGAATAGAACGTGTTGTAGATGTTCAGGGCGAGCATCTCGGTGGAGTGCGCGGGGGCGCCGCCGGTAAGGGCGAGGTTCTGGTCGAACAGCTTAAAGCCGTTGGTGATGGACAGGAACAGGCAGATGGTGATGGTCGGCATCAGGTTAGGGATCTTAACCTTCCAAAACGTCTGCCATGCCGTAGCGCCGTCGACCTTGGCGGCCTCGATGTAGTCGGACGGAATGGACTGCAGACCAGCGATGTAGATGATCATCATGTAGCCGACCTGCTGCCACAGGGTCAGGATGATAAGGCCCCAGAAGCCAGCAGCAGAGTTAAGAGCGATGAGCTGGGCGCCCACGTTGGAGAGCAGGCAGTTGATCAGAATCTGCCAAATGTAGCCCAGCACGATGCCGCCGATCAGGTTAGGCATAAAGAAGATCGTACGGAAGATGTTGGTGCCCTTGAGCGCTTTGCGGGTGAGCGCCTGCGCAATGGCGAGGGCGATCACGTTGATGAGCACCGTCGACAGGAAGGCAAACGCCACGGTAAAGAAGAACGACGTGGCAAACTGCGGATCGGACAGTGCGCGCACGTAGTTCTCAATACCGACAAAATGCGCGTTGTTAATGGTAATAAACTGGCAGAACGAGAGATAGAAGCCCTGGATAAAGGGAATCACGAACCCGATCATAAACGCCAGGCACGTGGGCAGCATAAAGAGCGGCCACCAGCGCTTGAGTGCTTTGCCCATAGAAGGGTCCTTTCAATATGCAGGGGGCGGGCAAACCAACGTCTGCCCGCCCCCTGTCGCTAATCAGATAGCTTGGGCAGCAACTACTTACTCGGAAGCAGCCTTCTCGGTCTTCCAGCCATCGACGAAGGCGTTCTTGACGCCGTCCCACTTGCTGTTATCGGCAGCGTAGGCAATCAGAGCCTGCTTGAGGTTCTTCTTCCACTCCTCGGAGGGAATGTAGACGAAGTCCCAAGCGACGGTCTTCTTGCCGTCCTTGGCCATGGCAACGGCCTGCTGCGAGAAGACGTTGGTGGTCTCCTTGGCGCTCTTGAACGGAGCGGTCAGACCCATCTTGTCGGCGATGATGCTGGTCGGGGTGTCAGCGGTGACGCACCAATACATGAAGTCCTCGGTGGCCTTCTGGGCATCCTCGGAAGCCTGGGAACTGACGCACCAGTAGTTCTCGCCGCCGGAGCACAGGCCCTGGTTCTCCTCGCCGTCAACACCGATGTAGATCGGCATCATGCCAATCTGATCGTCGGTCATGCCGGCCTTGACGAGGTCAGAGTAGGCCCAAGAGCCGTTCTGGTAGAAGACGGCCTTGCCGGTTGCGAACTCGTTGGTGGCGTCGTCGCCGGTCTTGGAAGCAAGCTGCGAAGGATCGCAGGTGGAGTCGGTGATGTACAGGTCGAAGATCTGCTTGTAGTTGTCGAGGAACTCACCCTTGATCTCGTCGTCCTCCTGGTTGTGCTCCTTCTCAAACTCGTAGTAGAGCGGCATGTTGGCAAGGTGGGTGGTGTAGCGCCAGCTGGAGGAGTCGTCCATGCCGGCGGAAGTGAAGGCACCCTCGACACCAAGCTCGTCCTTGCGGGCCTGGATGTCATCGGCACAAGCCTTCAGCTTGTCGAAGGAGTTGATGTCCTCAGCCTTGTAGCCAGCCTTCTCGAGCAGCTGCTTGTTGTAAATAATGCCGAAGCTCTCCTGAACCCAGTCGATGCACACATCCTTGCCGTCGGACTGCAGAGCCAGGGAGTCATCAATGAGCTCACCGCGGAGCTTGGTATCGGACAGGTCGGCGCAGTAATCCTTCCAGTTCTTAAGACCGGTGGGGCCGTTGACCTGGAACAGGGTCGGAGCGGAGCTCTTGGACATCTCGGACTTGAGCTTCTCCTCGTAGGTGTTGGAGGCAGCGGTCACGATCTTGACCTCGACGCCCTTCTCCTTCTTATAGGCCTTGGCGATCTCCTTCCACTCCTTGTCGACCTCGGGCTTGAATTGGAGGAAGTAGACCTCGGCAGCGTCACCAGAAGCAGAGGAGCCGGAGCCGGCAGAACCACCGCAACCCACGAGGCCCAGACCAAGAACTGCAGCCGCGGAACCAGCAAAGCCCAGGAACTGCCTTCTGCTCATTTCGTTCTTCATTACAATCCACCCTTTCACACCGTGGCGGCACCCTTTGCCGCCGCCTTCGGAGATTGGCTCGGGGACTTTGCCCCTTTTGCTGATTTGAACGATACGCTATTTGGCTAGTTGTTTGAACAAGTATTACTAGAGCGGTAGAAAAACTTCGGTGAACGGTAATTTCAACTTGATACTTGACAAGTTTTGTATAAACAATTATTTGTTATCGAATGCAGAGAAAACGCCCGGTCAAGCCGATGTACCGTCGGTTTGACCGGGCGTTTTCTCTTTGAGGCCATGAGTCTCGTCAGGCTGCGAGCTAGCCGGCTATCGCTTGGAATTGACGCGGTAATGGAAGATCTCGGGGTGTGTGCGAGTGTGCGTCACCTCAAACAAGATGCCATCCGAGGTGTACGACTGACTCTCCATGACGGCAACGCAGTTATATTTGCCGAGGTCAAGATAGCTGCAGTCCTCATCGTTGGCGAGCTCGACACTCACCGTACGACGGCTCGCCATCACTTTGACACCGCGCTTGTGCTCCAGATAGCCGTAAATAGAATCTGCCGCGATCTCGGGAGTCAGGCCCTTGGCGATCGACGCCAAAAAATAGCCATGGTCCACTTGGCGCGCGTTGCCGTTGAGGCTTCGGACACGCACTACGCGAATCAACTCCTCGCCCACCTTAAAGCCCAGGTGACGAGAGAGTTGCTCGGTGCAAACCAGATGTTCGAAAGACTTAACGTCCGTCGATGCAACGGCATTGTTGCGCTTTGCAAACTCGCCAAACGACTCAACCTCTTCGAGTGCGCCCAACATGTCGGTTTCGCCCTTAAGCCAAATAACGCGCACGCCCTTGCCGTGTATGGGCTGCACAAACATCCCGTCGGCCAGCATACCCAAGGCGCGACGGACGGTATTGCGAGTGCATCCGAACTCCGCGGTCAGCTCGGCTTCGGTTGGCAGCATCTCCTGAAACGCATAGGTCCCATTAATGATGCGCGAGCGTATTTCTCGGTAGATTCCTTCGTATATCGCTTTTGGCATTGTTTCACCTCTACATTATTCATTTCCGGCTAGGCACGATAGCATTTCTTAAAGTTGTTTAAACCGAATATCGGTAAAGCGACAGGATTTAACCGTTGACGGTTTCTGTCATGCCCAAATCGGTTTCGCTCAAAACTGCCGGTACGACAATCGTCTGGTCCTCTACAATGAATCCATTGTTTAAACGTTTCCCCACGCGCAACGCGCCTCGATATTCGGAAGGCAGAACATGCTGCAAAAAATCCAACGCTTTGGCGGGGCAATGTTCGCGCCCGCCATGCTGTTTTCTATATCAGGCCTCATGGTCGGCGTCTCCGCTCTCGCAACGACCGCGGACATCGTCGGCGATCTCGCCGTATACGGAACCCCTTGGTACGTTTTCTGGGCTATCATCCAGCGCGGCTCGTGGACGGTCTTTAAACGCCTCCCGCTCCTTTTTGCCGTAGCGCTGCCCATCGGTCTTGCCCAAAAACAACCGGCTCGTTGCTGCCTCGAGGCTCTCGTCGCCTATTTTGCCTACTGCTTCTTTTTGAGCGAGATCATTAAGCTGAGCGGAGACAACCTTGGACTTGAGTACCCGTCATCTTTGACCTCCGCCAGCGGTATCACCGTCATCGACGGCATCAAGACGCTCGACACCGGCATTATCGGCCCGCTGGCGGTATCGGCAACCGTCGTCGCCATCCATGACCGCTTCTACGATGCCAAAATTCCCGATTGGCTCGGCACCTTCTCGGGCTCCTCGCTGGTCTACCTCATCAGCTTTTTTGCCGTGTTTGCCCTTGCTGCTATCTCGGCCGCCATCGTGCCCTACGTATACGATGTAACCGATACGCTGCGTCACGCGCTTGCAGGCGTCGGTCCCTTTGGCGTGGGCATCTTTGTCTTTTTAGAACGAGCACTCGAGCCCTTTGGCCTGCACCACCTGCTCTACATGCCGATCTACTACGACAACCTGGTCATTAACGACGGCATCTACGCCACGTGGAGCAGTTTGCTCCCCATCCTCTCCCATAGCACGCGCCCCCTTAATGAGCTTGCGCCGTGGGCCGGTTTTACCGCCACCGGCTGGGTCAAGCTCTTTGGCCTTCCTGCCATCGCAGCTGCGTTCTACTCCACCGCAAAACCCGAGCGCCGCGCCGGCCTCAGGGTCATCCTTGCTCCCGCCATCATCGCCTCGGTGGTTTGCGGCGTTACCGAGCCACTCGAGTTTCTCTTTATGTTCACCCACCCCGGGCTCTTTCTGCTCTACGCAGTCCTATCGTCTTGCCTTGCCACAACCATGAATCTCTTTGGCATCGTCGGCATCTTCTCGGGCGGCCTCATGGAGATGGCAGCCTTCAACTTTATTCCGCTCATGCGCACGCATGCCGGTGCCTATCTTTTGGCGCTCGGTATCGGCCTTGCCTTTAGCCTCATCTTTTTTGTTAGTTTTCGAGCACTCATCTTGGTCTATGACCTTAAGACTCCGGGCCGCGAGGATCATGTCGCCAATCGCGCGGCAATCGATTGTTTAACGGGAAGCGACTTTGCCAAAGAGCAATCTCCCAATGACGAGGTCGATAGTCGATCCGATCAAGATCACGTCCTCGCTGAGCGGGTAATTCAGCTTTTAGGTGGCGTTGGCAATATCGTGGGCGCAACCAACTGCGCCACGCGCCTGCGCGTCGAGGTCGCAGACCCTTCCATCGTTGCAGATAACGCGTCGTTTGTCGCGGTGGGCGCCAAGGGCCTCATCATTACGGGCAAGACCGCCCAGGTGATCATCGGCATCTCCGTTCCCCGCGTTAAAGAGCATTTTGACCAGATCATGGGCCTCGAGCCGGAATTTGTGCCCACCACCTCGGCCTCCCCTGCCGCCAGCGCAGCCCATAAGCGCGGCGATATTTGCTTCTTCGATATCGACGGAACGCTCGCCTGGCAAGACCCCAGGCTCGCCCAAGACCTTCCCGAAGACGAGCGGGACCTCTCCCCCTATCCCAACGAGGCGGTTTCGCAGGCAATCCGCGATTTCGTTGCAAACGGCAACATGGCCTTTATCTGCACAGGGCGCACCCTCAGTTGCATCCACCCCAAACTTCTTGAGCTGCCCTGGACCGGCATCGTCTGTCTTGCGGGCGGTTACGCCGAGATCAACGGACACGCAGTTCGCGATCTGTCGATGACGCCCAGTATGCTGCAGCGTCTTGCCCCCTACCTTGAGCAATCGGGCGAGGTCATCCGCTTTGAGGGCCTCAACGGCGTCGTGCGCATGAGTGCCGATGCCCCCGATGCTCCCGGATACGCGCGCACCCTGGGCGACGCAGTCACGCAGCTGCAACATTACAGTGCCTACAAGATCTTGATGTCTACATCGCTCGCCAACCACATCGCTCAAGATAAGGCACTTGAGCCGTTGTTGTGCTTTAACGAGCTCGAACTCGAGGTAACCGAAATCTCGCCCCGCGAATGCACGAAGCGCGGGGGCATCCAGTCTGTACTCGACGCCCTCGATCCCCACCATGGAACCGTATACGGCATCGGCGACGCCAGCAATGACGTCTCGCTGATGAACGCCGTCGATGTCGGCATTGCGATGGGCAACGCACCGGGCTATCTCAAGGATAAGGCCGATTACGTGACCGACACCGTCGATCACGACGGTGTCGTTGCGGCGCTCGAGCATTTTGGGCTGATTTAGGCGCGCTCCATCAAACGCACGCCCGTTGTCCCAAATCGCCAAAACTGCCGCGCCAAACGCCCTAATGTGGCAATATGTTGTCTGCATATTGCATCAACGCAACCTCAGAAAGAATGCGAGAACCCGTGTCCAGTCCGTTTACCAGCTTTTTAGCCCAGCACTTTGACCAGATTAACGACTATCTGGCCACGTTCTTTGACGGACAGGCGACCTCTGCCGATATCGAGCGCTACCTGTACGCGCCGCTCTCGGCTTTTACGGCCAACGCCGGCAAGCGCCACCGCCCGCTTATCTGTATGCTCGCCGCAACCGCAGTGGGCGGCAGCTTTGAGAGCGCCCACAGCGCCGCGGCAGCCATCGAGCATTTCCAGTCGGGCGCGCTGATCCACGACGACATCGCCGACAACGGACAGCTTCGTCGAGGCAAGCCCTGCATGCACCTTACCGAAGGCACGGGGCTTGCCATCAATTGTGGCGACCTGGCGCTCACCATGGTCACCAAGACGGTTCTCGACGACCCTACGCTTGAGTCCGACGTGAAGCTGCGCGTGCTCCACGAGCTTACCGAGATGATCGTCCGCACCATCGAGGGTCAAGCACTCGACCTGGGTTGGGTCCGTGACGGGCGCTTTGATATCTCGGTTGATGACTACCTGGACATGGCGACGCACAAGACCGCGTTTTACAGCGGAGCCACGCCGCTTGCCGCCGGAGCCATTATCGGCGGCGGCAGCGATAAGCAAATCGAAGCGCTGCGCGCCTTTGGCCTGCACACGGGCCTTGCCTTTCAGATTCAGGACGACCTGCTCAACCTTGTCGGCACTAAGGAAGCCGCCAACAAGGACTTCCGCACCGACATCACCGAGGGCAAGCGCACGCTTGTCGCCGTACATGCCCTCTCTGATGAGCGCTACCACGACGAGGTCGAGGCGATTCTTTCCTCGGGCACCGATGATCCCGCGCAGCTCGCACGCGCCGTGGAGATCTTCCAAGAGACCGGCTCCATCGATTACGCCCACACTTACGCGCTCGACCTGACCGCTAAGGCCAAAGCGGCCATCGAGAACGTTGAGCTTGATCCGCACGCACGCGAGCTGTTCCTCTCCATGGCAGATTTCTTTGTGGAGCGCCTTAACTAACGGGGGTTATAAAACCTGTCAGCAGCGTATTTAGGCACAACTTGCTACACTGTTGAGTGCATGTTTATGCATCCCTTTGCGTTGTCTATCCGACAGACGCTCAAATAGTACGAATGGTACGCCGAAAGGGGTTCGTTCATGGAACCTATTACAACGGGCATGCAAGGAGCAGCCGTCGAGGACGTGCAGTCTCGTCTCCTGCAGCTCGGCTACACGATTGATGCCGCCGAAGTCACCGACAAGTACTTTGGAGCCACCACTGAGCAGGCCGTCAGCACCTTCAGGCTCGACAGCGGCCTTGCTGCCGGTCATGCCGTCGATATCCCCTGTTGGAGCGCCCTTGTAGACGCTTCGTATAAGCTGGGCGACCGCACCCTCTATCTGCGCATGCCCAATTTCCATGGCGCCGATGTGCAGGCCCTGCAGCGCGCTCTCAACGTTTTGGGCTTTGCCTGTGGCGAAGACGACGGCTACTTTGGTCCGCATACCGAGGCCGCCCTGCAGCAGTTCCAGGAAAATGTCGGCCTGTTTGCCGACGGCATGGCCTTCCAGGACACCTACGCCTACATCAACCGCCTGCACCATGTGTGGGAGGGCAAGCCCTCGGTCACCGAAGCCGAGTCCCGCATCGGTTTTGCTCGCGCCGCCAACGTGCTCGAGCGCTTCCAGATTGCCGTTATCGGCGAGGACCCCATCGCACGCAGTGTTGCGTCGCGCATGTGGAATATCGCCACGGCAACGACCGACAACAGCGGCATGATGCTCTGCGACTCCGAGGTCCCAACCGACGTTGACCTGGTGCTCGAAATCGCAAGCGACGAGCTGCCCGCAGATGCAGCGCCGCGCGCCACGATTGCCCTCGCCGAGTGCCACAACCTGGCCCAGCGCATCCGCACCGCCAATGTCGCCGCGCAGCAGAAGCCGGCACGCATTCGCATTGAGCTCACGGGCATGACGCGCTACAACGGCACCTTCACGGCCAGCGACGCGCAGACACTCGCCGTACGCCTGCTCGACGGCGTTTGCGATGCCCTCGCAGATTAGGTAAACTAAACGAGTTGCTTTTGGGCAACACCACACATTGGGACGTAGTTCAACGGTAGAACTCCGGTTTTTGGTGCCGGCTGTTGGGGGTTCGAATCCCTCCGTCCCAGCCATTACAATTGAGCGCCCTGAGCCCATAACGGCCCAGGGCGCTTTCTTGTGGGCAAGCGGAGGGATTCGAACCCGCAAGGGTGCAGAGCTGAGGAAACGCGAAGGCGCCCCAAGCCCATTAGGACCAAGAGCGCCTTACATCTTGAAATATCAGCCCAATTCCGAAAAGCGAGCCGCATGCAACAACCAGGTAACCACATGCCCCGGGAGAGCGGGGACACCGGCTTAGGTTTATCGCGAG
>OLSK01001709.1_pt1 | contig 15453 bp, 20 predicted proteins | sample 1672781 | NCBI WGS metagenome assembly OLSK01 (sample SAMEA3136723, study PRJEB25190) | human gut metagenome | biome: human gut; feature: human-associated habitat; material: faeces | place: Austria | collected 2013 | reverse complement strand
TCGCCGTTGCGCACTCCCTGGGCCTGAACCGCCCCGGTGAGGTTACCGAGCAGCCTGACAACGCAGCTACCCAGGGTAAGATCGCTAAGATCGCCCACCTGGTTGTTGTGACCAAGGCATAACGCAAGGAGGTGCAAGCATGAAGCTTCATGAACTGAACGCGCCCGCAGGTGCCCGCAAGGCTGTGACCCGTAAGGGCCGCGGCGCTGGCTCCGGCAACGGCAAGACCGCCGGTTACGGCCACAAGGGCCAGAAGGCTCGCAGCGGCGTCAAGAAGGCAGGCTTTGAAGGCGGCCAGATGCCCCTGCAGCGTCGCCTGCCCAAGCGCGGTTTCAATAACATTTTCGCCACCAAGTATGTCACCATTAAGGTGTCTGACCTCGAAAAGTTCGAGGCTGGTGCAACCGTCGATGCACAGGCTCTTCTGGATGCCGGCATCATCTCCAAGACGCTGGATGGCGTCAAGGTCCTGGGCAATGGTGAGCTGACCAAGGCAGTTAATGTCAAGGTTGCAGCTTACACTGCTTCGGCCAAGGAAAAGATTGAGAAAGCAGGCGGGAAGGCTGAGGTGATCTAAGGTGTTCGAAACGTTTCGCAACGCCTGGAAGACTGAAGATCTGCGTAAGCGCCTTCTGTACACGCTTTTGATCCTGATTCTTTTCCGTCTTGGCTGCGCAATTCCGGTACCTTATATCACCAGCAGTGCACTGGAATCCATGTTCACCACCGGCAGCATGCTGACTTACCTCAACATGATGTCCGGCGGTGCCATGAGCCGCTGCACGATCTTTGCGCTGGGTGTTCAGCCCTATATCAACGCAACGATTATTATTCAGCTGCTCTGTGTTGCGATCCCTTATCTGGAGAATCTCTCCAAAGAGGGTGAGGAGGGCCGTCAAAAGCTCACCAAGATCAGCAACTACACCGGTGCGGCAATCGCGCTGCTGTTGAGCATCGCTTACTACTTTATCATCCGCCGCATGGGCGCGCTGAAGTACACCGATGGCTTTGCCGGTATCTTCTCCGGTATCGTTATCGTGGCCTGCTTCACCGCCGGTGCTCAGTTTGTCACATGGATGGGCAATCAGATCGACGCAAAGGGTATTGGCAACGGCCTGTCCCTGATGATCTTTGCCGGTATCGTGGCTGACTGGTCCCGCGTGGGCTCTTCCTTCCAGGATATGCTCACCCGTGCACAGGCTGGTGCTTCCGGTTACTACATTATGATCCCCGCCATGGTCATTCTGGCCCTTGTTGCTGTGATCTTTGTAGTGATCCTGACCAACGCTGAGCGCCGCATTCCGGTGCAGTACGCAAAGCGCGTGGTTGGCCGCAAAATGTACGGCGGTCAGGCCAGCTATATTCCCATCAAAGTGAACATGAGCGGCGTTATGCCCATCATCTTCGCTTCTACCCTGTGCGGTCTGCCCAATATGATTGGCAGCTTCCTGAATCTGGACGCTACCAAGCATCCGTACTGGACAGCATTCTTCCGCGTTTTTAACTACAACAGTGTTCTATATCTCGTTGTTTATGTTCTGCTGATTGTGGCTTTCAACTACTTCTATGTTGCAATCCAGTACAATCCGGTAGACATCAGCAACCAGCTGCGCAAGAACAACGGCACCATCCCCGGCATTCGTCCGGGCAAGCCGACCAGCGATTTCATCACCAAGACCCTGAGCAAGATCACTTTGATCGGCGCTGTGTTCCTGGCAATCGTTGCGGCTGTGCCGATGATCATCGGCGATCTGACCGGCGTTTCCATCCAGCTGGGTGGTACCAGCCTGCTCATTATCGTCGGCGTGGCACTGGATACGGCCCGTTCTCTGGAAGGCTACATGACGGCGCGCCATCACAAAGGCTTTTTGGAGTAATTGACCAGCTCCGCCAGAGGCGACTGGTCACTGGTGGAGCTTGAATGGAAAGGGGAACACCTATGAAACTGATCCTGTTGGGCGCCCCTGGCGCCGGCAAAGGCACCAATGCCGAGATCCTGTCCGATAAGCTGAACATCCCCACCATTTCCACCGGCAACATCCTGCGTGCCGCCGTTAAGGACGGTACCCCGATGGGGCTGAAAGCAAAGAGTTTTATGGACGCGGGTGCGCTCGTTCCTGATGAAGTCATCCTTGGCATCATCAAGGAGCGCCTGACCGCTTCCGACTGTGCGAACGGTTTTATTCTGGATGGTGTGCCGCGCACCATCGCTCAGGCCGAAGCGCTTGAGCAGCTTGGTATCGAGATCGATAAGGTCGTCAACCTGCTGGTTGAGGATTCCACGATCGAAGCACGCATGGCAGGCCGCCGTGTGTGCGCCAAGTGCGGTGCCAGCTACCACATCAAGAATAAACCCAGCAAGGTGGAAGGCGTGTGCGACCGCTGCGGCGGCGAGCTGGTGATCCGCAAGGATGACCGCCCTGAAACCGTGCGTGACCGTCTGGTAACGTATCATCAGCAAACCGAGCCGCTGGTAGATTTTTACCGTAAGCGCGGCAAGCTGGTTGATATTCCGGACCAGGGCTCGATTGAAGCAACCAACGCCTACATCCTGAAGCAGTTGGAGGCGTAAGCGTTCCATGATTCAGATTAAAAATGCTGCCGAACTCGAAAAAATGCGCAAAGCTGCTGCAATCAGCGCAGCTGCATTGAAAGCAGGCGGCGAAGCAATCGAGCCGGGTATAACCACGGCAGAGATTGACAAAATTATTTACGACTTTATCGTGCGCCATGGTGCAAGACCGAACTTCCTTCATCTGTACGGTTTTCCCGCCACGGCATGTATCAGCGTGAATGACACCGTCATCCACGGCATCCCCTCCCGCGACCAGAAGATCCGCCCCGGCGATATCGTTTCGATTGACACCGGCTGCAAGATTGATGGTTTTAACGGTGATAACGCCTGTACCTTTGCCTGCGGCAAGCTCGACTTGGAAGCCCAGCGCCTGCTGGATGTGACCAAAGAGAGTCTGCACCTTGGCATTGCTGCCGCGCAGGCAGGCGCAAGAGTGGGGGATATCGGCCACGCAGTGCAAAGCTACGTGGAGGAGAACGGTTTCTCCGTTGTGCGTGAATATGTTGGCCACGGCGTTGGCAAGGAGCTGCACGAAGACCCCGAAATTCCCAATTATGGGCACGCGGGCCGTGGGCAGCGCCTGATGCCGGGCATGTGCATCGCGATTGAACCGATGATCTGCCAATATAAATGCGCGGTAAAGACCTTGAAAGATGGATGGACGGTCAAGACCTGTGATGGCGGCCTTGCTGCTCACTTTGAGCACACGGTGGCGATCACATCCAACGGGCCGGAAGTCCTGACCCACGGCTGGGAGGAACCCGGATGGACTTTGTGAAAGGCCAACTGGTACGCTCCAAGGCGGGACGGGATAAAACCCGCACCTATGCCGTTCTGGATGTGGAGGGTGAAATACTGGCCCTGGCCGATGGCAGCCACCGCACGGTGGCAAACCCGAAGCGCAAAAAGAGCCGGCACGTTGCCCCCACCGCAACCGTTCTTGGCAACGAGCTTCTGAAAAGCGATCAACCGATCAGTGACGCGATCAAGGCATATGATGCCGAACATCCGTTCTGAATGAACCTTCAAGGAGGCAATCAGCTTGTCTAAAGAAGATGTCATCGAAGTAGAAGGCGTCGTCCGCGAGGCTATGCCCAACACTGTGTTCAAGGTCGAGCTGCTCAACAAAGAGGGCAAGCCCAATGGCCATACGGTGCTGGCACACATCTCCGGCAAACTGCGGACCAATTTTATCCGCATCCTGCCTGGCGATAAAGTCACCATGGAGATGTCCCCCTACGACCTGACCAAAGCCCGAATCACCTGGCGCTCCAAATAAGTGCCTTGTGTTTATAGAAGGAGGTTAACATCATGAAGGTAAAACCTTCCGTGAAACCCATCTGCGAGAAGTGCAAGGTCATCAAGCGCAAAGGCCGCGTGATGATCATCTGCGCCAATCCGAAGCATAAGCAGCGTCAGGGCTAAAGGTCCGGGGTTAAAACCCTGGAAACCGTACCCAAAACGCTTGGGGGCCAAGTGCGTAGATTCCCGGCGCAGGCCCCGACTAGGACATGGGATGTTACTAATGGAGGTGCTTTATGGCACGTATTGCTGGTGTTGATCTGCCTCGCGAGAAGCGGATCGAGGTTGGTCTGACTTATGTTTATGGTATCGGTCAGAGCACTGCTGACGAGATTCTCGCCGGCACCGGAATCAACCCTGATACCCGCGTCAAGGATCTGTCTGCTGACGATGAAGCTAAGATCCGTGACTACATTGACAAAAACAATATCATCGTTGAGGGCGATCTCCGCCGGAACGTCGCGCTGGACATTAAGCGTCTGACCGAAATCCAGTGCTTCCGTGGTGTACGTCATCGCAAGAGCCTGCCTTGCCGCGGCCAGCGCACCAAGACCAATGCCCGTACCTGCAAAGGTCCGAAGCGCACTGTTGCTAACAAGAAGAAGTAAGGAGGAACTGAAATGGCTGCTACGAAAGCTAGTGCGGCTCGTAATACCCGCACCAAAAAGAAAGAGCGCAAGAATATTGCTGCTGGCACTGCTCATATCCAGAGCACGTTTAACAACACCATCGTCACCATTACCGATACCCAGGGCAACACCGTTTCCTGGTGCAGCACGGGCGCTCTGAATTTCCGCGGTTCCCGCAAGAGCACTCCTTACGCTGCTCAGTCTGCCGCTGAAACCGCTGCAAAGGTTGCAATGGAACACGGCATGAAGACTGTTGAAGTCTACGTTAAGGGCCCTGGCTCCGGACGTGAAAGCGCAATCCGTGCCCTGCAGGCTACCGGCCTGGAGGTCACCATGATCCGCGACGTCACCCCGATCCCCCACAACGGCTGCCGCCCGCCCAAGCGCCGCCGTATTTGATTGAAGGAGGAAACTGAATTATGGCTAAAAATACTCAGCCGATCGCAAAGCGCTGCAAGGCTCTCGGCATTTCTCCTGCAGTCATGGGCTATGCCAAGAAGAACACCACCCGCAATTCCAACGGCAACTTCCGCAAGAAGAAGTCTGAATACGCCACCCAGATGCAGGAGAAGCAGAAGCTGAAGTTTATCTACGGCGTTCTGGAAAAGCAGTTCTCCAACTACTTTGAAGAAGCTTCCCGCCGTCAGGGCCAGGCTGGTGAAAACCTGCTCCAGTTGCTGGAGTGCCGTCTGGACAACGTGGTCTTCCGTCTGGGCTACGCTTCCACCCGCCGCGATGCCCGTCAGCTCGTTTCTCACAACCACTTCACCGTTAATGGCAAGCGCGTTAACATCCCCTCTTACCAGGTGAAGGCCGGCGACGTGATCGACGTTGTTGAAGGCAGCCGCAAGATTGAAAAGTTTGCCAAGCTGACCGGCGCTGATGCTGCTGTTGTTGCTCTGCCTTCCTGGCTGAGCCGCGAAACCGGCAGCCTGAAGGGTGTTGTCACCAAGTTGCCTGAGCGCAGCGATATCGACTTCGACGTTCAGGAACACCTCATCGTCGAGTTGTACTCCAAGTAAGCTCTCTTTTTTCATTACCGCTATTTACTACGAACCTGCGCGCCAACTATTGGCCGCAGGCTGATCAAGGAGGGTTTTTATGATGGAGATTGAACGCCCCAAGATCGAGATGGCCAACCTTTCGCCGGATGGCCGTTATGGTAAGTTCGTTGTTGAGCCGCTGGAACGCGGTTTCGGCACCACGCTGGGCAACAGCCTGCGTCGTGTGCTGCTCTCCAGCCTGCCCGGTGTGGCAGTTACCAGCGTCAAGATCGACGGTGTCGTGCATGAGTTCTCTGTTATTGAGGGCGTGCGCGAGGACGTGACTGAAATCGTGCTGAACCTCAAGGGCATTGCCGCCAAGATCTATGGCGACGGCCCCAAGACCGTCCGCGTTGAAGCTGTTGGCCCGTGCGAAGTCACGGCCGGCACCATCAAGCAGGGCGATGACCTTGAGATCCTGAACCCGGAATGGCACATTGCCACCTTGGGCGATGGCGCTAAGCTGGTTATGGAGCTGACCTTTGATAAAGGCCGCGGCTATGTTCCCGCTGAGCGCAACAAGCAGGCGCTGATTGAGAAAAACGATATCAGCACCCTGCCGGTGGACAGCATTTATACCCCGGTGCTCAAGTGCAACTACACGGTGGAAAACACCCGTGTTGGCCAGATCACCGACTATGATAAGCTGACCATTGAGGTTTGGACCGACGGCACCACCAGTGCACAGGAGGCTTTGAGCCTTTCTGCACGCGTGCTGACCGAGCACCTGAACCTGTTTGTGAACCTGTGCGATGAAGCCGCTGAGACCGAAATCATGGTCGAAAACGACGAAAAGGGCAAGGAAAAGGCCCTTGAGATGACGATTGAAGAGCTGGACCTGAGCGTCCGTTCCTTCAACTGCCTCAAGCGTGCCGGCATTAACACCGTGGGCGACCTTGTGAACAAGAGCGAGGACGACATGATGAAGGTGCGCAACCTTGGCCGCAAGAGCCTCGAGGAAGTCATGGCAAAGCTGGACAGCCTGGGCTTTACGCTTACCAAAGACGAAGACAACTGATTTGTAAAGGAGTGAAACGGAATGCCCGGTACTAGAAAGCTCGGCCGCGCTACCGATAGCCGCAACGCCATGCTGCGTGCGATGGTCACTTACCTGTTTGAGAACGGCAAGATTGAAACCACCGTTACCCGCGCTAAGGAAGTTCGCGCTATGGCCGAAAAGATGGTCACCCTCGGCAAGAGCGGCGACCTGCATACCAAGCGCCAGATCTTCAGCTACATCACCAAAGAGGATGTTGCCAAGAAGGTTATGGACGTTTATGCACCCAAGTACGCTGACCGCAATGGTGGTTACACCCGCATTATCAAGACTGGTATGCGCCGCGGTGACGCTGCCGAAATGGCCATTATCGAATTGGTCTGATGACAGATAGCATGAATTAAGAACAGCGCCTGCTGAATAAGCGGGCGCTGTTTTTGTTTATGCGTTTATATATGGGTAGATTTGTGCATGGTTGGCAGGGGAGGGGGCAGGCTGAACTGTTTACCCAACCGGAAAATGCCAACAATACAGGTACACCATGCACCAAAAGTTCATGGCAAAACCGAACCAAATGGACACAAGAAAGAGAATTTCCTGCATAGGGACAGGCATAATCGGACTGCTGCGGGCAAAAAACACAACGCTTTGTTAAAAAATTGTAAAATCATACAGAATTTTTTGATAAAAGAAAGTTGACGAATGTGCAAAGCGCGGAAAATGGCGGAAACACAGCAAAAAGAGAAAATAAGGGCTGTTTTTGCGGTGGGTATGTGTTAGAATATGTTTAGAAGTGCGGCAAAAACCGCCGCAGTATGCACAAACAAAAGCACAATGAAAATCGATAAAGGAGCTAATGTTATGGCAGAACAATCGATGGGCCCCCGCGACTTTTTCCGCAAAGAAGCCGCGATCGCTGATCTGGCACTGCTGGCCTGCCCGGGTGCAGAGGAACTTTGCAACCTGGTAGACGGCCATCTGGTACGCTGGGCGCGTGAAGTGGGAATGAATGTGGACACTTTCATCATTCCTTCTGACTGCCCGCGTTTCCAGTCCGGTGATGCTAAGGGCCTTGTCAAGGCTTCCACTCGTGGCGATGATATCTACATTTTTGTCGATCCGGGCAACTACAGCGTGACCTACAACCTGTTTGGTTACGAAAACCATCTTTCCCCGGATGACCATTTCCAGAATCTGATCCGCCTGATCCAGGCTGTTTCCGGCCGTGCGCACCGCATCAGCGTGATCATGCCCAGTCTGTATGGCGGCCGCCAGCATCGCCGCGTCAGCCGCGAAAGCCTGGACTGCGCTTACGCTCTGCAGCAGCTGCGCACCATGGGCGTTAAGAACATTATTACCTTTGATGCTCATGACCCCCGCGTAATGAACGCTGTGCCCCTGATGAGCTTCGATAACGTTATGCCTACCTATCAGGTGCTCAAGTGCCTGCTGCACCATGTACCGGATGTCAACTTCAGCAAGGAGCACTTCCTGGTCGTTTCCCCGGATGAAGGCGCCATGAACCGCAACATGTACTACTCCAGCGTGCTGGGCTGCAACCTGGGTATGTTCTACAAGCGCCGTGATTACAGCCGCGTTGTGAATGGCCGCAACCCCATTGTTGCCCATGAATACCTGGGCGAGGATGTCAAGGGTAAGGACGTCTTCATTGCCGATGATATTATCGCTTCCGGCGAGTCCATGCTGGACATCGGCTATGAGCTGAAGATGCGCGGTGCCAAGAACATCTTTACCTGCGCCACCTTCCCGCTGTTTACTGCCGGTCTGGATAAGTTCGACAAAGCCTACAATGACGGCATCATCAAGGCTGTGCTGGGCACCAACCTGACCTACCGCAAGCCGGAGCTGTTGGAGCGCCCCTGGTACTTTGATGTTGATTTGTCTAAGTACACCGCTTATTTCATCGCTGCCATCAACCATGATATGAGCGTATCCAGCATCATCGACCCGATGACCAAGATCAAGCATCTGCTGGATAACCACGGTATTCCCATCGGCAACCAGGAATAATTGACGGAATAAGTTGTTTGCCTGCGGCTGTAACCGGCCGCAGGCAAACTTTTTGCCCGGATTGATTGCAACAGGCGGGGAATGCGTATATAATAGTTGCGTACAAGGGCATTTTTGTGGGGCTGCTGCATTGTCAGCGCGGCTCCAAATTTATTTGTCAGGAGGTTTTTCCATTATGACTCCCATGGAACAACTTAAAGCAATGGTCGCTGGCAAAAAGGTGGCATTCATCGGTGCGGGCGTCAGCCACAAACCGTGCATCACCATGCTTGCCGCGCTGGGGGCAGATATCACCCTCTGCGACCAGAAAAAGAGCTTGGATGATTTTGGTGATTACGCCGATACGCTGCGCAAGCTGAACGTAAAGCTCAGCCTTGGCGAGCATTATACCGATGGCTTTGCCGGACAGGATATCATCATGCGCACCCCCGGCTATGAATTCTTTAAGCCGGAGCTGCAGGCCGCCAAACAGGCCGGTGCGCTTGTGACCAGCGAGGTAGAACTCTTTTTTGAGCTGTGCCCCTGCGAGATCGTGGCTGTGACCGGCTCTGACGGCAAAACCACCACCACCACCCTGATTGCCAAGATGTTTGAGGCTGCCGGCCGCAAGGTGTTCCTGGGCGGCAACATTGGCGCAGCCCTGCTGCCCCAGCTGCCGGACGTTACCCCGGCTGATATCGCTGTTGTGGAACTTTCCAGCTTCCAGCTGATCAGCATGCGCAAGAGTCCCAAGGTGGCGGTTGTGACCAACGTGACCCCCAACCACCTGGACCACCACAAGGATATGCAGGAGTATATTGATGCCAAACGCAACATTCTGCTTTGGCAGGAGCCACCCTGCCGCGCCGTACTGGGTTATGAGAACGATATCACCCGGAGCATGGCCGCTGACTGCAAAGGTGAACAGTTCTGGTTCACCCGCCTGCACGAGACCGACCACGGTGCATTCCTGCGAGAGAGTGATGATACCCTCTGCTATGCCGAAAACGGTGTTGTGACCCCCGTGCTGCCCCGTGCAGAAGTAAAGCTGCGCGGCCTGCACAACGTGGAAAATCTGCTGGCCGCCATTGCAGCGGTCTGGGGCCGCGTTCCGGTGGATGTCATGCGTCAGGTTGGCTCTACCTTTACCGGCGTGGAACACCGCATTGAGCCGGTTCGCGTGCTGGATGGCGTAACGTATTACAATGACTCCATCGCATCCAGCCCCACCCGCACCATTGCGGGCCTGCGCAGCTTTGACCAGAAGATCATCCTGATTGCGGGCGGCTATGACAAAAAAATCCCCTATGAGCCGCTGGCACCGGAAATCGTGGCACATGTCAAAGTGTTGGTGCTGATGGGGGCAACCGCACCGCGCATTGAAAAGGCTGTGCGCGAGGACCCGAACTTTGACCCGCAGGCATTGCCAATCCTGCATGCAGACAGCATGCAGCATGCCGTTGAGCTGGCACGCGGTGCAGCCAAGCCGGGTGACATCGTCAGCCTGTCGCCGGCATCGGCGTCCTTTGACCTTTACCCCAACTTTGAAGTCCGCGGCCGTGACTACAAGCGTATTGTCAACGAGCTTCAGTAATTACGGGATTACGGGGGTTGTTTGTTCTTTTTTTGAAAAAAGGAACCGAAAAAACTTTAATATAATAGATATTTTATATTGAGGCAAGGTGGGTTGCAAAAGGGTAAAAAGCAGACGGTTTAGGGCAATCGGAACAGAAGATAGGATATTTTTTATTTGATGTTTTGCCCAATAGAGACCGTAGAGGCGCACATTGTACGCCCGCGTGCCCTGCGCCAACAGCCCTATCCATAGCGGAGACAAAACTCATTTTCCCAAAGCAATCTCCGCAATCTCAAAATCAAACCTAAAGGAGTTCCCCATGATTCAGGCTGTCACCACCCCCGCGCACAAGCAGGCGTTTGCGACGGCCATTCAAGGGGCTCCTTATTTTCGCGCCGTGATGGGGCGTGACCTGGCCCTGTGGGCAGATAACCCCGGTGCCCCGGTGCGGCTCTTCACCCTGCCCGGTGCGGCCCTGACCCTGAACGGCAGCACCGCCCAGCTGTGCGGCACCCCCCAGGACTGGGAGGAACTGCTAAGCTTTTTGCAGTTTGCGGGCATCGCCCATCTGATTGCGGAAGAAACGCCCCTACTGCCCGCTGCAGCGGGGGAGCCGCTGTTCCTGTATAGTATGCCACCTCAGGATCGTCTGCAGCTGGCGCAAGAACATCAGGGCTATATGCTGAATCGCAGCCCATCTGTCTTGCGCCTGGCAACCCAGCTTTTCCCGCAGGAACCGGAACGGCAGGACTGCTATTATTCCGAAACCTGTACCGCGCTGGCCCACGGCTTTGCCCGTGTGCTGGCTTTGCAGGATGCAGCAGGCCGCCCGGTGAGCACTGTGGGGGCTTATGCCATGGCCAACGGCGAAGCCTATATGGCAATGGGGGAAACCCTGCCGGAGCTGCGCGGGCGGGGCATCGGCGGCTGGCTGATTCCCTACCTGGCCAACGAGCTGGCAGGGGAGGGCTGGACCGTGACATTTTTGTGCGCGGCAGAGCGCTGCCGCTTTTATGAACGCCTTGGTTTTGTACTGCAAAAACAGTACGTTAAGTATAAATTATAATAAGTAAAACAGACAGGATACACTATGATTGAACAATTCTATGATTTGAAACCCCAGGTGCTGGAACTGGACCGCAAAACGCTGGAACTTTGCCGCGATCAGTTTGCCCACCTGGAAGAGATCCGCGATTATAACCAACTGAAAATGCTGCGCGCCTTTACGGACTGCGGCGTGGAAGCCCGGCATTTCCTTGGCTCCACCGGTTACGGCGTGTGGGACGATAGCCGCAATAAGCTGGAGGAAGTATTTTCTCGCTGCATGGGGGCCGAGGACGCTCTGGTACGCCCGCAGTTCATGAGTGGTACCCACACCTTGACAGTGGCGCTGTTTGGTCTGCTGCGCGCAGGGGACACCTTGCTGGCCGCCACCGGCCGCCCCTATGATACGCTGGAAGGCGTGATCGGTATTGGCGAGGCTGGCAAGGGCTGCGGCACGCTGCAGGAATACGGCATCCATTACGATGAGGTGCCCCTGCTGCCGGACTTTACGCCGGACTATGCCGCCATTGCAGAGCACGCCAAGACCGCTACCGTGGTGCATATCCAGCGCAGCCGCGGTTATACCCAGCGCAACGCCTTTGACCTGGATACCATCCAGAAAGTGGCCGATACCGCCCGCAAGGCCAACCCCGATGTGGTGATTTTTGTGGATAACTGCTATGGCGAGTTCACCCAAATCCGGGAGCCGCTCTCCGCCGGCGCGGACGTTATCGCGGGCAGCTTTATCAAGAACCCCGGCGGCGGCATTACCCCCACTGGCGGCTATATTGCCGGTAAAGCCGACCTGGTGGAAAAAATCAGCCACCGCTTTACCGCCCCCGGCATCGGCAAGGACCTTGGCTGCACGCAGGACAGCCTGCGTGATACTTTCCTCGGCTTCTATTACGCCCCCGGCGTTGTGTGTGAAGCACTGAAAACCGCCGTGTATGCCCAGTGCCTGCTGGAGCTGGTGGGTGTGAACCCCGTGCCCCGCTATACCGCCGACCATAACGATATTGTGACTTGCTTTGATTCCGGCAGTGCCGCCGCGCTGCAGGGGTTCTGCGCAGGCATCCAGTCCTGCTCTCCGGTGGACAGCTTTGTCAGCCCCGAACCGGCACACGAACCGGGCTATACCGACCAGGTCATTATGGCATCCGGTTCCTTTACCGAGGGCTCTACCATTGAAATCAGCTGTGACGGCCCGCTGCGCGCCCCCTACACCTGCTATTTGCAGGGCGGCGTAAACTTTACCGCAGGCCGCGCCGCCGTGCTGAACGCTGTGCAGAAGGCTTTCTTTGCCTGATAGCGGCACAGCAAGGCTGAGCAACAGAAAAAGCAAAACCGTACAAAATGCAAAACGCCCCGGAACACTGGTCAGAATGTGTTCCGGGGTGTTATTTTTTGTAGATAAGCAATCAGCCGTTGCGGACATAATCACGCACAAGGGCCTGCAGCAGATCGTCGCGGTCAATGCGGCGAATCAGCGAACGGGCGTTCTTGTAAGTAGTGATATAAGTCGGGTCCTCCGAAAGAATATAGCCGACCAGCTGGTTGACGGGGTTATAGCCCTTCTCCTCCAGTGCACTGTAAACAAGCTGCATAACCTGCTTGATCTCCTGGTCTTTATCGTCGCGGATAGAGAATACCGCGGTAGGTTCAGAAATCGCCATTAGCAACAACCCCCTTCTGCATCGGGCCTATCAATATCCCACATGCTGTTTCACTCTATTATATACGCATTTGCCGCGCTATGCAAGTGGGTAAGCGGCAGAATAGACAAAAAAACGAACTTTAATCCCGCAAAAACTTGCACTGCTTAAAGGTATATCTGAAAACAAAAGAAATAGACTGAATTTTGGCTTATCAGATACACCCTAGGGCAACACCGCACAATTCCCGCCTGACGGCTTAAGCACCGCTCCGGCGGCTGCGGCACGGCATCTGCGTTGCCAAAATGCTCGATAAGACATCCAGTATTATCTGCGCTTTTGGCTTAGCAGCTGCCGCACCTCGCTCGCCGTATCGGCACTTAGAATTATGCGGTATTGCCCTAGAGCTTACGGCATCACAAAGCCGGGGTCACCGGGCAGGATCAGGTTGTTCTTGGCCAGCATGGCGCGGAACTCTTCCTCCGGCATTTCAAAGGTGATCTCCCGGATCATAGAAGGTTCGTGCAGCAGCACCCGCCACGGTGCGCCGGGTTCGCTCTGCTGCAGAAACAGGATGTTCTCGATTTTGCCGCCAAAGTCCTGCACGGCTTCATCAGCCAGCAGGGCGGGACCGGGCACCACAAAATAATGGTCCACCATGCGGCCATCTTTGAAGTTGTGTTCGATCACGGCAGGAATTTCGTTTTCCGCCTGTTCGGCTTTGTACTGCATGCGCAGCGAAAGAAAATCTGCCACGGTAAGGGTAGTGGGCATAGGCACCTCCGGTGGTTAGGTAGGAGTTAGGAATTATAGGGAACGCGGAATTCCAACACAAATAAAAAATGATGGTGGGAAATTGGCTTAGTGTCATTATACCACATCTTTACGAAGTTGGGATAACGGAAAAAAGCAAATTTCGTGCGCGGCGCGGGGCCGCGGCCACCATCATGGTTGGGATGCTATTTAGGTGTCAAACACACCCGTCAGATAAGCGCAGGATCAGACGCGCAGGCTGGTGCCTTCGCCGGTGCCGGGGTTGGAGTCGAACTCGTAATCATTGCCGGGCAGGATGGCGTTCAGCAGGATGCCGGCCAGGGCAGCAATGGCCAGACCGGACAGGGTAACGCTGACACCGCCGATGCCGAAGGTGATGCCGCCCACGGAGTTAAAGCCCAGAGCGCACACCAGGATAACGGCAGCAATGATCAGGTTACGGCTGTTGGTAAAGTCGACCTGATTTTCCACTACGTTGCGAACACCGATGGCGGAGATCATGCCGTACAGCACAAAGCTGATACCACCGACGATGCCGGAAGGAACGGTGTTGATGACGGCTTCAAACTTGGGGCAGAAGCTCAGGATGCAGGCAAATACAGCGGCAATGCGGATGACCAGGGGATCATAGATCTTGGTCAGGGCCAGAACGCCGGTGTTTTCGCCGTAGGTGGTGTTGGCGGGGCCGCCCAGCAGGCCGGCCATGGTGGTTGCCAGGCCGTCGCCCATCAGGGTGCGGTTCAGGCCGGGGTCACGGATATAGTTGCGGCCGGTGGTGGCGCTGATGGCGGCAATATCGCCGATGTGCTCCATCATGGTTGCAATGGCAATGGGCATGATGGTGAACAGGGCGCTGATGAATTTTTCGCTGCCGTCAATGGCAAACAGACCCATGGCCTCTTTGTGGATGGGGAAACCGATCCAGGAGGCCTCGCCAATGGCGGCAAAGTCAACCGCACCAGTTACCAGGGCAACCGCATAGCTGACCAGAACACCGATCAGAATGGGCAGGATCTTGACCATGCCTTTGCCCCAGATGTTGCAGACGATAACGGTGGCCAGCGCCACAAAAGCCAGCAGCCAGTTGCTCTGGCAGTTGGTGATGGCGGACGGGGCCAGGATCAGGCCAATGGAGATGATGATGGGGCCGGTGACAACAGGCGGGAAGAACCGCATGATGCGGCGGATGCCGAACACCGAGATCAGCCCGCTGACCAGCACATACAGCAGGCCGCTGAACGCAACGGCTGCGCAGGCGTAGGGCAAGTTTTCCGGGTTGGCACCGTCATTGCTGACAATGGCAAAGCCGCCCAGGTAGGCAAAGCTGGAACCCAAAAATGCGGGAACCTTGCCCTTGCAGATGATGTGGAACAGCAGCGTGCCAAGGCCGGCGCACAGCAGCGTGGTGGAAACGCTCAGGCCGGTCAGCAGGGGAACCAGCACGGTTGCGCCAAACATGGCGAACATGTGCTGCGCACCCAGGATCAGCAGCCGGGGCGTGCCCAGTTTTTTGGCATCGTAAATGCCCTGGGAATAATCAATGGGATTGCTCATAAAATGAATCCTCCTTACCGTGTATGTGTGTGCGGCCGGCGTGCAGAATGCCGCAAACAGAAACCGACCGGACAAAAAGACACACATACTTTATCTAGTCTACCAGAAACGACAGTAAAACACAAGTTGAAAAACTGCCAAATACTGCCGCATTTTGTTCGCCGGGAGTGTCAGGTTCCACAGCGTGCTTTTTGCCTGGCGGTATGGTATAATTTAAGGCAACACAGTACAATTCCCGCCTAACGGCTTAAGCACCGCTCCGGCAGCTGCGGCACGGCATCTGCGTTGCCAAAATGC
>OLSK01001703.1_pt1 | contig 15506 bp, 11 predicted proteins | sample 1672781 | NCBI WGS metagenome assembly OLSK01 (sample SAMEA3136723, study PRJEB25190) | human gut metagenome | biome: human gut; feature: human-associated habitat; material: faeces | place: Austria | collected 2013 | reverse complement strand
ACGTTGTATGAGTGTTGATTTTAGCTTTATATCCTAATTTATTAAATGTGTCTTTTTGAAAATGATAATATATGTAATACATTCAGGTACAAATGTGATGGTGACTTACCTTTTGTGAAAGAAGAAAAAGAAGATCGTATGAAGTTACGTACAATTGAAATGCCAAAAGTAGATTTAAATAAGCCACTTGTAGACATGAATGAACAAGAAAAAATGATTTATTACTTTTTGAATTGCCATAAAGGAATGGAAGATAGTAAGATTAAGATGATGATAGAAAGTGATGAGGTGATTCAGATGTTAGAGAAACGTGTAGAAACTATATCGGATGATCGTTGGAAAAAAATAATAGAAGATTTTCAAAAACTGCATGAAAATGAAGAACGAATCGAACTACAGCTTGAACTTGAAGAGCTTCAAAAAGCAAAAGAAAAGGTTCGAAAAGCAGAAGAAGACGTTCGAAAAGCACAAGAAGACGTTCGAAAACAGGCGGAAAAAGCTGATAAGAAAGTAGAAGATGCGAATAAACAAGTTGAGCAGAAGAATCAAGAAATAAAACAGATGATTCAATTGATGCTTACGAATGGAATGAGTTTAGAATTTATTTCTAAGTCGTTGTCTAAGAGTGAAGATGAAATTAGGGATTTATTGGGATAGCCACTTTTCAGTGGCTTTTTTAAAAAATCTCTTGCATGGGATTCTATCTTTTGGTATAATAGTCAAGCAATGCCCGGGTGGTGAAATTGGTAGACGCAGTGGACTCAAAATCCACCGGTAGCGATACCGTGCCGGTTCGAGTCCGGCCCTGGGCACCATTTTGAATTGTTGGATCAAGTTTTTCGGGCTTGGTCCTTTTTTATGATATAATTTTTGATAGTTGGAGGATTACATATGAAAGTATTAGTTGGATTAAGTGGTGGAGTAGATTCTGCGGTTGCAGCTTATTTATTAAAGAAACAAGGGTATGATGTAACATGTTGTTTTATGCGTAACTGGGATAGTTTTGCGAATAATGATATTGCGGGAAATCCTACAATTAAAGATGATACTTGTCCTCAGGAACAAGATTATTTAGATGCACTTGCGGTTGCCAATCATTTGGATCTTCCTTTGCAGCGTGTCGATTTTATTGAAGAATATTGGGATAATGTATTTAAAACTTTTTTAAGTGAATATGAAAAGGGGCGTACACCAAATCCGGATATTTTGTGTAATAAATATATTAAATTTGATTCATTTTTTGAATATGCCATGAAACAAGGGTTTGATAAGGTGGCTACAGGGCATTATGCTTCCAATGCCAAAGAGAATGGTTTTACGTATTTGACGCGTGCCAAAGATCAAAATAAGGATCAGACTTATTTCTTGTGTCAGGTTGAAAAGAGTAAGATTGCCAAAACAATTTTTCCTTTGGCTCATCTTGAAAAGCCTGAGATTCGTCAGATTGCTTCTGAATTGAATTTAGAATCTGTTGCCACTAAAAAGGATAGTACGGGTATTTGTTTCATTGGAGAAAGAAACTTTAGACAATTCTTATCAAACTATCTTCCTAGTAAAGATGGTGATATTGTAGATGTAAATACAGGTAAAGTGATTGCTCGTCATGTGGGTGTTTTATATTATACGATTGGACAGAGAAAGGGCTTGAATATTGATCATGAAAAGGGTCCTTGGTTTGTGGTTGGTAAAGATGTTGTAAAGAATATCCTTTATGTATGTCGTACAGATCAAAGAGATTTATTATATTCAGATTCTTGTATTGTGAAGGGTATTAACTGGATCTTGCCAAGTTTAGAAGAGGTTCCTACAAAGTGTACTTGTAAGTTTAGATATCGTCAAAAAGATCAGGATATTGAAATTGAAATATTGGATGATACAAGTGTACTTGTGAAGTATCCACAAACAATTGCATCTGTTACTGAGGGTCAGGAAGCTGTATTCTATGATGGTGATAAATGCATTGGTGGTGGTGTGATTGAAGAAGTGTTTAAGGATGGCAAGAATTTAAATCAATTGATTATGGAGACGGCCAATGGATATCGAGGCTAAGCTTGAATATATCATCTTTGAAAATAAGGCGAATCATTATGTGGTGGCTGGCTTTTCAGAATTAAAGACGTATCATCATTTCACCGCGGCAGGACGTATTGAAGATCCAATTGAAGATCAGGAATATGTACTTGAGGGGGATTATATAACGCATCCTAAGTATGGGGAGCAATTTCGTATAGATATGGCTAAAAAGAAGTTGCCGGATAATTCGGATGCGATTATTCATTTTCTTTGTGGCGAAAATTTTCCTACGATTGGAAAGAAGACGGCGGAAAGTATTTATGATGTCTTGGGTGAGAATTGTTTAGAGAAGATTCATAAGGATCCTAAAATTTTAAATGAAGTGCCAAATCTTTCCGAAAAAAAGATTGTGATCATTAAAAAAGGAATTCAGGAATTTACGGGTTTTAATGAGGCATATGCCAAATTGTTGAAGTATGGTTTGAGTCCTAGACAAATTCAGATGTTATTGGATACATATGACGATGTATTGGATGTGATTGAAGAGGATTGTTTCAAGCCATATTATGAAGTATATGGCTTTGGTTATAAGACGGCTTTAAAAATCGCAAGTGCTATAGGTTTATCGAATGAGGATCCAAGACGCTTGGATGCCTATATTCATGAGTTGGCTAGACAATTATCTATGGCAACGGGAAATACGTATATTACGTTTGCGACAATTTTTTCAAATGTGCAAGGTGTAAGTGAAGAATTGATTCATGATAGTATTGATCGTTTGGTAGCTATGCAGTATTTGTATGTTGAAAATACGCGTATTTATCCTTTTACTTTGCATGAAGATGAGGTTGTGATTGCCAAAGAATTGAAGAATCATTTGTTTGAAGTGGAAAGTGTGGATGTTCAAGATCGTATCCAAAAGGTGGAGTTTTCTTTAGCTATCACATATGATCAAGAACAAAAGGATGCGATTCAATTGTTCTTTGATCGTTCCTTTATGATTTTAACGGGTGGTCCAGGTACTGGAAAGACAACAACGGTAAAGGGAATCTTGGAAATATGTAAAGAAGTGTATCCGGATAGTAAGATTCAGCTTTGTGCACCAACGGGAAGGGCTTCAAAGCGTTTAGCCCAATTATCCAATTGTGATTCAAGAACGATTCATTCTTTATTGCAGTGGAATTTGGAAGATAATTCCTTTGGTAAGAATGAAGAGGATCCTTTGGATGTAGATTTCATTATTGTGGATGAGTTTAGTATGGTGGATACGCATTTGTTTGCCCAATTATTAAAAGCTTTGCCAAGTCGTTGTCGAATTCTTTTGATTGGGGATGAGGATCAGTTAGAGAGTGTTGGTCCAGGCAAGGTTTTGGAGGATTTAATCAAATCCAATGTGATTGATACTGTGCATTTAAAGAAGATTTTTAGACAATCAAATGGCTCTGGTATTGTAACTTTAGCGAAAGAGATTCGTGAAGAAACAACTTGCCATTATGAGGATGGGGTCGAGTTTATTGAGCGAACGACACCAAAAATCATGGATGCGCTTATTGATTATGTAAAGGATATGGATCTAGATTCTATGCAGATCTTAGCGCCTATGTATAAAGGGGTAGCTGGTATTGATGAGATCAATCGCCAGATGCAGGTCTTGTTTAATCCAAAGAGTCCACAAAAGAATCAGATGAAGGTTGGAACAACAATTTTTAGAGAGAATGATAAAGTCATGTTGTTGAAGAATCTTCCGGATGATGATGTCTATAATGGTGATATTGGTACGATTCTTGAGATTGATACGAAACGAAATGTAATCTCAGTTGATTTCACAAACAATGTGGTTGACTTCTCTACGGATTTTCTATATTACCTAAAGCATGCATGGTGTATCAGTGTTCATAAATCGCAGGGTAATGAATATCAGAGTGTATTTTGTATTGTGGATGTGAATGCGAAAAATATGTTGGAGAAACGTTTATTGTATACGGCAATTTCTCGTGCTAAAAAACAATTGTATATTATAGGAAATAAACAATTATTTGAGACACAAGTTAAGTTAAAACAGAAAAGGGTGCGTCAAACGACGTTGCAGGAAATGATTATTAAAAAAACCAAAAAATTTTTTTAGCCGAAAAATCGAAAAAATGAACAAAACCCTTACATGAACCTAATTTTCTAAATTGGGCAAAAAAGGGAAAAATCTACAAAACCCCTGTTCTCGACTTGTTTCATGGACAAAAAAAAGAGAAGTATGACTCCAGAATTGGACATACTTCTTTTTCTTTTTAGCAGGCTAGATAAGCCTATAGATTTCTTTTTGGTGACGACCGTTACAATAGGGGCAAGAAACGAAACCACGCTCAAACTTTTCTACACGCATAGCGATTGACTGCTGATATTTTCAATCACAGTCTTTGCATTGCCAGTAAACAATTTCTCTGCTTGTAGGCAGTACTTCGCCAGGAGAAAGCTCTAATTACTCCAACCGCAATCTTGAGCAAAGAGCTAGAAAAGAAATTGTTAAAACACTCAAAATTGAAAGAGGGAGTATTGGAATTAATAGGATTAAAATAATATTATATTTTCAACCATTTGGTTATATGTTGATTTCCCATTTTACCAAGAATTTTTTTAGCCATCCATCTTTTGCCTCTTACTGTGTATTTTAAGTAAAATTTAAATATGCTCATTTTAATTGCTCTGATTTCACGGTCTGTCGAAAAAAAAGATAGAACTTTCAATGTATCCATATAGTTTATTGCACTTTGGCTTAAATGAAATTCGTTTATGCCAGCTTGAACGTTCACTGTAGATATTCTATGAGATTTTGAAAATCTATAAATCATGGCTCCATGAGCACAAGAATTCCTAATTTCTTTTAAAATATATATACCAAATTCAAATCCATCATCTGAAAATTTGTCCATTTTTAAATCCTTCTTCACTTCATTTTTTGTTATAGGGTCTAAAAATTGGATAAATAAGATGGTTGTACCTAAAACTATTCCTTTTAGTGCAATCCAAAAAGGTAATTTATCATAAGCAGCCATATAATTGTTCTGGCGTTTTAGTTTTTGAACATAGTCATTATCGGTAAAAGGTGTGAAATCAGAAAATTTGTAATAAAGTGCTCGTTGAGTCGGCTGAATATAATTATTGGGATTCAGATATTCTTCAGTTCGGGAAATATTATAACAATATCTACCAGAAAAACGATATGCTAGTGAATTTTTTAACTTTGATTCTGCTGATAAAAGTGAATTCATTGTAAGCTTAGATAATTCATTATTAAATGAATAAACACCATATAAATCTTCAAAAAAGATATGAGAAAAATATTCTTTAGAAGAAGTATTGGGTTTACAAAATAATTTTTCATTAGCGTTTATGATATCAAAATATGGATGTTCTAATAAAATCTCTTTGGCCTTATTTATATTTTTAAATAATAGTCCTCTAGATTGTAATATCCCAATACGCTCATTAATCGTTTTATATTCTTTATTAATGGTTGCCATAAATTTCTCACCTTTAAAAAAAAGCAGAAGGAAATATCCTTCTGCCGGCAAATGCATGCCGTCCGCCCTAGTTGACTTTGCCTCATTAAAAGGAGCTACCTTTCAATTTCAACGGCATAATCTCATGCGGCCCCGTTACTGACTATAATATAACATATTTTTTTGAATAATGCAAAAATTAATTTATAGTCCCTCTACAATATGCTATATAATTTCTCTTCGTCCTATGAACAAAACTCTTAACACAAGAAGATTCCCTGTATAAACAAAATGTTTGTATCTTTTTTCTATTCTAATGTGTACAAAACACGACTATGAACCTATTGTACACGTAAATGTTTTGTCTAAAGGAAAGAATCGTGAACAAAACCCATTTGAAACGATAAATAAAGGATATCTGACTATTTAGTGGTTTTGTACATGGTTTTGTTGTTTCGAAAGGGGTTAATTGTATGACAAAAGTATTCTAATGCGTGATTTGAAAAATACGGTTGAAGTAGAACGTCGCTGTGCAGAAGAAAATGGTCCTGTGTTCGTAACCAAGAATGGATATGGCAGATTGGTCGTGATGGACATCGATTATTATGAAAAAACAATGAGAAAGATGTATGAAGCAAAAACAATCTTGGATGGTTTAGAAGATGCAAAATCTGGAAATACTTTAGATGGAGACACTGCAATTTCTAATATTAGGAGCAAGTATGGCATCTAAATTTGGATATCGATTAACCAAAAGAGCGGAATCTGATTTAGATGGGATTGTCTCGTATATCGTGGTTATCTTGCAAATCCACAGGCTGCATCCGACTTCGTAGATAAGTTGCAGGATACTATTGAAGAAGCAAGAGCTTTTCCTGAAAGTGGTTCTCTTGTTGACAATGAGTTTTTACAAATTGAAAATGTGCGAAAGAAATTGGTTGTAAATTATATCAAGTACTATCTTCTGGATATAGGAGAAAATATAATATACATTCTTCGTATTGTATATGGTAAACGGAATATGGATGAAATTCTTAAAAAACTGTATATTTGATCACGTAAGCATCAGTCACGAGTTGATTGGTGCTTTTATTATGTCGTCAAGGTGGTGAAGCTTCATAATAGGTAGAATTAAAGGGATTACTATTGAAATCAATTGTATTGATTAAGCGCTAAAGTGTGTAAAAACTTCATATAGGCAATCTTGTCTATTATGTGCGTCCATATGGTATATTTGTTTCTGAAGTGGATTATGTAAAGCATAAGTATTGTTTTGAATTTGTATATTTATATATGATAAATTAATTTATGATAAACTCGTTTATACTATTTATTTACTAGGCATAAAATAAGAAAAAGCTGACAAGTATGTGGGATTTGTCAGCTTAAGTTGGTTACAAGCCAAGGATTAGTACTCAGCCAATTTCATTATAGCATCTAAAATAAAAAAATGGAGAACTAGCTATGTTTAGTTTTTGGGAAGGGCTAGTCCTCATGTCGAAATGTGTTAGATGTAAAAGATTGGGCATCTTTAATTTTTATCTAACGGATAAATTATAACATAGCTTAAAATGAACACAATAGTAAAATATAACTAAAAGTATTTAAAAGTATTAAAAAGGATTGAAAAATATACAAATAAAATGTGAAATATAACCGCGTAATTATTTCTTTATTTTATCGTGACAAATGAAGTTTGTGTTGTTATTATAGTTGTAAGGGTTTACATGAAATTCGGGGTATAATATGAAATTTTTTAAGCGTCAAAAGAAGAATAATATGGAGTTGGATGAAGTATATAGGTTGCTTAAAGGATACTATAGGTGTTCTAATAAAGAGGGATATCCTTTTTTGTTTATGAGCGATGATTTTTTAAATACTTTACATTGGACGCAAAAAGAAATTGAAACGGAATTTGATAATAAGTTAGTGAATATGTTACATCCTGAAGATAGAAGTCGTCTAGAAAAGAATAGAGATTCTTTAAAGAAGCCATATAAGGTTGGTTCTTGTCAGAATGTAATTTTTCGCTTGAAAGGTAAGGATGGGTATCACTGGGTATCGGATTCTTATTCAGCTTTAAAACAAGACTCTGCGCCTTTCTTTCAGGGAAATATTACGGACGTTACAAGTTTTATGTTGGATAAAGAAAAAAGGGCAGAGGAGCGTAACCAAATGCTTACCGCACTGACAATGGAATATTCAACGGTTGTCATGGGTGATTTGATGGAGAATGTTGTGGTTGTCGTTAAGCATGATGGGCATATGTATGATCATGGTGGGCTTGATGATTTTTCAAGTGAGGATAAGATGAATTATACACGTTGTTTGCATGATTTCTATAATCGTGTGTTAGTAAAAGAATCGTGTCCAGACTTTTTAGATATTTTATCTCCCGTTCCTTTTATGAATGCACTTCTTAAAAATGAGACGGTAGAATTGCAGTATCAGATTTATCCAAATTCTAATGGATATGAATCTTTATACGCAAGAGCAATTCGTCTATATGATGAAAAACACCATTTTCGTTTTGTGATGGGATTTCGTCCTATGGATGAGGTTCGTAAAAAGGAAAATGTTTTAGAACTTCAAAGAGAGATCATTGAAGGAATCAGTAAGGATTATTTTTCTGTACTTTTAGTGGAGTTGGATCAAGGACAAATCTATTCGTATCGTGAAGCGGGTAGTAATGGTAAGCGTATTGCGGATTTTTGTCGGTCTTATCATGATCGTTGGACTGAATTGTTGCCGGCTTATGCCAAAGATTTGGTTTCGGATGCTTCAAGAGAAAATTTTTTAGAAGAACTTTCCTTTGAAAAACTGAAATCGACCAATGAAGATTATTCTTTTACCTATGAATATATGTCGGATGAGGGTGTTTTATATTACCAGGCTCGTGTTTCGTATGTAAAGAAAAAGGATCGTACTAGAGCGGTTGTGATTGGTACAAGAGATATTGATGATTTGATCAAGAAGGAGCGTCTTCAAAAGGAACAGTTAAGAAAGGCTTATATTCAAGCTGAAAATGCGAGTAAGGCCAAGACGGATTTCTTAAATAGTATGTCGCATGATATTCGTACGCCTATGAATGTAATTCTTGGATATAATCAATTGATGAAAAAGCAGCTTACAGATCCTGTGTTGGTGGATTATCAAAAGAAGATTGAGCAGTCGGGTAATTTATTACTTTCCATTATTAATGATGTATTGAATATGGCTCGTATTGAAAGTGGTAAAAGTGTGTTAGCCCAAAGTAGTGAGTCCATTGTGGATATGGTTGAAGAAGTATCGAATGTTTTTGGTGCTATGGCCAAAGAAAAAGAGATTGTATTCGATACAAAAATTGATATAAAACATAAACAAGTATTGTGTGATAGTACGAAGATGAAGGAAATTTTAGTGAATTTGATTGGCAATGCCATTAAATATACACCAAATGGCGGTCATGTCACAGTGTATGTAAAGGAACTGGAGTGTTCAAAAGAGGGTTATGGTACATATCAAATTCAAATTATAGATACGGGTATTGGAATGAGTGAGAGTTTTATTCCAACCCTATTTGATCCATTTACACGTGAAGCAACAGGTGACATTATTGGTACAGGGCTTGGTATGCCTATCGTAAAAAAAACTAGTAGATATGATGGGTGGTACGATTGATGTTGAAAGTGTGCTTGGTAAGGGCAGTACTTTTACAATTACGATCGATCATAAGCTTGGAAATGAAGAAAAAGATAAAGTGAAACAAGATGCTCTTGTTGATTCTAAGCATTCGTTAGAAGGTAAACATGTATTACTAGTAGAAGATAATGAATTGAATGCAGAATTTGCGAAGATTATATTAGAGGATTGTGGCTTATACGTAGACTTGGCAAGAGATGGTTTTCAGTGTGTTAGTAAAGTGATTCAAAAACCGGTTGGTACGTATGACTTTATTTTAATGGATATTCAAATGCCAAATATGAATGGGTATTTAGCTACACAAAAAATTAGGGCGATTCCAGAAAAGAATACGATTCCAATTATTGCGATGAGTGCGAATGCGTTTGATGAAGATAAAAAGAAGGCACTGAATGTGGGTATGGATGGATATATTTCTAAACCAATTGATATGGAAAAGCTTCAAAGTCAAATTATAGAGATTTTAAAAGAGAAAGCGGGCAGTTAAAATGTCCGCTTTAATTATAGAAAAAGAGTTGAACATAAGTTTGTGGGGGGCTTAGTTCAACTCTTTTTTAGGAAACTGGATATGTAAATAACAAGTAATCCAGCAATAAGTATTATATCACTATATGTTTAAATAGACAAAGTTATAACATTTGCACCACAATATGATACAATGAAAATGATAACAGCGGTGAGTAAGATGTGTTGTGATGGTGTCATACAATATTTAGAAAAAGAAAAGGTTTCTATACTTATAAAAGATCGACATACATGTTTAGATTTGAATGAAAGTAATATGTATGTTTTAAAGAAGGGTATTGTTAAAGTGAGTTTGATCATGCAAGATGATTGTGAATTTAATATTACCTATTTAAAAGGTCCGGATGCGGTGAGTTTATATTGTGATTGTTTGACACAATTTAGAAATTGCCGTCCAAAGATTCGTGTTGAGAGTGAACAAGCTGAATTGTATTGTATTTCAAAAGAAGAATTCTATAAGCGAGTAAAAGAGGATGCGAACTTTCAAAATTATGTAAATACATATTATCGCAATCGATTCAAACTAGCCTTCACAAGAGAACAAGTGATGATCATGAATTCAAAGGCAGGTGCGGTATGTTCTTGGTTATATCGTTTGGCAAGTTTATTTGGCATTCAAACACAAAAAGGTATATTTATAGATTTACAGGTCACAAATGAGGATATTGCGAATTTTTGTGGGATTACAACACGTAATAGTGTGAATCGAGTGATTCGTGGTTTAAAACAAAAGCAGATCATTCAAGTTAAAAATAATCGAATTATTGTTTTAGATATGGATTATTTAAAGCAATTTATAGAGTAGTTAAAAATAAAAGCCATTAAGTTAAGCCTGGATACAATTTTATATCCAGGCTTTAAATCGTATTGCAGTTAAAAATATGATGTTTTTGTATTGAACAGAACTTTCATATTACGCTAATATTTTCTATCTGGTTTTATGTGGCCAGATATTTTTTTATTCTTTTCATCAGTTCATCTGTACCCATTCATTTTCTTAATTAAAGCCTCATATTTGTTATGGCAGTAGATAGATTTACTATGTAATTTATTATATTTATATCATGGAGTATCAAAAAGAATGTTGCCTCTGTGTTATTGCGAATACGAGTATAGATTTAATCACAGAAAGTGCAGATTCATCATGAATAAAATCAAGGATTATATTACACAGTTTGAAGCAGCCATTAAAAAATGATTCGTGATTTTGTGGACCAATATGCCATGGCTAGAGGACTTGAAGTTTCCTAGGGTGTCAGATGTATACTTACAAAATAATAAATATACTATATAGTTTATGATTCATTGCTTATTAGATTGTTTGTTATAGAGATGAAGAATACTTTTGACCATATGTTAAGAACACGAATATCTTTGATAAATGAAATGATATCTTCTTTTGCTTGTACATAACCAATTTCTTGAAATCGAGAGTTTCACATAGTTTTTACATCATCACATATAATCTTATTATTTTCATTTATTTGCATAAATTAGTAATTTATTTGCACAAATTAGTGGATTTTAAACGGGGGGGGGTAGACTTGTTAATATACATAAAATACTTTATATAAAGCATAAATGAACAGATTCCAAGCTAATTTAGATGTAAAATTGCTTAGAGAACGTTGTTGTAAGCGCATACGATACGATGTAAAATTATTACAACTCATTAAGTGATTCTCAGAATTTAATTAGAACAATTTTAGAATATGAAGTATGTGCTTATATAACTTTATGTTTATACAAGAAATAGCATTATGAGGATTAAAAATGGGTTTGTTAGATGATATTAATATTGTATAAAGATTCTTTTATATAATGTTAAGATTGTAAGCAGTGAATATAGCTGTGGTTATATGTTATGAGAAATCAATAGTATTTTAATTTGTTTGTACAAATTAGTAGTGTTGTTTGTATTTTTTATTTTCATTTATTTTTTAAAAAATTAACATATAACCAAAAATGCTTAAAACGTACTAAATACGTTGGATTAAGACACTTTATTTGAAATAAATATAACCGTTTAAAATATTTCAAAAAAAGCGCTTGCAATCGATTTTACCTTTATGTAAAACACAGGTGCTAAATTTTAGTTGTACTAATGTATTTATAACATTATAGTTAGATTTGTTTAAGATAAAGTTGAAATGCATATATCAACGAATTAACAAAAGATGATGTATGTTCATCTTAACATAATCTTAATGTGTGGATAGGGATATGGATAAGAAGGATTTAAGACATTTAAAACGAAAAGAATTGATTGACTTGATTGATAAGATGCAGACGGATAGTGATCTTGTATCGAATGATGAAGTCAAGGAAGAGCTTAGTCGTTTAAAAGAGAGAGAAAGATATTTAAAAAAAGTACAGAAGACATTGAGTATACTTGTTGTCGTGGCTGCTATTTCTGTATTGGTGGCAACACTTTGGATGCCAGTACTAAAGATTTATGGTTCGAGTATGGATCCGACTTTAGAGAATGGGCAGATTGTAGTGTCTATAAAAACTAAAAAATTAAAGTCGGGTGATGTTGTAGCTTTTTGGCAGGGGAATAAGTTATTGGTAAAGCGTGTTATAGCTAGTCCTGGTCAAAAGGTGGATATAGATGTGAATGGAAAGGTGTTTGTGGATGGCAAGGCTATTTCAGAATCCTATTTGGATAGTGAGTCACTTGGAAATACAGACATAGACTTTCCACATCAAGTAGAAGAGTCTCGATGGTTTTGTATGGGTGATAATCGAGAGAGTTCGATTGATTCAAGAAGTGCTGTGATTGGAGATATTTCAAAAGAACAAATTGAGGGTAAGGTATTATTTTCAGTTTGGCCTTTAAATAAAATTGGAATTGTAAAGTAATAGAAAGCAGGTGAGATTGTGCAGGAGTATTTAAGGCGTTTATTAGAAGACAAAGCGCGCTTAAAAAAATGGAAAAAGATCATGATAGCACTTTCGTGTATTGTGGTTGTATGTACTGTATATGCACTATCTTTACCTGCGCAAACATTGGCTTGTGATAAGGAAGAGCATACACATACGGCTGAGTGTTATGATGAGAATCAAGAATTGATTTGTGAAAAAGAAGAGCATACGCATACGGATGATTGTAACAAACAAGAAGAAGTCAATGAAGCAAATGAAGCAAATGAACAAGAAGAAAGTACCGTTGTCAAGGATGAGTCAGAAACATTAAACAATGATGAACAAGTAAACAAAAAAACAACTGTGACTACAGAAACTACAACAGAAACTACAAAACAACCTTTTGATTTAAGTTTGGATGCAAATAAAGATAAGATTACTGATATTCAATTCACTTATAAATATAAAAAAGGTGATGTGGAACAGGAACAAATAATTAAACCAAATGAGAGTGTTGATGTGAGTACACAAGATAATTTGAATATGACTTACAAATTATGGTTTAAAGATATTTCTGCGACTACTTTGAAAGAATGTGGTGGTATCATCAAGTATCAGCTTCCTGTTGGATTTAAAATTAGAAATAAAATAGAAAAAAATATTGTAAAAGGTAATGATATTCTTGGAAAAATGAATGTTAATACAGATGGTTTGGTTACTATTACTTATGACACAACATTTTTGTCTGGTTTACAAAATAATCATACACTTACTGGTAGTTTTGAAGTAGAAGCTCAAATTGATATGAATAAGATTGATTCAAGTACTGGTAAAATAACAATCACAACACCAAAGGGGGATATTACATTAAATTATGGTCTTGATTATATGGAACATTATGGAAATGTAAGTGTAGATAAGAAATGTGAGAAAGAAAAGAATAACAATTATATAAAATATACAATTACATTAACTGCGGGTGATGATGGTTGTGAAAATGTATATGTGGTCGATCAATTTACACAAGGTAAAGATTTAGTGAACTATGTGAATATTAATAAATATGAAACTTCACTCAATCCTTCTGAGAATAATCGAGATCCTTATGAAACAAGAGTTGATAATTTACAGGCAGGAACAATTTATAAAACAAATCTACCTAGTTCAGATCAGATAATTCCTAATGCAGTAACAGATATTACTAAACCTGAAAGTTTTGTGTGGAATGTCGCAAAGATGAACCCTAAGGAAGTTCGACAATTAACTTATTATGTCAAATTAAAAGATACAACTGAAATTTCATATACAAGTTATAAGAATGTTGTTAATAAAGCTCAGGCTTATTCTAAAAAAGAAGGTAGTTCAAAAGTTTATAGTAAAGGCTATAAGGAATTTAAGTTCACACCAACTATCAATATTGATACAAATGTTATGAAAAAGAATATAGTAAAACAGGATGATAATAAAGATTATAAAAAAGATAATGACGGTAATTATCTGGTAAATTATCAAATTGAATTTAATTATGGTTCAAACAACAAAGTTTCTATAAAGGAATTTCAATTAAGAGATAGTTTAGATAACGATATTTATACAGATCCTAAAATGCTTCCATATATTTCTTTTGTAAAAGATTCTGTTGTCTTACATGTTAAAAAAGCAGAAGATACAGGGTATAAAGAATATAAAGAATATAAAGGTAATGCCATAAAGGTTGGTTAGGCAAAAGGAAATGATACTTATTCAACAACATATAAAGATGATTCTACGCGTTTTAAAGTATATGAACTAAACAATCAACCAATCACAATCAATCCTGGAGATTCTTATTATGTGACTTATACTTTAAAAATCAAACCAGAAGTCTATGCAGCTATGCAGTCGAATAGTGTAACAATAAAGAATCGTTACTTTTCGTATAGTGGAGATAAACAGCTAAATAGAGTATTTAATGATAAGTTGATTTTAAATGAGCGTAAATGGGTAGATAAGAGTGTTGCAGAACCGACAACAGCAGAAGAGACTGTTAATATGAAAGGCACAAAATATAATTATCAATTAAATGAGGATTCGAGTGCTGAACAATCATTTAAGGTGCCAGCAGGAAGTTACAAGTATACAGTTAATATCAATAAGACAGATAAAAATAAGACGGATGGAAAGTTTAATATAACGAATGTTACATTAACAGATACATTGGACAAGGATGTAATGAAGTATGTTGGTTATATGAAAATAATGGCTTATGATACTCAAAATAAAGTGGTTGAAACAAAATGGGTCAACATTGATAAGCAACAAAGCTTTAATTTAAAACTATCTGATATTGGTTGGAAAGATAATTGTTATTCATATACGTTTGAGTATTATGCGACTCCTAATGATTTGAGTTCTCTTACAAGTGCAAAAGTAAATAATACATTTACTTTAAACGGTGATGTGAAAAGAGGGGTAGATGGTGAAACATTTAAGTTTAAGAATGTAAGTTCATCTAGTGAAGTTACACTTGATGGTTCTTATAATTTAAATGTAAATAAACAGGCGTGGTATTATGAGAACCCTAAACAAAATGCGACGGAATGGCAAAATGGAAAGCATTATTGGGTGATAGAAGTTAATGGTTCTAAGATTCGAAAAGATACACAAATCAAGGATGAAATTAGTGATGCTTCAGGAAAAGACGAAATGAGTTCTTATTTGCATAAAGATTCTTTGGTGGGTGTCTATAAGGGAGATCTTAAGAATTTAAGTAATAAAAAAATAGAGGATTTGCCAGAAAATTTAAAAATTGGTGAAGAGTATTATAAAACTGACTATACAAATAACAAGGGATTTACTGGTGGTAATAATTATAGCGAATTGTTTTTAACTACAAAGACACATTTAATAAATTAGGATATAAAGCTAAAATCAACACTCATACAACGT
>OLSK01001698.1_pt1 | contig 15563 bp, 18 predicted proteins | sample 1672781 | NCBI WGS metagenome assembly OLSK01 (sample SAMEA3136723, study PRJEB25190) | human gut metagenome | biome: human gut; feature: human-associated habitat; material: faeces | place: Austria | collected 2013 | reverse complement strand
GGAACGGGTGGCTCTCAGTGCTGGACGGTGTGGCTCTGAGTGCGTGGAATACTCATCAGCTTTCTTTTTTAGCTTTTTGTTAGCTTCTTTAATATCTTCTTTATTAGAAGGGCATTCAGGAACTTCAACGATTTGTTGTTTTGCTTGGCTGATAGTTTCTCTTGCTGTTTTTAAAACTGTATCATCCAAAGGTTTAACCTTGGATTTTGTCAACTTTTGCAATGCTTTAACATCCTTGTTGATAGTCTCGTTGTTCTTCTCAACGATTGAAGCTGTTTCTTCAAATGAAGATTTAGCTTTCTCTGTTTCAGCATCTGAACAGGCTGTTAAGCTAAATGCTAAAACAAACGATAATAGTAGTGCAAAGTACTTTTTCATAATAACGACATCTTCTTTCTTATTTACTTTCTTTGTACTCTTTAAGAACTTTACTCAACACATATTCTACAACTATAGTTTTATGTTGAACAGTGGCTTTATAATAAATAAATCTATATTGCGGAGACATTTTAATTGATTCAGTATCAGTATTTACAGGTTCTTGAGATTGGTCCATATTATAAGTCCACGAATAAAATTCTGCATTATATTCTAATGTTTCTGATAGCTCATACATTTTTAATTCTAGATCATCACCATCATAATTTGCAGGAGCAGTCATCATTTGAGAGCCATCTATACCAATAATCGCAAGATAAGAACTAAAACTATTTGTTACATCTTCAGTTTCATATATAAGATTATCAGGAAATGCTTTACTCATAGTCTTATCATCATTATCAAAAAACTCTTTTACATCTCCATCAATATTCAAAAGAAGTCTTGATTTTGCATATCGAAGCAGCAAAATAGACATATCTAGGTGAATAGATTAAAAATATAAGTATGAAATTAAGCAAATTCATTATTTACTTATGATATAGTAAGCTTGGTAAATAAATATATTATAAATTTAATGAGCTTTATGAATTTACAAAAAAATAGAGAAGGGAATTTAATGGCAAGTTTTAAAATGAGTTGCTTTGATCTCTCTCATCGTATAAATCTATTTTATTTTGACGAAAGGAGTGAATGTCGTAACAAATTCTTATCGACTAACTTAATGAAGAATATAGAAAATATGGCTCAAATAGTTGAGACAATTAAACTTGCTGATGAAGAAACTGAATGGAACAAATTGGAATACTTCGATAGTTTATATAATAAAAGATACAGATTCTGATGCTTGCCGAAAGTGATAAGAACAAGTACGAGATGCCAGAAACAAATGTTGAAAACTTAGCTTACGAAAGCAAGATGATCAACATCGTGATTGGCAAAGTCCATCAAATCTACACAGATGTAACATCAGACGATATTGCACGATATGTTCGACAAATCTTGGCAGAAGATGAATATCATCGTATGAAACCAACTGAAGTTGCCAAAGAGGTAGTTGCCATCATCACAGGAAGTCCAACTCGTAAAAAGAGAAGACCTTCATCAAAAGCACCTGCATCTAAGAACATCTGCGATTACATCTCGAATGCATAGAACAAAGAGACTAAATGTTTCTTTGTTTTTTAGTATGTAAACGCTTTGATTGTATCAAGGTATATGGTACAATGTAAGTGAAAAGGAGGACATAGTGTATGATGTCATTAGATTGGATGGTTTACGCTTTAGGTGCCGTAGCTGTTGTTTTCTTAGTTGCCATGTTCTTCAAGTATAAAAAGCACAATAGATATGCTGATAAATTTGAAGACACATATCCAGACGCAAAGTAAGCAACTTTCAGACGTGTTTTCTAAAACGATGATAACCACAAGCAGAATCGAAAGGTTCTGCTTTTTTTGTGCTTTCACAAATAAACGAAGTAAACTTTGGAAGTTCTTAGTTTCATGAAGTGAGAACAAATCTTTTTCGTAAAAGAAGCTGTTACTTTCATATTACGTAAACAAGATATTTTCGTAAAAGAAGTTCTTAGTTTCATAATGAAGAAACACGTTAATTTCTTAAAAGAAGTTGTTAGTTTCTTAAAGAAGCTGTTAGTTTCACGAAAACACAAAATGTCTTCAATGTATATAATGTAACATATATAACACTTCGCATAATCTATCTTATGTAATATTTATGGAATTAAAAATAGAGCAGACATTCGATAGAAATCGAATAAATCTGCTTAATATTGATATTTGACGGATTCATTGCAAGGATTGATGCTTCGAATTAGGTATTCTTTAATTACAAATTCGTATAAATCAAGATTCTTAGTTTATGATTAAGTATAATATCTAGATTTATATTATAAATCTACATTCTCTAATTTGTTTTGAGACGTATAGTTGTTCATCTTTTTTGATTTCACGACAAATCACAGAGTCCTATGAATCTCTAGTTCTTACATAATATAAGGAACCTAATACAACTTCAATAATGATGTATGGCACAGACATTAAATATGCTGAATATGGATGAAGATCCGATGCTGCATACGGCATATCATCAATTTGAAGTTTGCCAGATTGAATCTCTTCAATTTTTGTTTTATACATATGAACACGATACGGACAAACCACAGCTAATACAATCATAATCGTTAATAGAATGCGTCCTGGTTTTTTAAAAATGTTCATTGTGATCACTCCTAAATATTTTTATAAATATATCACAATTCAACATGTGAAACACTTCACAAATATTTTTTTAAGTCCTCCAAATAATGTAGTGCATCCCGTCTTCCAATATCATAAATTTCTTGTAGATGATTTGGATCTTTTTCAATCATTGCACACGAAATCGGTTTAGAAGGTCGAATTACAAACACTTTGCCTTCCCTTTCTAATTGTTCAATTTCATCCAACGTTTTATTATATACGATATATCGATTTTCCAATGCTTTTTGTAGATTTGGATATTCTTTGAAAGCCTTCTTTAAAAGATGGATATATTTCATTGGCTCTTTACGATAAGATTTATCTCGCGTTAATATGATTACAGTTTTATCGGATCTTTCTAACATCCAATTTACAGGAATTGAATCACTCACACCACCATCTAATAATTCGTAACCATCAAGTTTTACTGGTTTCGAAACAATCGGAATCGATGCAGAAGCACGAATCCATTCAATATCTGTGGCATCCCCATTCTGAATTTCGTGATAAACGGGATTTCCAGTATGAATATCCGTACATACCACAGTAAATTTTAATGGGTTTTCTCTAAATGTTTTTGTATCAAACGGATCTAAAATCGTAGGTACAATGCCATACGCAAACTCCTTATTGTATAAATCGCCTGTTTTTATAAAACTTTTTAAACCAGAATATCTTGAATCTTGACAAAAACGTTTATTATAACGAAGGGCTCTACCAATCTGTTTTGACTTGATGTTACACCCAAAGGCTGCACCAGCACTAACTCCAACCACTTCATCAAAACATATGCCATTTTCCATAAAAACATCAATGACACCACAAGTATACATACCTCGAAAGCCTCCGCCTTCAAGAACTAATCCTTTCATTTCTGACATAATCATCACCTCGAAAATTATACAACATAGTGAACTAAAAAGAAAAGGACTTATTCAAGTCCAATCTTAAATGTATTCGATTTTCCAAAAGCTTTCGAATTCATATTGACCACAAAAGGCTTTGTACTTTTGTCCGTAAAATCAGGGGCTGCATTTTCAAAATGAAATTCAATTTCTGCGTTGATTGTCTGTTTACTATCTAAAAAATACAACATATAACCCGTTACTTTAGCCTTAAAACTTTGTGTTTTAGGTGCCATTCCATTCGTTGAGAAATCCTTTTTCTGAATATCTTCCATACTTGAAAATTCACCTTTGCCACTTAAATCAATACCCTCTAAAGTAGCACTTGGCGTAATATAAGGAACTGTAATACGGCTTTCTGTTTTGTTTTCATAGCGAATTTTAACATTTTTTAATACCGTTTCATTATTCTCATATACATATTTTGCTTTTGAACCATCTACACTGATTTTCAATGCATCATCCTCAAAGAACACATATTTCTTATCTTTCGAATCCTTTACATTTTTATCACTCGCCTTGCGAATGTCAAATGCTTTAAAAGGCAAGAATTGCTTTTTCTTATTGAAAGATAAACCTAAGTTTTTCTGATCATTATTTGGAAAACCAATATATCCATAAATATACGTACTTTGTCCTTTGCTGATCGCATATGTTGGTGTAGATTGATATTTATCAATGACACTAATATCTTTTTCGTTATTATCCGTAACTGTATAATAAAGCTCTTGTGTATTAAATGGTTTCTTACCCTTGTTTTTTATACTTGCCAAATAATAATAATATGTTGAATTATCCGTTTCATTTGTCACGGTTAAAACATCCAATAATTTACAAGATACATTTGAAGTAAGATCCACATGATTTTCTGGCTTTGAACAACCAAATAAAGATAAAGATAAAACACATATACATATTAGACTTATTATTTTTTTCATGTTAATTCTCCTATGGATTACAGTTTTTACAAGGCAAATAGCCCTGTTGAATCAAAACATCTCTAGAATCTTTTGTTTCAATCTTATTTGAATCCTTCATTTTTTTCACACTTGAACAAGTAGGTTTATGAAACTTATGCGTATTTACATTTAAAATATACGTCATATTGTCTTCACTTGCCTTATATTCCTTTATAATACTCTCTTTCAAACGACTTGAATCGCCTGTTTTATAATCAATTTTAATACCTGGCTGCACATTGTAACAATATACATTAAAGGATATACCCTGACCTTTATCTTCAACAGAATAAGCCTCCATTTGAACACCATTGGCAACCAGATTATCACCATCATATATAGGTGTAACGCGATATAATACGTGATGATTGGTCTTTTTTATATAATCACACACCTCGTTTTCAAAAGGAAGCATATCCTCTACATTCAAATACCGTGTGCCTGTCATTAAATTTTTTTGATTCGCATTCTCACCTGTCAATTGATACCCAATCAAATGACAACGATTATATAAATACTTTCCATCAATTCCCTTATAACGAACGGTATGCCATCCAGCCGGCTTTACAGTACCAATACTTGTACGCTTCGTATTTGGCATTAAATCCTTAGAAATATTCGCATATGCGACTTGTGGCCGGTCTAAAGAATCCAAATTTGAATACGATTCAAAACTCTTCTTGTTCATATCACTTGAATTAAATTGAGGCTCATTATCACAAATCTCAACATAAGGCGTTCCATTATATTCTGGAATATCGTCCAATTCGTAAGCAGATATTGGCGTAATCAAAGTTGAAAGAATGACAACAATTGATAAAATTAAATTTTTCATAATATTCCTCATATAATTGACATAAATAATGTCAACATAACTCATATACTAAAACCATGAAAGGAGTGAGTGTTAAAAAACATAGTACGCAATTATCGTTCGAGTCAAAAAATATAATAAACCCCTTATGTACTATGTTTTTAGATGTCTAATGACATCTTTTTTATATTTCTAATTTTTTAAACACAGCCTCACGAGCCATTGTTTCAAATTTATCTTCTAGTGGTTTTAAATCACTATATTTAAAATCTGGATTTCTTTTTTGTATTGCTTTTGAAATCACAAAATCCGCAACCTCAGGATTTTTAGGAAGTAATGGACCATGTAAATAGGTTCCTAAAATCTTGCCATCATAGAAACCTTCATAGCCTGCATCAAAACTATTACCATACCCCTTAACAACCTTACCTAAAGGATGTGTTACATTTAATGTTTGACCACCATGATTTTCAAAACCAACAATACGCGTTTTTAAACCATCCAAATCGGCATCAATCACAACATTTCCAATACAACGACTACCAGCTTTACCCGTATCCGTATAATAATCATAGAACTGCAAGCCAGAAATTTTTTCATTATTCGCCGCAATATAATATTGACCAAACAATTGATATCCACCACAAATTAAAAGAACAAACGTCTTCTCATCCATTGCCTTTTTTATATTTTCTTTACGCGACAGTAAATCAGGAATCAAACTAATTTGTTCCTTATCCGCACCACCACCTAAAAATATTAAATCATATTCACTTAAATCTTTTTCTTCACCAATACCACAAGTATCTAATTCAAAAGGAATACCACGATCTAAACAACGCTTCTTTAGAACCATCATATTTCCCTTATCACCATAAAGATCCATGATATCATGATACATCCAAACTACTTTCATAGACCCATCTCCTTTTTAATCGCATTACGAGTAGGAAGCAATGCTGTATACGTTGCGATCGCATACGTAGTACGCTTTGTAGCTAAAGCTGCTTTAATGGCAATATCTAAAGTATCTACCACACTTAAAGGTCCTTTATAACCACCATAATAGATTCTTAAAGCCATATCATTTGCACGTAGACCCGTACAAATAATTTCTTTTGTGCTATCCTTCATGATTTTTTCAAAGAAAGTATCATAAATCCAGCTTACATCTGTACCATCTTGTTCACGATCATTTAATACAATTACGATTGTTTTGTTTGAATCATCTTTTTCAATGACCTTCATGACCTCATTTGCACCCGTTGGATTTTTAACTAAGTTTAAAATACATGTTTGATCACTTGACTTAAACGTTTCATTTCTTCCTGCAGGCTGAGGCGCATGACTAAATACAGATTTTACACAATCCACAGAAATACCATAGTTTTTCGCAATATTTAATACAACCGCACAATTATACATCGAATACATTCCTTCATAAGGAGATTTAAAGCTGACTTTATCGCTCGTAAATGTTTCTTGATCCAAATCAATATTCTTTAGACAAACATCCATTTCTGGTGTTTTAAAATTACATTTTGAACAATGGAATTTACCAATATGCGAATATTGATAATAACTATATTCAAGTCTAGCCCCACACTTTGGACAAAATTTCCCTTCACTTGCCTCTTTTGTGGTTGTAACAGAATACTTATTCTCATCCATTCCAAAATAAGAACAAGTCGCATTTTTAGCAACTAAATTTAAACGCACAACATTTGGATCGTTCGCATTTAGAATCAAACGCCCCTTATAATCTGGTAAAACCTTTTCAATCGAATCAATCAACTGTTCCATTTCACGCGCACGATCTAATTGATCACGAAAAAAGTTGTTGACCACAAAATCTGTAACCGGAATAAAAGGAAGAATGTGTCTTACATTTAATTCATCACACTCTAACACGACCGCATTGGCTTTGATTTCACCATTCAACTTACAATTTGTAAGTAATGTAGTCACAATACCCGCCTTTAAGTTATCTCCTTTACGATTCGAAATAACATTGTATCCTGCATTTTGAAACAAGTCCGTAATCATATTTGCGGTACTCGTTTTACCATTGGTACCCGTAACTAAAATGACAGGTCCATTAAATTTTAATTTCGTTAATATATTCTTATCCACCTTGCAACCAATAGATCCAGGCATAGATCCACCTCTTCCAATAAGATGAAGTCCCCAGGCACTTAGTTTTGTAGATAATATAGATAATGTTTTCATAAGTACTCCTTTTTCAGACTCTTCTATTATACAACAATTGAAGTTGAATTTAAAAATTGAAACACATATAATATTAATGTTAGGAAGAAACTAACTAGAATAGGTGGAACAAATGAACGAATATTACCAATCTCCTCTTTCACAGAGATATGCATCTAAAGAAATGCAGGCATTATTTTCAAACGACAAAAAATTTACGACATGGAGAAGACTTTGGATTGCTCTTGCAGAATCTGAAAAAGAATTAGGATTAGATATCACAGAAGAACAAATCGAAGAATTAAAAGCACACGCTTTAGATATTAACTACGATGTTGCAAAAGCTAGAGAAAAAGAAGTACGACATGACGTAATGTCACACGTATATGCATATGGAGTGCAATGTCCAAAAGCAAAAGGAATTATTCACTTAGGGGCAACAAGCTGCTACGTTGGAGATAACACAGATTTGATTATCATGCACGAAGCTTTAGAGCTTGTACAAAAGAAAATTGTCAATGTATTAGAAAAATTAGAAGAATTCGCATTAAAATACAAAGACATGCCATGTCTTGCGTTTACTCACTTCCAACCCGCTCAACCAACAACTGTAGGTAAAAGAGCTAGCTTATGGGCACAAGACTTATATATGGACTACGTTGAAATCCAACACTTATTAGACAATAAAAAACTATTAGGATGTAAAGGTACAACAGGAACACAAGCAAGCTTTATGGAATTGTTTGAAGGAGATACAGACAAAGTAAAAACATTGGATAAAAAGATTTGTGAAAAATTAGGTTACGACCAATATTTTGCGGTAAGTGGACAAACCTATACTCGTAAATATGATACACAAGTATTACAAGTCTTAGTTCAAATCGCACAAAGTGCACACAAATTTAGTAATGATATTCGTTTATTACAACATATGAAAGAAATCGAAGAACCATTTGAAAAATCACAAATCGGTTCAAGCGCAATGGCCTACAAACGTAACCCTATGCGTTCAGAAAGAATGGCAGCACTTGCGAACTATATTATTGCCGATTCCATCAACCCTGCAATTACGGCAAGTACACAATGGTTTGAAAGAACATTGGATGATTCCGCAAATAAACGTATTTCAATAGCCGAAGCCTTCTTAGCTACAGATGGACTATTAGATCTTTACTTAAATGTAAGTGATGGTTTAGTTGTATATCCAAAAGTTGTAGAGGCAAACCTTTTAAAAGAATTACCATTCATGGCTACAGAAAACATTATGATGGATGCTGTTAAAGCCGGTGGGGATCGTCAAGAGTTACACGAATTGATTCGTCAACATTCAATGGCAGCTGGTCGTGTTGTTAAAGAAGAAGGTAAACCAAATGATTTGATTGATCGTATTGCACAAGATCCAAAATTTGGCATGACTAAAGAACAAATCCTTTCTATCATGAAACCAGAAAACTTTGTGGGTCGTTCTGTTCAACAAACAGAAGAATTCTTCAAAGACTTCATTGATCCAATTCTAGCTAAAGAAAAAGATGCATTAGGCATGCAAGCAGCTATTAACGTATAAAAAATTAGAGCTCACTTGAGCTCTTTTTTAATACAAATTTGGAATTGGATTCCTTTTATTTTCCTTCAAAACCTGTCTATAATTTGGCATCCAAGTACAAAGTAAATTATAGAAATCTTTTGAATGATTGAAATGAAATAAATGCGCTAGTTCATGCAGAATGATCGCATCCACAAATTCTAAAGGCATAAATATAAGATTCACATTGAAACAAATCTTATGTTTACTAGGTGTACAACTGCCCCACTTACTTTTATAAAAGCCATATTGTAAAGAAATATTGTGTATATGTAATTGTTCGCAAAAGAATTCAAAACGAAGATCGATATATTTCTTTGTGTTTTGTTTCAAGAACTTTTGAATCAATGTTTGATCTGGATACAAATATAAATCATCACCCTTAACATAACAAACTCTTTGATTGGTATAATGCAATCTGTATTTTTTACCCAATAAAGAAATCAAGTCATTCTCTTTAGAAAGAGTATACTTACTTAATTGATTCTTGATCCAAGCGGATTGTTCTTTTACAAAATCATCAATTTCTCTTTTAGAAACATTTAAAGGAGCGCTTACACAAACCACTCCTTTGACTACACGTATTTTTATTCTTTTACAATTAGATTTTTTATGAAGTATATACTCCATTAGGCAATATCTTCCAAGATTTCATCGGCAATATCACTTAGATATGCATCTACTTTTTCTTGTTGATCTTTAGAATATGCATCATACTCATTGATATCACGAATCAAATCCAACATTGGAAGTGTTCCATATAATTTTGTACAAGTTGAATTACACAATGTTTCCACATCTTCTTTTTTATAGAATTCAATTCTTTCATGACAATTTGGACATTCTAAGTACGCCATATTTTCAATAATGCCAAGCACTTTTACTTCCATCTTTTCACACATATGACAAGCCTTTTCTACAATCATACTCACCATTGGCTGAGGTGTAGAAACCATCACAACACCCTGCACTGGAATGGATTGCATAATCGTTAAGGCTACATCCCCAGTTCCTGGAGGCATATCAATCAATAAAACATCTAAATCACCCCATACAACATCTGTATAGAATTGTTTTACAACACCACCAATGACAGGACCACGCCAAATGACTGGATCCGATTCAGATTGAACTAAGAAGTTTAAAGACATGACTTTAATGCCTTCTTTGGATTCGACTGGAATCAATTGTTGTTTTTCATTTCCGAACGCATGTTCATTTGACAAAGCTAAAAGTCTAGGAATACTAGGACCCGTAATATCCGCATCCATAATACCAACTTTTAAGCCTTTTTTAGCCATAGCCTTAGCTAACATAACCGTAACAGTAGATTTACCAACTCCACCCTTACCAGACATTACAGTGATAATATTTTTAATGTGGTTATCTGGATTGGATTGAATTCCACATGTTTCACTGCTCTTACCACATTTTCCTTGAGAAGGACAACCTTCACATGACATATACTATTCCTCCTTTGATTTTTCTATTTTTTGAAAACAACGATCATAAACACTCGTTAAACGCTTATCTTGAATATGCGTATAGATTTGCGTTGTAGAAATATTGGAATGCCCTAAAAGCTCTTGAACAATTCTTAAATCGGCATCTCCATCTAATAAATGCGTCGCAAACGAATGCCTGAAACTATGTGCAGAAATATGCGGATTTAAATTTAATTCATTCACTTTTTGTTTAATCATCAAGTGAACATATTGCCTTGTACAAATATGGCCTAAACGATTCACAAAAAAATACGAAACATTCTTTACATCCCAAACACAGCGAATGGAATCTAAATAATATTTCATCTGTGAAACACAATACGAAGATATAGGAATAATCCTTTCCTTATCTCCTTTACCAGAAACTTTTAAAATCCCCTCTGCCAAATGCACATCATTTAGCTTTAAGTCGCAAAGCTCACTCACACGCAAACCACAAGAATATAATACAACTAATATTGTTTTATTATATTGGTCGATCTCATTGTCTTGAAAAGATGAAAAAACTTTTTTTACTTCATCCACACTCAAATAAACAGGTAGATGCTTTGAAGATTTCATCCCATGAATTAATAAAGATACATCTTTGATTTCAGGATGTGCAATCGATATCTGCAAATGAAAAGAATGAATACTTGCAATCATGCGATTCAGACTTGACGCAACATGATTCTCGGCATAAAAATCCAAAAAGGCTTCAATATCCAACACTGAAATGCTTTCACACATTGTGATGTTTCTTTCGTTTAAGAAATCTAAGTAAACCTCGATATCATGAAGATACGATTGTACTGTTTTCTTCGATTTTCTTTGCACAACACTCAAATATAAACGATAATCCTCGAATGCATCTTTTAATTCCATAAGATTATTATAACACAAATTAAATATAAATAGGCTCTAATACATTCATATCACAATTCGACTCTTTAATTGCCTCAATCAATACAGATTTTACCTTATTATCACGATGATCATACGCAAACTGCAAATTACGGATACTAAAGTTATTTTCATATAAAACCTGATTGATCTCATTTAAACGATTGGGACGATGCACCATATAAAAACGCCCATAACTCTTCAACAAACGATTCGCATGAAATACCAATTGTTCTAACGTTAGATTTTCTTCCATTCTTCCCAAATGACGAAAATTTAAATGTTCCGGCTTTTGATTGGCATTCATTTTAAAATAAGGAGGATTGCTAACAATGACATCAAATAAATCATCTACATATTCTTGAATTGGTTGATTTACAATTTTTACAGGATGCTTAATAAAACAATCCGCATTCTTTTGAGCTACTTTACTCGTTTCTTCTAACACTTCAACACCCACTAGCTCTTTTATATGAAACTGATCAAAGTACACCAACAAAGCACCATTGTTTGTACCAATATCGAGAATACGTTCTTGTTTTTTTAAACGAACAAACTGCGCCAATAATTTCGTATCCGTATTAAAGCGAAAATGTTCACAATCTTGATATAACTTTAAATCTTCATGAATAAAATAATCCAACGTTAAGCTCAATTTGACCCCTCCTTCTTCAATAAATCACTTGCCTTTATAAAACATTTACTATCCATTTTCGCATTTAAACGATTTAATATGAAATCCGTATTTTCTTGTGGCATTTCAAACAAATCCACCTGCTCTACAATTTGTTTGGCATCCTTTAAAGAACCAACATGAACACCAATATAACGATATCCAATCGGCTCAAAATAAGCTTCTAATAGCTGCATACAGGCCCCATAAATCATTGGATATGTATTTGAATATGTACTTAAATTCATACTGTGACACACATTATGAAAAGCAGTATCTCTTAATGTTAAAGTGACAAGTCTTCCTTTTTGATTTTCACGCTGCATTTTATGCGTCAATTCATTCACAATGATTTGAAGATTACTACTCACCTCATCAATGGAATATAAATCATTGGAATAGGTTCTAGATATCGAAATACTCTTTTGTGTTGTTGAATAACACAAAGCTGCACTTGAATTGCCACGAGCTTTCTGAATCAGAGAATAACTCGATTTACCTAATTTACGTAAGATTTTTTGTTCGTTTTTTTCATCCGCAAAATCACCAATCGTATAGATTCCCATCTCATTTAAAACGGGAACACTCTTTTTTCCAATGCCATGCATCTCGTTGATTTTTAATGGCCATAACTTCGTTGAAAGCTCCGATTTTCTAAGTACTGTGATTCCTTTGGGCTTGCGCATATCACTTGCCATTTTCGCAAGAAAACGATTGGGTGCTACACCAATCGAACAATTCAAATGGCATTTTTCATATACTCCATTTTGAATTTCAAACACAAGATCTAAAGGTCTTTTATAACGCTTGATAATATCGGTAACATCCATATAACACTCATCAATACTTGCAGGTTCAATTTGATGGGTAAATGTCTTTAAATACGCAAAAAACTGTGCGGACATCGAACGATAATATCCATAATCACCTTGGATCAATACTAAGTCTGGACAAAGACGCAAAGCCTCATAAACTGGCATTGCACTATGCACACCATATTTTCTTGCTTCATAATTGGCAGTCGAAATCACGCCACGCTTTGAAGTCGATCCTACCGCAACTGGAAATTCCTTTAAATCCGGATTCTTTATTTCTTCACAACTCGCAAAAAAAGCATTTAAATCAATATGTAAAATCACTCTAGCCATGAATCTTCACCCATAGATCTTGCATAGATTCTTTTGCCTTTACACTCGCTTCACCACTTGTCATAATAGCTAACTCTTGAATCGTTTGGTCATGATCTAGTTTTTGAACACGCGTGATTGTTTCATTAAAAGTCGATTTTTTACTTACTAAATAATGCGTGTTGGCCATTACGGCAACACTTGCTAAATGCGTAATACATAACACTTGATACTTATTGGATAAAGCCTTCATTTTAGCCCCCATTGCCAACGCAACTTTACCACTGACACCTGTATCAATTTCATCAAAAATAATGGTTTCAATTCCATTTGATGCCTGAAATACGACCTTTAATGCCAACATCAAACGAGAGAGTTCACCACCACTTGCAGATACACTTAAACTTGAAAAATCCTGGCCTGGATTCATTGACACTAAAAATTCAATTTCATCAATACCATTTGAAGATGGTTTCTTTTCGGTACAAGAAATCTTAAAACGAGCATTTTCTAACATCAAATCTTTACAATGTTCCATTACTTTGGATTCTAATTCAGAAAAGACAGCTTTTCTTTTTAATGATAATTCTTTTGCGAACTTCATATAAGCCGCAAAAGATTCTTCTTTTTCTTTTTCCAACTTATCAAATACATCCTGACGATGAATGATTCGATCAATTTTATCCATGATATTCTTTTTAGATTCCATTAAAGACATGTAGGAACCACCATACTTACGATACAATTTTTTGATTAAATATTGACGATTTTGAAGACTATCCAAATCTAAAGCGTCATTTGAATGTGTATCACGAATATGCTTAAGTTCTTCATCTACACTTTGTAAAGAATAATATAAATTTTTAAATGTTTCTTCATATGCATTTAGTATTGATGATTTTGAAGCTTGTTTATATAACGTATACAAAGAATCTAACGCACCATTTTCTTTATCCATCTCATATAAACACATAGAAAGATCTTCTTTATTTTTAAACCAGTTTGAAGCTTCATGAATCTGTTCGTTCAACATCTCCAATTCATCTTCTTGTATATTCGCATTTTCAATTTCATCTAGCTGTGCAGTTAAAAACTCCAATTCCGAATCTGAAAATTCTTCATTTTTTAATGTTTCTAATTCATTTAAAACATTTGAATATAAAAAATAAGCCTCTTTTACAGATGATTTTAAATCCTCTACCTTGGCATAACTATCCAATAATTCCATTTGAAGTTTTGTATCCGTTAAACGATATGTATCCATTTGTGAATGAACATCCACTAATAAATTGACGATTTTACGAACAAAAGAAAGAGTTGTGATCTGTTGATTGATCCGTACAGTACTTTTATTATTATTCAAAATTGTACGCGAAATAATCACTTGATCATCCACTTCAAATCCATTTTCTTCTAAAATCGAATTCACTTTTTCATTCGAAGTTAAAACCATAGATAATATGGCCTTATCTTTTCCATTACGAATCACATTGGATTTAATGCGATCCCCACTCAAATATCCAATCGCATCAATCAATAACGATTTACCGGCACCTGTTTCACCCGTAATCACACTCATTCCATTTGTAAAATCTATGATACAAGATTCGAATAATACATAATCTTTTACTGACAATTGTTCAATCACAAAACCACCTCAAGTCTACTTATTATTTTAACTTAAATTCAAAGGAAAATAAATGATTATCATCACGGGTGAATCCGTAAATAAAAAAATAAGAATATCTTCATATTAAGATATTCTTAAATCTTTGGCATATACCATATATTCTTGATTGCCACTTCTTCCTTCTAGAATACTTGGCATGGCTTCAACGCTTTTATAATATTGAAACAAAAACGCTTTTACATCTTCAACGATCTGTAAGGCAAGTTTCGAATTTTTTAGAACACCATGCTTATTCAAAGCAGCCGGCCCACATTCAAATTGAGGCTTTACCAAAAATCGCAATATGAGATATGGATAATACATGCAATACATGTTTTAAAATGGTCTTACAAGATATAAAACTTACATCCATACACATAAAATCTATGGGTTCATCAAACCAGTCAGGCACAATTTCTCTTGCGTTATGCCCTTCCATTTTTACAACACGACAATCTTGGTCTAATTCTTTTGCGAGTTGTAAATGACCAACATCAAGCGCATATACTTTTTTAGCGCCATAACGAAGACAAACATCTGTAAAACCACCTGTACTTGCTCCAATATCCAGTACAACTTGATTAGAAATATCGACATTGTATT
>OLSK01001691.1_pt1 | contig 15605 bp, 10 predicted proteins | sample 1672781 | NCBI WGS metagenome assembly OLSK01 (sample SAMEA3136723, study PRJEB25190) | human gut metagenome | biome: human gut; feature: human-associated habitat; material: faeces | place: Austria | collected 2013 | reverse complement strand
CGCGAGCTGGGTTCAGAACGTCGTGAGACAGTTCGGTCTCTATCTATCGTGGGCGCAGGAAATTTGCGGGGATCTGACACTAGTACGAGAGGACCGTGTTGGACAGACCTCTGGTCTGCCGGTTGTACCGCCAGGTGCACCGCCGGGTATCTAAGTCTGGATTGGATAAGTGCTGAAAGCATCTAAGCACGAAGCCAGCCCCAAGATTAGATTTCCTCATAGGGCCGTCAAAGACGATGACGTTGATAGGTCGCAGGTGTAAGGCCAGCAATGGCGAAGCCGAGCGATACTAATAGCCCGAAACTTTCATGTCGCAGGAAGGGTTGATACTTCCGGGGCGCGCGCTTCGAGTGCCTTTATTGGATGTTGCAGGTCTAAAGATGACGATATTAAGGTGGTTATGGCATTGGGGTCCCACCTCTTCCCATTCCGAACAGAGAAGTTAAGCCCAATCACGCCGATGGTACTGCGTAACAGTGGGAGAGTAGGTAGCCGCCGTTTTAGCAAGTGCGAGGAGCACGAAGGGAAGCCGGGTTAGTTCGCTAATCCGGCTTTTTTTGTCTGTGTATATTCCGACAGCCACGCCAAATCCAACTACTGATGATGATGTATAATTGAAGAAATCTCATATTTTGACCATAAAAAAGAAGCTATAAAGCTATAAAATGGGGATAATCTAAAAAATGGAATAATTTATCCACAAATTAGACCTTGTTTTGGCTAAAGTAATGTTGTTACTTTGCATCCGTAAAATAGAGAATAATAACTTATAAATAATTACATGAAAAGAATTGGATATTTGTTAGCAATGTATGCTGTAGTGGGCTTGGGTATCTTTAGCTCCTGTTCTTCCGAGTCCGATCCGGTAATCGAGTCTGGCGAAGGAGGTATTACGTTGGCATTGACAGCTGAAACGGGGTTTCAGTCTACCAAGGCGGTGAATGATGCGGATTATACGAATGTGGATGAATACACTGTCCAGATTTATAAGGATGGTGTTTCTTCTCCGATTGTAAATGAGACTTTGGCTGACTTTAAAGCAGATGTGGAGAAAGATGAAAAGAAGCTTTATCGTTTGTCAAATGGAGCTTATACTTTAAAAGCCTTTTATGGAGAAAATAAACCGGTATCTACTTCTTCCATGTTTGTTTATGGAGAACAGGCTTTCAGTGTAAATAATAATAGCGAAGCGGTCGCAATTACTTGTAAGCCGGCTTGTGCCAGAGTGAAAGTTGTTTTCGCTTCTTCGATGGAAGACCATTTCTCTGACTATTCTGTCGTATTTGAAACGAAGGCGTTAGGTGAAAGTACTTTTACTTGGAAGAAAAGTCAGACAGACCCGGCTTATTTGATTGTCGATAAGGACGAATCAGTTAAAGCAACAATTAATTTGACATCAAAAGCAGGTAAGACCTCTTCTGTCAGTAAGATGTATGTGTTAAGTCCAGCTATGGCACAAGTGATAAATGTGAAACCAGTCATTGCTTCGGGTAATATTGGTATCGAAATTACCATTGATGAAACCACCAATGATATTCCGGTAGATATTGTAATTCCATCAGACTGGAAATAAGAGTTGTTTAATTAAAGAAAAGAGATAAATATGAAACTAATAAATACATTAGCGATTGGTCTATTAGCTTTTGCCGGGTTGACTTCTTGTGAGATGAAAGATGAAATCAAAGGAGGCAAGGACTCTTCAGAAGTGGGTTACTTGGAATTGGGCGTTTCGGTAGATGCCAAGAAGAACCAAATAACCAAGGCGGCTGAGAATACAGGTACGGGAACAGTTGGCAGATATAGTGCTGATGACTTTCCAGTTATTATAACAGGTGTAACGAATAGTGAATTTTCTAAGAAATATAACACTTACAAAGAATTGCAAGCAGAGGGAGCAATTGAATTACCTGTGGGTAATTATAAAATCGAGTCTCATTCTGCAGAAGAACTTAAAGATGTAATGGATCAACCCTATTTTGCAGGTAGCACGAATTTAAGTATTCTGAAAGGTGTAAAATCTGATGCAACTGTTCTTTGTGGTATGCTGAACACTAAGATTTCATTGTCCTACGAAAGTCAATTCTTGGCTTCTATGCAGGATTGGACTATTACTATTTCGGATGGCAAGCATATCATAACTTATACGGGAACAAGTAGTAACCCTGGTACACCACAACCAAAATATGTGGTTATAGCAGAGAATACTTCCAAGTTGATTGTGACGGTAACAGGTACAAAAATTGACGGGGAAAAAGTAAATGAGAGTCGTAACATAACGAAGCCTACGGGAAGTAATTCTGAATATTGGGGTGCTGCAGACGATTTATCCATTAAGATGAACATCAATGAGGCGGTTGTCGTTCCGGGTGTAAGTGGAATAACAATTACAGTAGATGTAACCTTTGCTGAGACAGAAGATACTGTTGAAATTGAAGTGACTCCAGAAGAAGGTGGTGGCACGAATCCGGATCCTGAAACACCGGAAGAGCCAAGTTCTTTGCCAACGATTACATTACCTCAAACTACATATATTTTACCTGATGAAAATTCTAAAAAATCTGAAGCAAATGCTGTTATTACTGCAAAAGCAGGAATTGAAAGTGTAGTTGTTCAAATTACTGGAGGAAATACGTTTTTTACTGGTATACTTAGTTCTGAAGATGTGTTGGAAGGGAAATTCCCCTCTGGTTTAGAATTAGTTGGATGTAATGATTTGACAGAGGTAATGGCTGGTGTTATTAACTATAATTTGCCTGTGCCCAAAAAAGGAGAAACAGAATATATGTTCCCTGTAGGAGCTTTTTTTGATACTTTGCAGGATATGGGTGCAACATCTGCCGAAGGCCATATTTTTAAAATATCAGTAAAAGATAAGAACAATAAGACAGAAACTTTGACTTTAAATGTAATAATAAAAGGAGAATGAAAAGAATAATTTATTTATCAGTACATATGTTATGTTGCCTTCTTTTTTCCTGTCAATCGGACGAGCAGGAATTAAGTAATGTAGGCTATTTGACTTTGTCTGTAGGACAAGATATATCTACAGATACGAAAGCTCCTGTTGGCGGTTATACCGGAAAACAGATTGGAGTCCAGATTGTCAATTCCAAAAATGTGGTCGTAAAAGAGACAGATAATTGGGAAGATTGGAAAACAACTCCGATTGAATTGCAGGTTGGAACCTATACGATTAAAGCTTCTTCTGTCGGTTTTGATGGTAGTGAGGCCGCTTGGGAAGCTCCTTATTATGCAGCCTCTCAAGAAGTGACAATAGCCAAAAACAAAACAGCAAGTGTAAAGATGACTTGTACGTTGGCAAATGTAAAGGTTACGGTTCATTATGAGAAAGATTTATTAGATGCATTTCAAAGTGTAGCTGCTACGGTTAATAGCATGTCCTTCCCAAGTACTGAAACGAAGTCATGCTATTTCCCTGTTGGTAAATTAACGGCAGAAGTGACCCTTATCAGTAAATCCGGTACGACATATAGTAAAAAGAATAATAAAGAACTAAGTGTAGATAGAGATGCGAAGGCTCGTGACCATTATATTTTCAACTATAAATTAGCCGAATCCGGTAATGGCAATGTTACTGTAAAAGTAGATCCAACAACCAACAAATATGAATACACCTTTACAATCGGCAAGTTGGAGAAAGATTGTAGTTTGTCAGCCAATGCGTGGAGCAATTTTGCTTACTTTACAGCTGCTGATATCAGTGGAACAACAGCTGATATGGCATTGAAGTTCCAATATCGTAAAAAAGGAGAAGAAGCGTGGACGGATGTAGCAGCTAAGCTGGATGGCAAGAACTATATTACGGATAAGATTACAGGATTGACTCCGGCTACAACATACGAATATCAGTTGGTAGGTACAACTAATGAAACGACTTCAATTATTGGTAGAGTCGCTACATTTACTACGGAAATAGCAATTGCATTAATAAATGGAAATTTTGATGAATGGAATAAGAATGAAAAAGGAGCTTGGTTCGCAGGTACAGCAGAAGAAGCATCAAGCAAATATAGTTTTTGGGATAGTGGAAATGTTGGTGCTGCGACAATGTCTAAAAATCCAACTGAACCAGCAGAAGGAGAGTATGCATATTCAGGAAAATCTGCTTCCTTAAAATCTCAATATGTTGGTCTCTCTAAAGCGGGAAAGTTTGCTGCGGGCAATTTATATACAGGGCACTATTGTCAGACTTATATATCTGGAGGATACGGTGCAAGAATCCGTTTTGGTCAGCCGTTTACTTCAAGACCAACAGCTTTAAAAGGTGTTTATAAATATACGAGAGGAACAAAGATAGATTATGGTACTGATCCATACAAGACAGAATTACAGAATTCAGGAGGAGACAGATGTGCTATTTATATTGTTTTAACTGATAATGAAGGATTAGTAGAAAAAGATGGAATTCATAAATATGCATTTGAAATAGATAATCATGCGGAAGATCAACCAGATAAGTTTATTTATAAGTCAACGATAGATTTTTCAAAGAATAATCCTCATGTGATTGCGTATGGAACTCTTTCTGAAGAAGAATCTAAAGGTGCTGCAACTTATACCCCGTTTACGATTAAGTTGAAATATAGAGATTTGACTCGTAAACCGAAATACATCATAGTTGTTGCTTCTGCAAGTATGTACGGAGACTTTTTTACAGGAAGTACAGACAGCCAGATGTATATAGACAATTTTGAGTTAGACTATGAAGGAGAGCCTGTAATAGAATAACTTTACGAAAAATAATCATAAATCAACCGGGAGGGCTAAATGGCTCTTCCCGGTTCTTTTGGTATAATAAATGAGAAGAAAGCTTTTAACGATTTTGCTGCTATGTGCAGCGACGATAGGATGCGCTTATGCGCAAAGAGGGAGTCGTGCGATGAACCGTATCGACCGGGACATTCAGCAAGCTGTCTTTATTCCGAAAGGAACATGGATGGTAGGTGGAGCTGTTTCTTATTCTGAACACGATGAAGGAAACTTGAACTTCTTGGTGCTGAAGAATGTGGAAGGCAAAGGATATGACTTCAGTGTCAGTCCGTATATCGGTTATTTCTTCCGCAACAACATTGCAGCTGGTTTCCGTTTCACTTACAACCGGAACTATCTCGACTTGAAGAGCTTTGAGCTGAACTTGGGAGAAGACTTCAACATTAGTTTGGACAACCTCTACTATTTGGAGCACAAGTATCAAACATCGGGTTTTATTCGCACTTATATGCCCATCGGCAGAAGCAAGATTTTTGGATTGTTTAATGAAGCCCGTTTGACGTATGGCTATGGAACCGGAAAGAACTCCACGGGAACAGGCAACACTTATGATGGAACCTTCCAGAAAATCAACAGTCTCCAAATTGGATTTGCTCCGGGCTTGACCGCATTCATCACGGATTGGTCAGCCGTGGAAGTATCCGTTGGCGTAATGGGCTTCGATTTCAAATGGGTGGATCAAAAGACCAACCAAGTCGAAGAGGGACACCATCGCCTTTCATCCGGAAACTTCAAGATTAATCTATTTTCCATTAACATCGGTATGACGTTCTACCTCTAAAACGATTAAGTATGAAGAATAAGAAGAAATACATTTGGAAACAGATTAAAATGGCAATGGTCGGTGGAATCGGCTTGTTCGGATTTGCGACTTGTGCCATTGAGAACGACATACCTTATCCTATCATTGAAGCCCAGATTGAGAGCATCGAGGTAGAAGGACAACGCGGAGCGGATTCGGAAGCTTTTGAAGCGGCTGAAATCAACAAGAGCGCAAGGAGTGTCCTGCTTTATGTGAATGATTCAGTGGATCTCTCCAAACTGAAGATTAAACGGTTGCAGATTACCAAGCAAGCCCAGTTATTGCCCGATTCAGCTTCTTGTGTGAATTATGCCAAATTCCCGAAAGAGGGATTTGCTTCGTTGGACAGTATCTCTATCTTGTCCAACACCCGGGTGAACTTTACCAACGATGTGAACTTCACGTTGCGCACTTACCAAGATTATATTTGGAAAGTCTCTGTCAAGCAAATCATCCAAAGGGACATCAATATATCGGGACAGGTCGGTAATGCGGTAATAGATGCCAACAGCCATAACGTGATTATCTATGTTGCCGCAGACCAAGATTTGAAGAATATCACTGTTACGGAGATGAATTTGGGCGGTAAATATGGAAGTGTTGAACCCGATCCGACCAAGATACATGACTATTCATCGACTCAAACTTTCTATGTTTCCAATGCGTGGGAAGAGACAGCCACGAAGTGGACCGTATTTGTTTATCAAAAGGAAGGCGGTTCAACCGGCACCTCTTCTGTCTTCCCGATGTGTACGCAAGCAACATTGAGCGGTACAATCCAAAGCGGGAAAACACCGGAAGTGGAATATAAAAAGCAGAGCGATGCGACGTGGATGAAGCTTTCCGCATCCGATATAACCGTGAAAGGCACCACTTTCTCAGCCATGTTGAAGGGGTTGACTCCAGCTACGGACTATCAGTATCGGGTCAATGTGGATGGGACAAATGGCACGAGCCAATCTTTCTCCACGGTAAGGGCTATTCCTTTGGAGAATGGCAGCTTCGAGGATTGGCATCAAGAAGGGAAACAGTGGAATCCTTGGGCAGAGGGTGCAAATGCCTTTTGGGGAACAGGTAATGGCGGTTCTTCTGCATTTATCGGTAATATCACGACACCGACTGATGTCAGCGTAAAAGGAAAAGCGGCATTGTTGGAGTCGAAGAATGCTATAATTAAATTGGGCTCAGGCAATATCTTTACGGGAGATTTTGCCCTGGACAAACGGCATCTTGAAGTTCGGCCGCCCGTTCACCTCATTCCCGACAGCTTTGCGGCTTTATTATAAGTACACGACTTCTACCATCAACCGTATCGGTGATGATGTAGGAAGTTTGTCACAATTGAGAGGTCGTCCAGACTCTTGCCATGTTTATATAGCTTTGTCTGACAAGTCCGAACCGTATGAAATCCGGACGCGTCCGTCCACCCGCCAGTTGTTCGACAAAAACGATAAGAATATCATCGCCTATGGCGAGTTCATCAAGGGAGAGTCAACTTCGAGTTATCAGCAAATCACGATACCATTGACTTACCGTGCGACCAACCGCACACCGAAGATGATTGTCGTGGTGGCATCTGCCAGCAAGTATGGCGATTACTTTATTGGAGGAGAAGGCAGCACTTTGTGGTTAGACGAAATGGAATTAGTTTACGAATAATATATGAGCAGATACATTCATTTAATCGGATTATGGATTTTGGCACTTGCCATGGTGGGTTGCCAGGAAGAGGAGGATTCCGCATTGACTGACGGAACAGGGCTTCTTATCTCCCTGACGAACGATGTGGAGGTGACGACAAAGTCTACCCCAAAGGAGTTGGGTGAACCTTTGAAGCAGAAATTCAAGTTGAAGGTGGTGAACGATGCGACTCCCTCCCTGAAGTATTACGAGGGGAATTATAAAGAGGGATTGAAGGTTTCCACTCCGGAAGGAAGGTTCCGACTGACAGCGGAATATGGAACCAATCCTATCTTGGCGTTGAATGATCCTTATTACAAAGGCGATACGATTGCAGAAGTAGAGAAAGGCAAGACAACATCTGTTAGTATATCTTGCAAAGTGGCGAACGCCTTGACCTCTGTTGTTTTCGGAGAGAAAGCCAAAGGACAAGACTTTACTGCCGACTTTTCCGATTACCGGGTAGACGTGTTCGTAGAGGAGGATGAAAACCATACTTATGTGGCTCCGGTAGAGATTAAAGACAATGGCAAAAGTGCCTATTATCGTGCTGGAACAATCCCTACATTTACATTTGTCGGAACGGTAAAGGGAACGGTAAAGCCATATACATTCAAGCTTGAAAATGATCAATTAAAAAATGTTGCCAACTTTGCAGCCGGTAAACATTGCAAAATTATATTGACAATGGCTAAGGCGGAAGCCGGGCTGAAAGTGGAAGTATCGAAAGTCAAAGTTGAGGAGGTGGATATCACCGAGACGATACCATTGGATTGGTTGCCGAAGCCGAAGTTGGAAACCGAAGGATTTGATGTAGATGATGCTACTACTTTATATATGTTAGAAGGGGCAACCCGAAAACATACAGCTAAACTCAATATTAATTTGGCAAAGGGATATGGTTTGGATGAATTGACTTTCTCAGTGAATGGTGATACCGAACTTAAAGGCGAATATAAACTTTCGGAGATGACGGAAGAACAGCGTACAGCCTTTGTTAAGAAAGGAATAGTTTTGCCTGTTATAGGAGATTTAAATCCAGCTATTGATTTCTCTGCCGCAACGGCTACGGCTACGGCGAATGAAGATGGCTCAGATGCTACTTTGGAATTAAGTAATGTTGTAGCAACGGCGTATACTCGTTCTAATGATGCTTTGTCGTATAAACTGATAACAACTAAAATAAATCCAGATTTGATTGTTTATCCAGGTAATATATGGACAAAAGAATTTACTCCGACTCCTGTTTGTGCTTCAGGAAATGAGTCGTTATTTAATAAGAATGTTTCCTTTGAATATTCTAAAGATGGAGGAAATTCATGGATTGCATCCCCAAAGAATGAAGCAATAACTGGTTTAAATCCGGGTGAAACATATAAAGTCCGCTCTGTCTGTTTGGGGTTAGTGTCTGATGCCAAAGAAGTAAAGACGTATCCTCAAATTGTTTTGGAGAATGGAGATATGGAGGATTGGAGTTATACGAATGGTCCTGTTAGTTGGTCTAACAAAGGACCTTTTTGGAAAAGGTGGTATGTTAATTCGATAAAAGATGATTCTAAGGAAGGATGGATGACTTTAAATGCTTATACAGTTAGCGATAATGATCTAAAAGCTTATATTTCTAATTCTGGAACTGAAAGAAGTGATAAAAAGCATTCTGGATCGTATGCCGCTGAGATTAAAACAATTGGTTGGGGAAAAGGAACGACGGCGGCAACTCCAGCTTCAATAATAAAAAAGAATACTCCAGGAGAATTGTTTTTGGGAAAAATAGATAATATAACACCTGTTTATGGTTTATCATATACTTCCAAACCTACCGCAGTAAAATTTTATTATATTTATGAACCGGAAGGGAGTCATTCTTTTAAAGTTGAGATTTCTTTATTTAATGGAAATACTATCATCGCAAAAAATGAGTATTACGGAATGAAATCTCAAGATTCAAATGTCTATACAGAACAAATATTGGATTTTAATTATGATAAGGAAGTAAAAGACATAGAGGTGACAAAGATTTCAATTCGATTTATTTCTGGGGAAAATACAAATAGAGAAGTAGATAAAGCTTCTATATTAAACAGTAGTCGGCATACAGGAAATAAACTTTACATCGACGACATCTCACTAATCTACGATAAATAAGATGAAACAGACAATATACATACAAATATTGAGCCTCTTGATGCTGTTGGTAACAGCCTGCAGTCAGGAAGAGTTGCCAGTGAATGACGGTAACTCCGGCTATCTATCTCTGAGTGTTGAGGTCAGTGATGTAAAAGTGAATATCGTAAACACTAAAGCATTTGATTTGCCGGATGTCGAGTTTAAAATAGATATCTTTCAGAATGGTGCTGTTAACAAACACTCTTATACTCTTTCTGACTTTCCGGCAAAGGTGAAATTAGATGTCGGGGAGTATACATTGAATATTTATAACGATGTCGCTAAAGCGAGTGACCCAAATAGTGGTCCACGTTATTTCCATACGCAAAACTTTGCAATAGAAGAGGGAAAGACGACTAATTTAGGGCTGGTAAAAATGAAGATGCAGAATTTCGGTATTGTTTTGACACTGCCGGATGGATTTTCCGATTGGTTTAAAAGTTATACATTTACCGCAACGGTGGGTGAGGCTTCCAAACCTTTGAAAAGCGGAGAGATTGCTTATTTTGACTTTCCAGATGGACTCCGCGATTTCTCTTACGAGTTGAAGGCAACGAACCAAGATGGAGAAGAGAAGATTAGCATAGGTAATTATCTAAAAGACGACAATACAGGTCGGCCTGTATTAGCAGCGAATACTATTTACTTCATTAATTATAATATGGCAACCAAAAGTTTTATGGTGAGATAAAATGAAGTAAAGAATAAGGGGAAAATAATCCGACTTTTTCCAAAAGAAATGATTATCTTCGCCATATAAATAAATTTACCAGACTATGAGATATTTAGACCCTAAAGCAGATTTGACCTTTAAGAAGGTATTTGGCGAGCATGAAGACTTGGTCATCAGCCTGCTGAATGCCCTGTTGCCTTTACGTGCCGATGAAGAAGTAATAGAAGTGGAATATCTTCCAGCCGAACTGGTTCCGGATAATCCTTTGCGGAAGAACAGTATTGTGGATGTATGGTGCGTGGATGCCGTAGGACGTCAGTTTATTGTGGAGATGCAGATGGTCTGGTCGCCCGAGTTCCTTCAGCGAGTTCTCTTCAACTCAGCCAAAGCATACGTGCGGCAGTTGGACAAAGGCTTTGATTATAGTTTATTGAAACCCGTTTATTCCCTTAATTTGGTCAATGATATATTCGAACCCCAACTACCGGAGTATTATCACTATTTTAAGTTGGTTCATGAGGAACATACAGAGAAAGTAATAGACGGACTCCATTTGGTGTTCGTCGAACTTCCTAAGTTCACACCGCATAGCATGAGCGAGAAGAAAATGCAGGTGCTTTGGTTGCGTTACTTGACCGAAATAAAGGACGGGACGGAAAAGATTCCACAGGAACTTTTGGACAATGCAGAGACCGGCAAAGCCATATCCGTGTTGGAAACCAGCTCCTATAATGATGCCCAGCTTGCTTCCTACGATAAGTTTTGGGATACTATCAGTATCGAGAAGACCTTGTATAACAGCGGTGAACGAAAAGGCAGGGAGGAAGGTCTTATGGAAGGAGAAGCAATCGGTATGGAAAAAGGCAGAGCAGAAGAGAAACGCAAGATTGCGTCAGGCATGAAACAAGCCGGTATTCCTTTGGAGACAATAGCTGTTATAACAGGACTTCCTCTTGAAGAAGTAAAGAGCATCTCTTCCCCTGAAATCGTGAATAAAAATTAAAAAAGGAAGCTTCAATAGGGGAACAGCATGGTTTGTGCGTCTTAATAATAAATAAATTATTAGTTTAGCTTAATATATCAGAAGCATCATGAAACAAATATTGTGTATGTTATCCTTCGCTGTAGGGATATTGTCTTCCTGTTCGAGTAATCTAACCCATTCGGAGTTCTTCACTCCGGTAAACGAGAATACTTTACGAGCACCCGCTTATCCATTGGTTACGATAGACCCTTACACCAGTGGTTGGTCCATGAGTGATCAGTTAAATGCAGATCAAGTTCGGCATTGGACAGGAAAAGCCTTCCCTTTGTTGGGCGTTATTCGGATTGACGGGAAATGTTATCGCTTTATGGGTGAAGAAAAAACACCGCTTCAATCCCTATTGCCAACTGCTGCCTTGGAAAAATGGGAAGCATCTTATACTTATTCCCAACCCAAAGGGGATTGGACGCAAATCCAATTTGACGATAGTTCGTGGAAACAGGGGAAAGCCGCTTTCGGTACGCCTGAAATGCAACATTTGTCCACTACTTGGCAGACACCGGATATTTGGGTGCGCCGTTCTTTTGAAGTGACAGATGATTGGAACGGGAAGGAACTCTTTTTGAATTATTCCCATGACGATGTGTTTGAACTCTATGTAAACGGCAAGGAGATTGTCAATACCGGACACACTTGGAAGAATGATGTGATGCTTGAACTGAATGATGAGGTAAAAGCTCTGCTGAAACCGGGGAAGAATGTGATTGCGGCTCATTGCCATAATTCGGAAGGCGGAGCGTATGTGGATTTCGGATTATCGGAGAAAATGCCGGATGCAACGTTCTTTACGGAAGCTGCACAACAGAAGTCTGCTGTTGTAATGCCGACACAAACCTATTATACTTTTGAATGCGGAGGCGTTCAGTTGGATGTCGTGTTTACCGCGCCTTTGTTGATAGACGATTTGGATAAGATGACTCGTCCTATTAACTATCTCTCTTATCAGGTGAAACCTTTGGATGGCTCCGCACATGATGTGCAGATTTATCTGGAAGCCACCTCTTCTTGGGCTACCAATGTGCCAGGGCAAGAGGTTTCTTCCATGATTGACCAAACTTCTAATGGTGTAATGTATGCAAAGACAGGAACAACCGCCCAGCCAATCTTAGGCACGCGTGGAGATGATGTCCGTATCGACTGGGGATATTTCTATTTGGCTTCAGCAACCCAGCCGAACAGCTCTATCGGAATCGGGGATTTCAAAGATATGAAGAAGGCTTTTTCGAAACAAGGTTTCTTCTCGACTGAAAAGATCATGGCTCCTTCCAATAGTGAACAGTCATTAGGTTATGTGGATAATTTAGGGAAAGTCTCCTCTCCTGCTTCTGGCTTTGCGATGATTGGTTATGACGATATTTACGCAATCCAATATTATGGCGATAACCGCATGGCTTATTGGAAGCACGATGGTAAGGTTGACATGAATCAGGCACTGGATCAAGCAGCGAGTGATTACGTAACCACATTGGGCCGTTGCCGTGATTTGGACAAGAAGTTGATGAAAGATGCTTATGATGCAGGCGGTCAACAATACGCCGAACTTTGTGCCTTGGCTTATCGGCAAGCCATAGCTGCACATAAACTGGTGGAAGATAAGGAAGGAAACCTTTTGTTCTTCTCCAAAGAGAACTTTAGCAACGGTTCCATTGGAACGGTGGATGTCACTTATCCTTCCGCTCCGCTCTTCTTGGTTTATAATCCTGATTTGTTGAAAGGCATGTTGAACTTTATCTTTGGATATAGCGAAAGCGGCAAATGGACAAAACCGTTTGCGGCACATGACTTGGGCACTTATCCGTTGGCAAACGGACAGACTTATGGAGGTGATATGCCGGTAGAGGAAAGCGGGAATATGTTGATATTGACAACTGCCATTGCCATGTGCGAGGGGAATGCGGATTATGCCAAGAAACATTGGAAAGTCTTGACTACTTGGGCAGATTACTTGATTAAAGAGGGATTGGATCCGGAGAACCAACTTTGTACAGACGACTTTGCCGGACACTTCGCCCACAATGCGAATCTTTCTATCAAGGCTATTTTGGGTATAGCAGGTTATGGCAAAATGGCTGAGATGTTAGGTGATAAGGAAACGGCTGAGAAATATTTGGCAACTGCCCGTGAAATGGCTGCCAAATGGAAAGAGATCGCGGCAGATGGAGACCATTATAAGTTGACATTTGACAAACCCGGTACTTGGAGCCAGAAATATAACTTGGTTTGGGATAAAGTCCTGGATTTAGGAATATTCGATGAAAGTATTGCCCAGACGGAAATGGCGTATTATAAGACGGTCCAGAATACTTATGGACTTCCTTTGGATAGCCGTAAAACCTATACAAAGTCTGACTGGATTGTTTGGACGGCTACCATGGCAGACAACAGCAATGACTTTAATGCTTTGATAGTTCCACTTTATAAATATGTAAATGAAACGACGACCCGTATTCCATTGAGCGACTGGCACGAGACAACCGATGGCAAATCAGTTGGATTCAGGGCTCGTTCAGTTGTAGGAGGATATTACATGAAAGTGCTGGAACAACTTATGTCGCAGGATAAATAATTGTTACATTTAAATAGAAACACATGAAGAAGACTTTATTCGTATGTTGTGCATTAGCTTTGGCTTTATGCGCTCAAGCTCAATGGAAGCCTGCCGGGGACAAAATCAAGACGCAGTGGGCAGAACAAGTCAATCCGAAATCTGTATTGCCGGAATATCCGCGTCCTTTGATGGAACGCTCGGAGTGGCAGAATTTGAATGGTGAATGGGAATATGCCATTAAACCGGTCGGTGAAGTTGAACCTGCCTCCTTCGATGGGAATATCTTGGTTCCTTTTGCCGTGGAATCATCTTTGTCCGGTGTGCAAAAAGAGGTAGGAGAAAAGAATGAATTGTGGTATAAACGCTCTTTTACCGTTCCAGCCAAATGGAAAGGGAAAGATGTGATGCTGAACTTTGGTGCCGTCGATTGGAAAGCTGAAGTCTTTGTAAACGACGTATTGGTCGGTTCGCATAAAGGCGGTTATACTCCGTTCTCGTTCAATATTACTCCGTTCTTGAAAGGATCAGGTGCCCAGAAGTTGGTAGTTCGTGTTTGGGATCCAAGCGACAAAGGTTATCAGCCAATTGGAAAACAGACCTCTAACCCGCAAGGTATTTGGTACACTTCTGTAACGGGTATTTGGCAGACGGTTTGGTTGGAGCCGGTTGCTTCTAACCACATCACTGCGGTCAAATCTATTCCTAACGTAGATGCGAATGCTCTGAATGTAACTGTAGGTGCTTCTACTCCTTGTGTTACATCCATTGTTGAGGTAAAATTGTTGGATAAAGGAGCAGTGGTTGCTTCGGCTAAAGGCGTGCAAGGCCAGGAACTCCGCTTAGGCGTAAAGAATCCTACTTTGTGGTCTCCGGAAAATCCTTATTTGTATGACATGAGCATTACTTTGTCCCAAAATGGGAAAGTAATCGACCAAGTCAAATCCTACACGGCTTTCCGTAAAATCTCAGTAGAGAAGGATCAAAGTGGCATTCTACGAATGTGTTTGAACAATAAGCCGCTCTTCCATTACGGACCGTTGGATCAAGGTTGGTGGCCGGATGGTTTGTATACTGCTCCGACAGACGAAGCTTTGCTTTATGATATCAAAAAGACCAAAGAATGGGGCTTCAATATGATACGTAAACACGTGAAGGTTGAACCTGCCCGTTGGTATTACCATTGTGATAAAGAAGGAATCTTGGTTTGGCAGGATATGCCGAGCGGTGACATGGGTAATCGTTGGGAGCCTCACAAATATAACGGAGGAACAGATAAAGAACGCTCCGTGGAATCTGTGGCTAACTATTACCAGGAATGGAAAGAAATCATGGATTTGGGCGTGTCTCATCCTTCCATTGTTGTTTGGGTTCCGTTCAATGAAGCATGGGGACAGTTTGATACTGAAAAGGTTGTAGCATGGACAAAGGCTTATGATCCTTCCCGTTTGGTTAATCCAGCCAGTGGAGGAAACCATCGTCCTTGCGGAGACATTTTGGACTTGCATAACTATCCTGGACCGGATATGTTCTTGTTCGATGCACAGCGTGTCACAGTATTAGGCGAATACGGAGGCATCGGTTTGCCTTTGGAAAATCATTTGTGGTGGAACAAACGTAACTGGGGTTATATCCAGTTTAAGAACAGCGATGAGGTGACTGCCGAATATGTCAAGTACGCAAATGAACTGAAGGGCTTTGTGAAACGTGGTTTTTCTGCTGCTGTTTATACACAAACTACCGATGTGGAAGGCGAGGTAAATGGCTTGATGACTTACGACCGAAAGGTGATAAAGATCAATGAGGCGAAAGTAAAAGCAGCCAACCAGTCCGTTATCAAATCCATGAATGAATAATTTTTAAGAGATAAAACGATTGATTTTAAACATACCGTTGTTTTAAA
>OLSK01001675.1_pt1 | contig 15706 bp, 13 predicted proteins | sample 1672781 | NCBI WGS metagenome assembly OLSK01 (sample SAMEA3136723, study PRJEB25190) | human gut metagenome | biome: human gut; feature: human-associated habitat; material: faeces | place: Austria | collected 2013 | reverse complement strand
AAACCAAAAGATGATTTAAAAAAAGACAAGAAAAAGAAATAAAAAAAGACTTGTAGTAAATTTGAATTTCTCCAATCATTGGAGTATCAAATCACTACAAGTCTTTTTAACTTTTTTATTCTGCAATTGCCGCTTCAATAGCCTGCCACGCTTCTTCTTTTCCTTGCTTCGTTACAGAAGAAAACAAAATAAATTGATCGTTATGATCAAAATCAAGTGCTTTCTTTATTTCACTTTCGTGCTTATTCCATTTTCCTCTAGGGATTTTATCTGCTTTTGTAGCTACTATGATAACTGGAATATCATAGTACTTCAAAAATTCGTACATTTGGATATCTTCTTGTGAAGGTCTGTGGCGTAAATCAACTAACGAGACAACTGCACGCAATTGCTGCCTAGTTGTGATATAGGTTTCGATCATCTTCCCCCATTTTGCACGTTCTGTTTTTGATACTTTCGCATACCCATAACCTGGAACGTCAACAAAGTGCAACGCATTTTCAATCAAGTAAAAATTCAGTGTTTGTGTCTTACCAGGCTTGCCTGAAGTACGTGCCAAATTTTTGCGATCAATCAATGTATTGATAAATGATGACTTTCCCACATTTGATCTTCCTGCCAAAGCAATTTCAGGTAGATCTGTTTCTGGATATTGTTTTGGCGCGACCGCGCTGATCACGATATCCGCTTGATGTACTTTCATAACTCTTCTCTCCTTAAACACTACTAACCCTCAGTCAAACTGGTGGTATCATTCGATGCTTGACTAACAGATTTTTTAAACTGCCTTTTGCTTTTTCCATTTGCTCCTTCGATACTAAAGAAAGAGCTGCCGCAAAAGCGATAAACGACTTTCGCAACAGCCTAAAGTTTTAGCCAGCTTTTTTCTCAGAATCTTTGTAGACAATCGTTGGCTCACCAGTAAGTTCAGCAGCTTCTTTTGTGATGATCACTTTTTCGATTGCTTCATTTGATGGAATATCAAACATCACATCCATCATGATTTCTTCGATGATCGAACGCAAGCCGCGCGCACCGGTATTTCTGTCGATTGCTTTTTTCGCAATTGCTTCTAGTGCATCTGGTTCAAATTCCAACTCAGTATCGTCTAAGGATAGCAATTTTTGATATTGTTTGACTAATGCATTTTTTGGTTCAGTCAAGATGCGAACAAGATCGGCAGCTGTTAGTTTTTCCAGAGCCGCCATTACTGGTAAGCGTCCGATGAATTCAGGAATCAGCCCAAACTTCAGCAAATCTTCTGGAATGATGTGTTGCATCACACTTTCATCCTCTGATAATTTCTGATTGTTCGTACCAAATCCGATCGTTTTTTCACCCATACGATTTTTGACGATTGTCTCGATACCATCGAAAGCACCACCTACGATGAATAATACATTCGTAGTATCGATCTGGATGAATTCTTGATGAGGATGTTTACGTCCTCCTTGAGGTGGAACGCTCGCTACTGTACCTTCAAGAATTTTTAGTAAAGCTTGTTGTACTCCTTCACCCGAAACATCACGAGTGATTGAGACATTTTCACTTTTACGCGCGATTTTATCGATTTCATCAATGTAGATGATCCCTTTTTCCGCACGCTCAACGTTATAATCAGCTGATTGCAATAACTTCAATAAGATATTTTCTACATCTTCTCCGACATAACCCGCTTCTGTTAGACTTGTAGCATCCGCAATCGCAAAAGGAACATTCAATGTCTTCGCTAACGTTTGTGCTAAAAATGTTTTCCCTGATCCAGTAGGACCGATCAAACAGATATTACTCTTTTGTAGTTCTACTTCGTCAGCATCATCTTGCGCTTGTTGGTTGACGCGTTTGTAATGATTGTACACAGCTACAGCTAATGATCGTTTTGCACGATCTTGACCAATCACATAACTATTTAAGACATCTAAAATTTCTGCTGGTTTCGGCACTTCTGTAAACTCGCGTACAGCTTCTTCATAAAATTCTTCATCAATGATTTCTTTACATAGGTCGATACATTCATTACAGATGTAGACCCCTGGACCTGCTACGATTTTTTTTACTTCTTCTTGTGTCTTTCCGCAAAAAGAACAACGTACGGTCTCGTTACCACTTGGATTATCATACATGGTCTTCACCCCTTAACTCGCACTTGAACATGCAAGAAACTATCACAGACTTTACAGTCTTTTACTATCATAACATAATTTAAATAAAAGCAAAAGTACAAAACAATCTACATAATCCCTAAGAAAGGGAAAAAGAGACAGGCTATGATCATAGCCTGTCTACTTTCGATTTTCATCTAGCAAAAATTATTCTGCTTCAGTTGCTGTACCAGTGATCAAATCGATTGCTTTTTTCATTGTTACATCGTGTTCTAACATATCATCTGTCAATACACGTTTGATTTGGTCGATTGGCATGTTGTAAGAATCAGCCAATTCTTGGATTTCTGCATTGATTTCTTCTTCAGTTGCTTCTAAGTTTTCAGCTTTAGCGATTGCTTCGATCACAAGGTTTGTTTTTGTACGAGTTTCCGCTTCACCTTCAAATTGTTTATGCAAGTCTTCTTCAGTAGAACCAGTTAATTGATAGTACATTTCTGGTGAGATTCCTTGACGTTGCATATTGTTCAAGAATTCGTCCATTGAACGGTGTACTTCATCGTGGACCATTACGTGTGGAAGGTCAACGATTTCTGCATTTTCAACAGCTAAACGGATAGCAGCTTCGTCTTTTGCATCATCTGCTGCTTTTTCTTTTGCTTCAGTTAATTCTTTAAGATATTTTTCTTTTAATTCAGCCAATGTAGATACTTCATCATCCACATCTTTTGCAAATTCATCGTCTAATTCAGGAACTTCTTTTGATTTTACTTCATGAACAGTCACTTTGAAGACTGCTTCTTTTCCAGCTAGATCTTCTGCTTGATAATCTTCTGGGAATGTCACAGTTACATCTAGGCTTTCTCCTGATTTTTTACCAACAAGTTGTTCTTCAAATCCAGGAATGAATGAGCCAGAACCTAATTCAAGTGAGTAGTTTTCACCTTTTCCACCGTCAAAAGCTTCGCCATCAACGAAACCTTCAAAATCGATCACTACTGTATCGCCATCTTCTGCTGCAGCGTCTTCTTTGATCACTAATTCAGCTTGTGCTTCTTGTTCGCGTTTGATACGTTCTTCAAGGTCTGCTTCTGTTACTTCACGGTCTTGTTTTTCAACGACTAAGTCTTTATATTGACCTAATTTCACTTCAGGTTTCACTGTTACTTCAGCAGTGATCACCCAGTCTTGGCCTTTTTCCATACTTTCAACATCAATTTGAGGTTGAGATACAGGGTCAATTCCAGCTTCTTTAACAGCAGCTTCATAAGCTTCTGGTAAAACAGCATTCAATGCATCTTCATAAAGTGCTTCTTCACCATACATACGATTAAATACTTGACGAGAAACTTTTCCTTTACGGAATCCTGGTACATTCAAGTTTCCTTTAACTTTATTAAACGCAGTTGTTAGTCCTTTTTGGATTTCATCTTGCGCAATCGTAAATTTTAAAACACCATCATTTGTGCCTTTTTTTTCAAATGTTGCAGTCATTTAATTCCCTCCGAGTTTAGAAATTCATTTTATACATCAAAAACGTTTCATGCATACCTTTAAATAGTACACTAACCCTCTCAAATTGTAAACATATTGAGTGACTAGAATCCCCGTTTTTCATGACTTTTTTATCTTTTTAGTATCTGATCCCCTCTTGTAAGATCATCATTTCTTTCAAAATATCCGCTCTTTTATTCATGAATTCTGCTATTTCTACTTCTGTGTAGTCCGCAGGTAGGTCGTTGCGGTATACTGCTACAGTTAAGTTGAACCAGCTGTTGGGATCATTGATATATGTATCATAGATCGGATAAACGAGCGCAGATTGCATAGCAAACTCTTCTTTCAAAACTGTGCTTAAAAATGCGTCTTGGTTCTCAAATTCTTCTGCTAATCGACGAAGCTCTTGATAAGCAGGCTGGTTTTCTGGCATAGGCAGTGACTTAGGAATGAATTGAACTAATGTTTCGTCGATTGTCAAATACGAAATAGGATGACACTCTTTCACTTGGGTCAGTGATTCGAGCATCTTCGCTCTCGCCAATAACTGGACTTCAGGCATAATGATCAATTTTGTTACTACCTGAACAAATTCATGGTAGGGTAACTCTTCGATTTTTTTGATCATCAATAACTGTTCAGCCGGTGCCATTGTAGGTAATAACTCTGCCAAACGGTGGATTTCTCGAATATTTTGCCGTTCCATTTGGCTGGAAAATTGCTCCGCTTGTTGGACTTTATTGATAATAGACTGTTCAAATTCTTCTGGGAAAGTACAACTTGCAATCAATTTGCGGACATACAAAAAATCATTGTTTGCGATCAATAGATCAAAATAAAATCCAGCAAATTCTTCGCTTGCCAGATATTCACTTTCATGAAGCACTGCTTGACTCAACGCTTCTTGTTTTTCATCAAGTTCAAATAGACAAAAGACTAGCAGACTATTTGCCTCAAAGTTAGGTTCTAGGTCATATGCCCGTAACAATAGTTCTTTCGCCTGTGTGTACCGGTGGTCTGCTAAGGCTTGTTGCGCAATACGCATCAGATTTTCATATTTATCTGGAAAATCAATTTGGTCCACTTCTTCCCCCTCCTTTCAGTTCATCGCTTCCAATAGTAGCAAATAAAAAAAATCATGACAATATTTTTTGTATTATCATGATTTTTTATGTTATGCATTCACTTCTTGGTTGAAAGCCTTGATCAAATTGATCGTTACAACACTCGTATTTGAGAAGTAATCACCAATATGCTGTTTTTTCTTGCTAAAGATAACTGGCAGATAACCTATAAACAACAATGGAAATTTTAGTATGAATCGGCATGCACCTTCTCTAACCAAAACAGTCGACCAACTTAATTCTGTCTCGTCAAAACCAACTACACGAATGCCAAAAATCATTTTGCCGATCGTTTGTCCATGGTTCAGTTTCGTCAATAAAACAAAATAAGCTAAATAAATGACCAATGCCGCTCCACCATAGAAACTTAGGTAAGAATCCGCATAATCGATCCAACCAAGATTCAAAGCGATACCTAATGTCAATCGAGTAATTGAACCTATACATAACAAATCAATCAAAAAGGCACCAAGCCTTACCCAAAACCCAGCATAAAAATACTTTGGGAAATCATTGACTTTTGGAACTTCTGGTCGTTCTTTTGTATACCTTTGCCAATTTTTCTGTTTCGTCTCAATTTCACTTTCCGTCAAAGGACGTTCTTTAAAAGATTGGAGAACTTTTTGAGAGAAATTAGGATCAGGTCCAACTGCTGGACGGTCATGATGCTCTTGCTCAGCTTTTGTTTGGTCCTCTTCTAAATGTTCAGACATTCTTACTCACCTCCGTAATAATACATTGCTTTTGGTGATTCCGCTGTCCCAAGATTTTCAAGAAGTGTCAAGATCTGATTGGTTTCTGAAGCTTTTAATCCTTGGAATTGAGCTAATTTAGAACCTAGCCACGTATTAGCAAAACCAGTAGAACTAGCGGAATATTCAACTAACTGTGCATTTTCTAGTTTTTGTTCTTTACGCATTGCTTTTAGTGCATCCTCTGGATAAGCAATCTCATCGACTAAACCAATTTCTTTCGCTTGTGCCCCATCATAGATACGGCCGTCAGCAATCTGTTTCACTTCAGATTCTGTTTTGTGTCTTCCTTCGCTGACTACCTTCACAAACCGATTATAAGCACTATTGATGTACGCTTGAAGTACTTCTTGGTCTTCTTTCGTTGGTGGTCTAGTACTTGACCCCATATCTTTGAGCGCACCACTCTTCACAGTCGTATCTTCCACTCCGAGCTTTTCCAATAAGCCTGAATAATTCAAACCAGACATGATTACTCCAATCGATCCAGTAACCGTTTCGTCTGTTGCAAATATTTTGTCTGCTTGCGCAGAGATGTAATAGCCACCACTGGCTGCTGTGTTTTTCATACTCACATACATCGGGATTTTTCGATCTGTACGAATATCTTTCAATGTCTTAGCAATTTCGGCGCTTTCATAAACGCCGCCTCCTGGAGAATTCACTTCTAAAAAGATTCCCTTTACACTCTTGTCTTCTTGAATTGCTTTTAATTGTTCCATAAAGTTTTCATGATTGTATCCTTCTGATGCAAACAGTCCCGATGAACCACCACTGGCTATCGTGCCATCAACAGTCAGTTTCACGATTTTTTCTGTACTATCCCCATCTTCAAGCACAGTTGGAGTCAATTCATCACTTCCATAAAGCAGACTATTCAAGCCAGTCATTTGTGTTTCTTCTTTCTCTTTCGTAGTTAAACTTGACGAGACTAACGAGATGACCAACAACCCAGCAGCAATCAAAACGGCGATCCAACGCTTTTTATTCATACGACTTCTCTCCTAATATAAATTTTTGATGACGATCACTTTTTCTTTTTTCTCTTCAGCATTCATTTTCTCTGCTTTTTCTTCTAATGCATAACCAATAAATTTTTCTTTTGTAAATTCATCTTCTACTGCAAAACGTTGTGCATCCTCCACTGCTAACGCGTCAGGAGAGATTTCTTGGATACTATCCCAACCTGTATCCAAAAATATTTTCGTTTCATCAGTGATCTCACTTGTTTTTTCAAGTTCGGCTAAACGTTGTTTCAACTGACCCAATGTCATGATTTCTATTTGCGCTTCCATTTTGCTCCTCCTTTTGTTTCTTAAATATTATTGTACCGAACTATTCAAAAAGATGATAGCTAAAATTAGGAATTTTACCAGTTACGCCGACCATATATATACCAATTATATTTTTTTGCTTATCCATTGACAAAACCAACATAAAAAAGTTATTATTTTAGATGTTTCCAGAAAAAATATTAAAAGGTGGTACGAATAGACCATTAACGGAATAGCGCCTGATCTGTAGCGACAGATGACGAGGAAGAGGTTTATCGAAATTTCGGCGGGTGACCTCAGGGAATGCACTCTATAGGATATTCAAAAAAACTATCTGTGAGGATAGAACAAAGGAATATTCATGCAGCTGGAAACTTTCTTAATGAGATTATTATAGAAAGTAGGATGTTTTTTTATGTGTGGAATTGTTGGAATGATAGGTTTAGAAAATGTAACTCCTGGTTTGATCAACGGACTTGAAAAATTAGAATACCGTGGCTACGATTCAGCTGGTATCTTTATTGCAAATGATGAAGCAGATTACTTGATCAAGGCGCAGGGCAGAATCCAAAATCTAAAGGATAAATTAACAGATGAAATGATCGGCTCCATCGGTATTGGCCATACAAGATGGGCAACTCACGGTGAACCGACTGAAGAAAATGCACATCCGCATACTTCACAAACAGGTCGTTTCGTTCTTGTCCATAACGGTGTGATCGAAAATTTTGAAGAAATAAAAACAAATTATTTAGCAAACGATACTTTTGTTGGAGAAACAGATACAGAGATCGTTGCTCATTTGATCGAATTTTTCGCAGATCAAGGATGGCCTACAAAAGTAGCATTCACTAAAGCATTACAATTGATCAAAGGTTCTTATGCTTTTGCATTGATAGACAGAACTCTTCCTAACACGATCTTCGTAGCAAAAAATAAAAGCCCTTTATTGATTGGCTTAGGGGATGGGTTCAATGTAGTTGCTAGCGACGCAATGGCAATGCTTTCTTATACTAGAGAGTTCATCGAAATCGAAGATGGTGAAGTAGTCATCGTAACAAAAGACGATATATCTATCCAAACAATTGACGGTATTTCTGTGGATCGCCCTTCTTTCGAGGCACAGATCGATGCAACAGACATCGAAAAAGGCACATATCCTTACTATATGCTGAAAGAAATCGATGAACAGCCCATCGTGATGAGAAAAATTATCCAAGCATATACGAACCAACAGCATCAAATTGTGATGGATGAAAAAATGTTAGCTACCGCGAAAGAAAGTGATCGGATTTTCATCGTAGCTTGCGGAACGAGCTATCATGCGGGCCTAGCAGGTAAGCCAATACTCGAAAAATTGACGAATATTCCTGTAGAAGTCCACTTAGCTAGTGAATTTGGTTATTCGATGCCTTTACTTTCAGAAAAACCATTTTTTGTTTTCTTAAGTCAAAGTGGTGAAACAGCTGACAGTCGTCAGGTTTTAGTTAAAATCAATCAACTAGGACATCCTACATTGACGATCACAAACGTTCCAGGTTCAACTTTATCAAGAGAAGCTTCTTTCACTCTTCTATTACATGCGGGACCTGAAATCGCTGTTGCATCAACCAAAGCCTATACAGCACAAATTGCTGTACTTGCACTGTTGGCGAAGGGCATTGGTGAAACAAAACAATTAACAAATGCACAAACATTCGATATTAGCCATGAACTTGGTATTGTAGCAAATGCCATGGAAGAGATCATCACACAAAAAGATGAACTGCATCAACTTGCTGCAGAGTATTTGACAGATACTCGAAATGCGTTTTATATCGGACGCGGAGCTGATTACGCTGTTTCACTGGAAGCTGCTTTGAAATTAAAGGAAATCAGCTATATCCAAGCGGAAGGATTTGCAGCCGGTGAATTAAAACACGGAACGATCGCTTTGATCGAAGAAGGAACACCAGTGATTGGGATCATTAGCGAGGCGGTTACTGGATCACATACAAGAGGTAATTTGAGAGAAGTAGAAAGCCGTGGAGCGAAAACATTAGTGATTGCGACAAAGGGACTGGAAACGGAACAAGACCAACTCGTTCTTCCTGTGGTCCATCCATTATTGACACCATTGGCTACAGTTATCCCTACTCAATTAATTGCCTATTATGCCACACTTCTAAGAGGATTAGACGTCGATAAACCACGTAATCTCGCAAAATCAGTAACAGTAGAATGACAAAAAACAGTCGAGGCAGAAGTATTTCACTCCGAACATCAGGACGGATTCACAGAAATCACTTTTCGAGATTTTGTGAATTGTGACTTATTTTCTCAACAACATGCTTCTGCCTTACTGTTTATGCGTATACAGATTCTGAGACAAAAAGTATTACTTGCTTTTGTACCAGAATCTTTTTTATTTTCTCCGTTTTCTTATATAAAACAAACACAAACTAATTACTGTTATACCCACGCCACTCATCTTTACAAGTGCGTTCTTTTGTGTACCGGTCATTGGCAATTTTTTAACACTATCTTTAGTCAATATTTTACTGATTTTTTGTATTGCCTCTGCAGTTAGATTAAGTGAATGATCTACGGGGCGATTCTTCTCTTGATTTATCATCCCCGTTTGTTCTTTCTCCATTTTGTTATCAGAAGCATCTACTGTTGAGTTGCCTATATTCTCTTTTTGTGGAGGTTGAGGCACGCTTGGAGAAGGTTTTTCTTCTTTCGGTTTTTCTTCTTTCGGCTTTTCTTCTACTATTGGAGGAAGGGTTGTTCCTTTGGTCGTGATGAGCAACGCTTTAGATGCCACCGATACATTTCCAGCATGATCACAGGCGGTTATTGTATAATAATATTTTGTTTTTTCAGATAAATTCGTATCTGTATAGGATAAGGTATCGCCTGGAAGACTACCGACCAAAATACTATTTCGATACACTTGGTAACTTCTAATGCCACTCTCATCACTGGAAGCTTCCCAAAGTAAGGTCACTTTATTTTCTGTCACGACTGTCGCCCTTACATTCATCGGTGTCGTAGGCGGCTTGTGATCAACGATTCCCTTCGTTCTTACATTGATTCTATTGCTTACTTCTGACTGGTTCCCTGCTGCGTCAAAAGCCCGTACCTCATATGTATATTCAGCGTCTTCCGTCAACCCAGTATCAGTAAACTGTTCTCCTTGAACCTCTTGGACCAACTGTTTATCCCGATAAACACGATAGCCGGCTACACCGATATTATCTGTGGATGCATCCCACGACAAACTCACCGTATCAGAAGTAACACTTTCCACCAGTAAGTTTTGTGGAATCGATGGACTCTCCAGATCCAACCAAGCGGCTTGAATATTATCAAATTTAGCTTCACCATTGCCACTCGAAGCAAAGCGGATGACATAAGTATTCTCATCTGTTGGTGTTGTAAAAATAAATTCATGTTGTTTCCAAGCAATGTTATAATGCTTTTCTTCCTTCAGTGAATGGTATCCTTGGTCATGATTCAACGTGCCAAACTCGACAATCGCTGGAAAAACAGGATCACCAATCACGTAATACGCAAATCGATACGTAGAATTTGGTTTTAACTGAACATATTGGAGGATATTTTCACCATTCGTTGCTTTTACATATTGATTGCCGTTACTATCCACTACCAGAGATGGGTTGTTTTCTCCAGGACTTGAAACGATCCAATCTTTCAATCCTTCATTGAATTCTCCATTCTTGATGATCACCTCTTCAACTGATCCTTGTGTAGAAACGGCGACTGCTACAAAAGGTTTTATAAAAAGAAGTAGCATTGCAAATAAAGGCAGGTATTTCCTTATAGATTTCATCTTATCACTTTCCTTTCTGAGGGTATTATCGCTGTTAGTTTAATACATCTAGTGTTTTGGGAGACACTATTTTTCTTACATAAAGAAAATAAAGTTGGCACATAACAGTTGGCTGCATTAGAACACAGTACTTTGGAAATTCTCCTATCCAACTAACTTTTCTATAACCTGGAAAGGTGATCTAAAGAAATCGTGTAGGATTTGACTTGTATGATTGGTTTTTGTGTCTCCTGGTGTTTTTAAGAAAGAGCGGTCATTTTCAGTCTATCTCCTTTTTTGTACTACTCGTCCAACAAAAAAAGCAATCAACCTCAAAATTTGTTTTCCAAATTTAAAGATTGATTGCTTTTTTATTTTAAAGCGATTCATTGACACCTTGGATAAAATCATTGATGTCGACTTATCACAAGAAAAATCACGTGACCAGATATTAGTCTAATCCAATTTCTTCTCTTACAACTGCTGCGATTTTATCCACGTAATAATCAACTTTTTCATGGGTTGGTGCTTCAGCCATTACACGTAATAACGGTTCTGTTCCAGAAGGACGAACTAAAATTCTTCCTTCACCACCCATTTCTGCTTCTGCCTCTTCGATAACTTCTTTGATTGCAGGTACTTCCATTGCACCATTTTTGTTGCTGACACGGATATTTACTAATTTTTGCGGATAGATCGTTACTTCTGCCGCAAGTTCAGATAGTTTTTTACCTGTTTGCTTCATGATATTCAATAATTGGATTCCAGATAACATACCGTCTCCAGTAGTATTGAAATCTAAGAAAATCATGTGACCAGATTGTTCCCCACCAAAATTGTAGTCATTCTTGCGCATTTCTTCTACTACATAGCGATCTCCTACTTGCGTGATCACATCTTTTAAGCCGATACTTTCCACTGCTTTATGGAAGCCTAGATTACTCATGACCGTAGTAACGATCGTATCTTTCTTCAAACGATTCTTTTCAGAAAGATATTTCGCACAGATGAACATGATTTTATCGCCATCAACGATATTTCCTAGTTCATCAACTGCAATGATACGGTCGCCATCACCATCGAAAGCTAAACCAGCATCTGCACCTTTTTCCACAACCATTTCTGCCAATTTTTCTGGATGTGTCGAACCAACTCCATCATTGATGTTCAACCCATTTGGATTTGTTCCCATCGTATAGAAATCTGTTTCCAAATCTGCAAACAAGCGATTAACAGATGTTGAAGTCGCACCATTTGCAGCATCGACACAAATAGTCAATCCAGAAAGATCTCCATTGATCGTTTGTACTAGGAATTGAGAATATTTCAACAGACCTTCTGGAAATTCTTCTACTGTACCAAGCCCTTCAGCAGAAGGTCGTGGTAATTCGTCTACTTCTGCATCTAATAAAGCCTCAATCTCTAATTCTTGATCATCTACTAATTTAAATCCATCTGCACCGAAAAATTTGATTCCATTATCTTGCGCTGGATTATGAGAAGCAGAAATCATTACTCCGGCACTGGCTTTTTGTAATCTTGTTAAATAAGCGACTCCTGGAGTTGAAATCACGCCAAGTTGGAATACTTCAATACCAACAGATAATAATCCGGATATCAATGCTTCCTCTAACATCTGGCCTGAAATTCTTGTGTCACGTCCGACCAATACACGCGGACGTTTTCCGTCTGTCTCATGCTGACTCAAGACATAACCGCCACATCTACCTAATTTAAACGCTAATTCTGGTGTCAGTTCTTTGTTTGCCTCGCCACGGACACCATCCGTTCCAAAATATTTACCCATAATTGTAAATTTGCTCCTTTAACTTAATTTTCCGATGAATTCGTTTGACTCATTTGAGTACTGCTACTTGTTGATTCACTCGAAACGCTACTTTCAGAGCCTTGACTAGACTCCGATTGTTGTGATGAAGACGATGTCTTCGAATTCGTCGTTGAAAAACTTGTATTTGTATTGTTCTCTTTTTCAGAACCTTGACTTCGATTGGTTGAAGAACTGCTATCAGATGAAGCTAAAATCGGTGTGATTTCAACACTCACTGACTTTGGTGAAATACTTAACCCTCGTTCAACCGGGATATCGATGTTTCTTGTTGTCCGATGAGTGATACCTGAGACATCGATTGGTACCGGAATACTGTCGCCAATCAATGCAAGCTGTTCATTCGAACCAGTGATCACTGCATCTAGTTCTGAAAATTTAAAATCGTAACTCTTAACACCTGAACCTGGTGTGCCTTGTTGTGTTCCATATAGACGCACCGATTTTTTCGGTTTGATTGCATCTGCGGTCACTTTTACCTGAACAGGATCTGACACGATACTCAACGCCTCCCCTGCCTGATTCAACGCTTGAACAGGTACTTCACTATTGATACCTTCATCTTTGATCATGGAAGGATCAACAACAGCTACTACTTGGTGGATCTCAGATAGTGTTTTATCTCCTGTCGTGATCGTCACTTCATCTGGATAAACCTTGGTTTTATCCAATTCATAACCAGATGGTGTAGATCCAGAAGGCACGACAGTTTCTACATCAAACGTTTTCGTCACTTTCTTTTCAATTGTAACGGTGATCGTTTCAGGTTGCAACCTCGATGTAACAGCACTGCTTAGGTTACGTACTTTCAATGATACTTCATGTGTGCCTTCACCAACATTCGTTAGATCAGCAGTAACTCTAAATGTTCGTGTATCTGCATTTGACTCTGCATTCAATTGCACACGGTTAGCACTACTAAGCTTTACAGTAGCTGTATTCTCATAGCCGTGGATATAGTATTTATCCGTATCATATAATAGTTGAATGGGCACATTCGAAACAGTTTGACTATACGACTCGTTTCCAGATAGCGTACTCTGAACTGTCTGTCCGTTGGCATTAAAGTAAAGAACGATACTGAACAGTAATGCCACGAAGCCATACAATAGACTGGTACGTCTCTCCTTTGAGATCATTTCCGATCCCCTCCCTTAGTCATTGCGTCCAAGAAAGATTGAATCCCATTTTTTTTGTTTTTAGGTTTTTCCTCAACAATCAACTGTTTTCGTAATATTGTGAGGTATTCTTCTTGTGATAATCCAGGAATCAATTGATTATCTAATGTGATACTGACGTCTCCTGTTTCTTCAGAGACAACGATTGTTATAGCATCGCTGACCTCACTGATACCGACAGCAGCTCGGTGACGGGTTCCGAATTCTTTCGGAATCAACATACTTTCAGATAAAGGCAGATACGCACTTGCTACTGCGATCTTCCCATTCTTAACAATGACCGCTCCATCATGCAACGGTGTATTCGGGATGAAGATATTGATAAGGAGTTCTCCAGTAATATCTGCATCAAGCGCTATCCCTGTTTCAATATATTCATCTAAACCCGTATGGCGTTCAATTGTGATCAAGGCGCCAATCTTACGTTTAGACATATATTGGATTGCTTTGTCGAAGGATAAAATCATTTTTTCATCTTCTTGCTGCTCGCTTTTTGATTGTTTGAAAAGCGAACTTCGACCGAGATGTTCCAAGCCACGTCGTATTTCTGGCTGAAAAATAACGATTGCTGCGATCACACCATAAGTGATGACTTGATTCATCAACCATGATAGAGTGTGCAGACCAATCAACTCAGCCACGATCCGAATGACAATGAAAATAGCCACCCCTTTTAGCAATTGGATTGCTTTCGTCCCTCTTAGTAGTTGGATCAGTTTATAGACCAAATACCATACTACCAAAATATCCAGTATGTTCACCAAAAAATTCAGAGAAAACAAGTCACCGGAAAACATTTGTTGCCAATAATCTAAGTTAAAAAGTTCTCCGATTTGAAATGACATAAAAAGCCTCTCTTCTCTTTTGAGATTTCTTCTTAAGTATATCATATGTTTGTATATCTGAGGCTTTTATGCCTGAATTTTTCCATTTTCACGACAATTTTTTCAAGAAAATTACATAGTTTTATTTTTTCAAAAAGACAAGGATGAGTTAAAAGTAAAAATCACTTTTAACTCATCCTCTAGATCCGAATAATCAATGGAAACAGAAACCAGCTTTTCGAAAATAAAGTTCAGTTATCCTAAATCAAAAAATAACTTTCGTAAATCAATTTTTAGCTCTTGGTTTCCTATTTTTTCCCTCAAGCTTATCATTTATAAAAATTCTTAAATCTATTTCTCTGAAACGAGGCACTAGTGTCTATTTTCTACGTGCGGCACGTTCTGCTCTTCTTGCCGCTCTTCTTGCTTCGGCTTCTGGATCACTTTTTTTCTCTCTTTTTTCTCTTACAGGCTTTTCGAGCGTTTCCTTTTCTTCAGCAGGCATTCGCCCAGAAGGTAAGGAAAATCAGTGAGAGCCGTTTGAAACTGGAAACGATACAGCATCTTCCTCTTTGCCTTTCCGAAATGGCGGTCATATCGGGGCTGACCTTGCTCACTGTTTTCGGAACAGGGGATATCAAAGCGCTGGTAGGTGTCTTTGCTTTGGCGGCTTTCCGGCTGTTACCCGCTTTGCGCGGCATCTTAGGTGGTTGGACACAAGTACAGAATGCGGTCTATTCTCTGCGGATTATAGAGGAAGGGTTGGGGGATAAGGGGATGGAAGCAGTTTCTCCATCATGGGGGCAGGAAGCGTTTTCTTTTCAAAAAGAGATACGGATAGAACACCTCACCTATGCTTATCCTGAAAGTAAAGAGGTTCTAAAGGACTTTTGTTGTACTATTCGTAAGGGGGAATATGTAGGTATCTGTGGTGAGAGTGGCGTGGGTAAATCTACCTTGTTTAATCTGCTTTTGGGATTTATCACTCCGGATAAAGGCGCTATTCGGATAGATGGCAGGCCGCTTGCCGATGTGCCGAGGCAGGAATGGCATCGCAAGGTGGGATATGTGCAACAGGAAGTGTTTGTGCTGGATGGGACCTTGGCGGAAAACATTGCTTTGGGATGCCGGTCTATAGATAAGGAACGGGTAGCGGAGATAGTGAGGCTGGTGAGATTGGATGCTTGGATGGATGAATTGCCGCAAGGAATGGATACTCCTTTGGGTGAAGGGGGAGGAAGGCTTTCGGGAGGTCAGAAACAACGGGTAGGCATCGCCCGTGCTTTGTATAAGAA
>OLSK01001670.1_pt1 | contig 15718 bp, 9 predicted proteins | sample 1672781 | NCBI WGS metagenome assembly OLSK01 (sample SAMEA3136723, study PRJEB25190) | human gut metagenome | biome: human gut; feature: human-associated habitat; material: faeces | place: Austria | collected 2013 | reverse complement strand
GCCGGCGTTGAGCTCGTCGACCAGGCCCTTCATGGCGTACGGGGAAGACGGGTCCATGCGGATCTTGCCGTCGTGGTCGATGGTCATGAAGCGCCAGGTCGGGTCGACCTCAGGACGCACCACGCCGATGTTCAGGCCGTACTTCTCGTTGATGAGCGGCCAGTAGTTCACGGAAGCGCCGCCGAGCGGATCGATGCCCAGACGCACGCCGGAGTTGCGGATCACGTCGAAGTCGATGACGTTCTCCAGGTCGTCCACGTAGTGCTCGCGGAAGTCGAAGCCCTCGACGTACTCGGACTTGATGGCCTCCTCGTAGGGCACACGCTTGATGGACTTGAAGTCGCCGAGCAGCTCGTTGGCGCGAGCGGCGATGGCATTGGTGGTCTCGGCCGGAGCCGGGCCGCCGGTGACGGGGTCGTACTTGAAGCCACCGTCGGTGGGCGGGTTGTGGGACGGCGTGACGACGATGCCGTCGGCGAGGCCCTCGCCCTCGAAGCGCTGGGTGCCGTCGGCCGCACGGTTGTGGGTCAGGATGGCCTGGGAGACCACCGGGGTGGGCACGAAGTCGTCACGGGAATCGACGCGTACGTGCACGCCGTTGGCGACGAGCACCTCGATGGCGGTCTTCTTGGCCGGGCCGGACAGCGCGTGGGTGTCGGAGCCGAGGTACAGCGGGCCGGTGACGCCGGCCTTCTTGCGGTATTCGGCGATGGCCTGGGAGATGGCGATGATGTGGGCCTCGTTGAACGAGGTCTTCAGGGACGATCCGCGGTGGCCGGAGGTGCCGAAGATGACACGCTGCTCGGGGACTTCGGGATCGGGGACGAGGTCATAGTATTTGCCGATAACCTCATCGACATTGATCAGATCTGCTGGGGTGGCGGGCTGACCCGCATTGTTTGCTACCATGCTCCCTATTCTGCCACGTTTTTTCGCCACGTTGGGTACGATTATGTTAAGAGTTGTCAACTTTTGTGCGAATCGTGTGCCGGTTGTCTAGCGCTTGGTCATTTCCTCCTCGATTTCCTCCAGCGACTTGCCGTTGGTCTCGGGCACCAAGCGCATCACGAACGGGATGGACAGGGCCGAAAACACGCCGAAAATCGCGAACGGGCCGCCCACATTGTTGCCGAACGCATCGAGCAGCACGAGGAAGAACTGGGAGACGATGAAGTTGCCCAGCCAGTTCGCCGCCGAGCCGAAGGAGGAGCCGATGCCGCGCACGCTCAGCGGGAAGATCTCGCCGATAAGCACCCAGGCGATCGGGCCCCACGAGACCGCAAAGCCGAGGATATAGAAAGCGATGAGAATCATCGTCGGCACGGCCAGCACGGCCACGTCGCCCACGAAGTTCATCACGGCGAGCACTGCGAGCGAAACGGTCATCACGATGGAACCGAAGATCAGCACGCCCTTGCGCGGGAAACGATCCATGATAAGCGTGGCCACGATGGTGCTCACGAAGTTCACCACGCCGATGCCCACCGACACCCAGATCGCGTCGCCTTCAGGGAAGCCGAAGCCCTTGATGAACACCTGCGGCAGGAAGTAGATCACCGAGTTGATGCCCACGAGCTGCTGGAACAGCATGATACCGATGGCGGCCACCAGCGCCGGACGAGCGATACGGAACAGTTCGCGCACGCCACCCTTGGTGTCCTGTGCGGCCACGGCCTTGATTTCGTCCAGCTCAATCTGCACCTGGGTCTGATCCACGTCCTTGCGAATCAGCGTAAGCACTTTGAAGGCGTTGCGGGTGTCGCCCTTGTTCACCAGATAACGCGGGGATTCGGGCAGCAGCAGGCCGCCGAGCAGCAACAAGGCGGCCGGCACCAGCGCCGAACCGAGCATCCAGCGCCAGTCGCGGATGCCGAAGAGGTTGTGGTTCAGGAATCCGAGGTTGGAGGCGTAGGCCAGCAGAATGCCGAAGGTGACCATGAGCTGGAAGAGCGTGGACAGCGAGCCGCGACGCTCCTTCGGCGCCAGTTCGGCCAAGTACGCCGGGGTCAGGGCAGAAGCCGCGCCGACCGCGAGGCCCAGGATGATGCGGGCGCACACCATCATCGCGAATCCGGTGGAGGAGGCGCACAGGCCTGAGCCGAGCAGGAACAGCAGCGCGGAGACGATGAGCAGCTTCTTGCGGCCGAACCGGTCAGACAGTGCGCCGATCGACAGCGCGCCTGCGCACGAGCCGATCAGCACCGAGGAGGTGATGAAGCCGGTCTGAGAGACGCTCAGGCCGAAGTCCGATTCGATAAGCGGGGAGGCGCCGGAGATAATGCCGGTGTCGAAACCGAACAGCATGCCGCCGAGCGCGCCGAAGGTGAAGATGAATGCGCTGTTGAGCGGGAAGCGCGTGGAGAAGCCGTGCGATTCGGCGGCTTCGAGGTCCTCGATTGCGTTTGCTGCCGCGTTTGTGGCCGCGTCCGCCACCCCGGCCACGCCGGTTTCGATGGTTTCGATTGCGGTGGCCGCCGCACCGGTTGCGCTGGTTTCCTGCGCCGCGGATGCCGTCTGTTTCGATACGGGTGATGCCGTTGTCGTCGTCATTGCCTTGTCCTTTCGCCGTTGACGGACCGCGCCTGTTGCGTGGCCCCTCTGCCGCGTGCAAGGTCAGGCTTCGATTGCCTGAAGTCGCCCGAAAACAAAAAAGACCTGGAACAACGTGGAATTCGCATATTACGATACGCAAATTCCACGTCACTCCAGGTCTTGCCTCATTTTGAGTAACAACCCTGCTACGCAACGTGTGTGAAAGATAGAATACGACTTCCGCAGTCGCGACACTCCGAATAGGCGGCAAAAAACGATGATTTTTGACAACGATTGCAGGATTCTGCATGGTGGAATGATGTCGGAATGGGCGCTGCGGCAAATACGGAGAACGGGTGCGGCGGAACACCATAGCGGAACGCTATCGCGGAGCACCGTAGCGCATAGTTGCCGTTTCGCGATGCTTTGCCGGCATTGCCGTGCTTTTGGGGCACCCAGCGCCGATAATGGAACACAGTGGCATACGGCAGCAAGGAGGAACCGTGGCGAACGCATCGAACGCAACGCCTGCAGTGATTGCGGCGCTCATCGTCGATGCCGTCGGCGGCCCCGCGAACATTACCAGCCTGACCCATTGCGCCACGCGACTGCACTTCGAACTGGCCGATGCCGGCCATGTCAACCAGCACGGTCTTGAATCCATCCCCGGAGTCCTCGGTGCATTCCCGCGAGCCGGCAATCGTTATCAGGTCATCATCGGCGGAGCGGTCGCCTCGGTGTACGAGCAGATCGTTCGGCTGCGGACGGCGCGATTGATGCCGGCAGCGCAATTGCCATCGGCAGTGATGCAGTCAGCGTCGCGGTCAACGCAACCCACTCAGTCAATGCAGCCCACTCAGCCAGCGCAGCCCGCGCAGTCAGCGCAATCCACACAGCCCACGCAACCCGCGCAGTCCGCGCCGTACCTTTCCGACGATGCCGCACCATTGCGCGATACCGACACCGAGCAGAGTCACGGCCCAGCCAATACATCCCGTCACTTCATGCCTCGTACCATCCGCGAGTGGGGCAGTGCCGCCCGTGCCCGGGCTGCCGCGTTTTTCGACTACCTGTCCGACTCGTTCCGCCCGATTCTGGGCGTGCTACTCGGTGCCTCGCTGGTCATCGCCATCGTCAACGTGATCGTTGCACTCGGCATTGTGCCTGATGGCGAGACGTCCACCGGTTGGATACTACTCAAGGCGATTTGGGAGGGTGTGTTCACCGTTCTGCCGATTATGATCGCTTACAATGCGGCCAAGAAACTGGACGTCGACCCTTGGCTCGGCGGTGCGATTATGGCCGCGCTTATGACCCCGCAGCTTACTGGCGTGATGTCCGGAATGTCCGGGACGTCCGTATCCAGCGCTCTCTCCGGGGAGATTCAATGCTCGGCCACCGCCACATTCGGCACCGAAACCTGCACCGTGTCGGCGTTCGGCATACCGATTCAACTCAACGACTACAGTGGCAACATCTTCGTACCATTGCTCATGGCCGCCGTGCTCGCCGTGGTCTACCACGGGTTGAAGCGCGTCATTCCCGACAGCGTACAGCTGGTGTTCGTGCCATTCCTCTCACTGGTCGTCGTTTTTGCGCTCACCATACTGGTTATCGGGCCTCTGGGAATATGGCTCGGCAGCGGGCTGGGAGCGGCCACAGCATGGCTTAACGCGCACGTGCCATTCCTGTTCGCGCTCATCATCCCGATGCTCTACCCGTTTCTCGTGCCGCTCGGTCTGCACTGGCCGTTGAACGCCCTGATACTGATGAACATTCAGACGCTCGGCTACGACTTCGTCCAAGGTCCGATGGGTGTATGGAACTTCGCCTGCTTCGGTGCCACCGCCGGCGTGCTCGTGCTGGCCGTACGCGGCAAGGATTCGGCCATGCGGCAGACCGCGGTGGGGGCGTTGCTCGCGGGATTGCTGGGTGGCGTTTCGGAACTGAGCCTGTACGGCATCCATCTGCATCACCGCCGCGTCTACCGCTGGCTGCTCGCCGGCTGCGCGGCCGGTGGCGTGACCAGCGCGGTGCTTGGCTGGCTGTTCCCGTCCGTGCTGCCATCCGGCCAGATGGTCCGGGGCGTTACGACTACGGCATTCGCCTTCTCCTCGTTGCTGACGATTCCGGTGTTCGATCGGATGTGGGTGTACGCGCTGTCCATCGCCGTTGCGTTTGTAATGGCGATGGTGTTGACGGTGTTGTTCGGGTACCGCACGCCGTCGCGCGCCACCAAGACGCAGATGGTCTCGGCAGACGAGAACGCACGCCCGCAGGATATGGCGAGGGGGATTGACACGACCGTGTCGGATGTGGAGTCTGCGGAAGATTCTCCATCGCGGGCTGCCCCTGATCGGGCTCTTGACTCCAACGCCATCTTGTCGCCGGTCGCCGGCCGGCTGGTGAATCTGGAAGCGACTGGCGATCCGGTGTTCGCCTCCCGCGCGCTGGGGGAGGGCGTAGGCGTCGTGCCGGAGACGACCGGTGAGACAGCCGTGCTCGCACCGGTCAGTGGCATGCTGAAAACCGTGGCCCGAACCGGCCATGCCTTCGGCATTAAAACCGATGGCGGCATCGAGGTGCTGGTTCATATCGGCATTGACACCGTCGATATGGATGGCGAGGGATTCGCTGTGGTCGTGGCTAAAGGCGAGCGGATCGCGGCGGGAGAGCCACTGGCCACCGTGGATTTCGGCAAAGTCGCGGCGGCCGGGCACAGCGTTGTGGTGGTGGTGACGGTGGTCAACGCCGCTGAACTGACCGTGGTCACGCCGTTGATCGGCGACGGTAGCGGCGACAACAACGGCGGTGACTGCAAAACCGTATCAGCCGGCAGCCCGATCATCGATGTGGAACAATGACGTTGCGAAAGGATGCCATGGAAATACTGCGAGTGTTCAACAACAACGTCGTGCTCGCCAAAGGCGGCGACGGCGGTGAGGTGATTCTCACCGGCCGTGGACTGGGGTTCCAGGCCAAGCCGGGGCAGACGGTCGACGAATCGAAAGTTGTGCGCACCTTCGTGCCATCGGACGGGCGCGACCCTGACCATCTGGCGCAGATGCTGGCGGACATTCCGCCCGAAATCATCCGCGTGGTCGTCGAATCCATGCAGGAGACCGGACTGGGGGAGCGCGAGACCGGCAGCACCACGCTGGTCATGGCCCTGTCGGACCACGTGGCGAATGCGGTGGAGCGGGTGCGGCGCGGCATCGACATCACCTACCCGCTGCTCGGCGAGGTGAGCAACCTGTACCCGCAGGAATACGCGCAGGGGCGTGCGATGCTCGCATCGCTCAATGCACGGCTCGACGTCACGCTGCCGGACGGCGAGGCCACCGCGCTTGCTATGCATCTGGTCAACGCCGGCTTCGCCACCGGCGACCTGTCCTATACGTACACGATGACGGGCGTGATCCAGCAACTGCTTGACATCATCGACCACAGCTACGGCATCACGTTGGACCGCAGTTCCGTGAACGTGGGCCGGTTCATCACCCACCTGCGCTACCTGTTCGTACGCATCCACCAGCACCAGCAACTGACGGACGAGCCGGCACCGGTGATGAAGGTGATTCGTGAGTCCTACCCCGCTGCGCTGCGATGCGCGCGAACCATCGCCTCCCTGCTCGAACTGCGCCTCGACACGGATATCAGCGACGACGAAATCGCTTATTTGGCGATGCATGTCGCCCGAGTCACCGGCCACGCATCGTAGTAACGGATTAGCGGATTGGCGAATCAGCGAATCGGCTCGAGTGTACCGGTCATTTCGGCGAAATTCGAGGTGGCATTTGAAGCAGCGGCCTGCGCGGTCTTTTCCAGCGCGGAGGCGTCGGGCACGCGCACGATCAGCGCGCGGTGATCCACCGAGAAACGGATGTGGCGGGTTTCCGGCAGCATGTCACCGTCCACCTGCGCTTTGGCCGGCTTTTCCAATGTGATTTCGGCACTGACACCCTGAACCTGTTCGATGGTCGAGTTCGTGGACAGCGGGTTCTGTTCGGGCTTGCCGATGATCGTCTGGTGCACCACGTCGCCGAACAGGTTGGCCCAGCCGAGGATGCCGCCGGTGGTGTCGATGATTTCGAAGTCCAGCAGACCATCGTCATAGGATGCCGCCGGCATCAGCGAGAACATGGGAATCTGGCCGCAGTTGCCGGCCATCACCGTGCGGAAATCGAGATTCTTGATGGTGTGGGTCGAGCCGTCGGCGCTGGTGACTGTCAGCGTGCCGCGGAACTTCGGCGCGAACAGGTTCTTCACGCCGCCCACGAAGTAGGCGAGCCAGCTGATGTTCGCCTTGAGCTCGGGGTTGGTGTCGTCAATCATGGCCGCATCGAAGCCGATGCCGGCGATGATGAGGAAGGCGTGGCCGTGGTCGTCCTCCGGGTGGTCGAGCAGGGTGAGACGGCCCATGTCCACCAGGCGGGAGCCGTGGGAGGTGGCCACGGTCAGTGCGGCGTCGATATCGTCCACGGGAACGCCCATATTGCGGGCAAACAGGTTGCCGGTGCCGATGGGGATGATGCCCAGCGCATGGCCGGTGCCGGAGACGGCGCTCGCCACCGTGCGCACTGTGCCGTCGCCGCCGACCGCGATCACCACGTCGGCGCCGTCCTCCAGCGCCTCAAGCGCGCAGACCCTGCCGTCCTTGTCAAGCTGGGTGTCGTAGAAGCGGATGCGATTGAGCCCCTTGGCCTCGCAGAACCTCTGGATATGCAGCCGGCGGGCTTCGGCCTGCGGTTTGGACGGATTCACGATGAAGGCGTACTGCACCTCGTCGTCCCGGCGCTTCTCCAGCGTCTGAGCCAGCTTGCGGCGGCGCTGCGCGCGCAGGGCGATGACGATGACGGCGATGAGCACCACCACAATGGCGATTGCGGCGATGATCAGAAACACGGTGAGGGCAGGCTGAGGCATGGCTCCTATTGTTATCGGTGGGGAGGTCGTTTGCGGCCATGGTGCGCCGTACGTGAACATTTCCTGCACGCAACAGCCCCGTGGGGCGCGATTATGGTTCAATCGCGTCTCATCTGACGAAATTGGCCGGGTGGACCCGTCCTCGGACTTTCCCGGGCTTCCCTGTGATTTCCGCGTGACTCCCGCGCATTCGGCCATTGTCGGTGTCTGCTTACGCGGCTAGTCTGGTGCCCATGCTTGATATTCAATTCATCCGTGAACACACCGATATCGTCAAGGAATCCCAGCGCAAGCGCGGCGAGTCCGTGGAACTCGTCGACGAAGTGCTCTCCTCCGACACCGCACGTCGTGAGGCGCTGAAGGCCTTCGAAGAGGCTCGCGCCCAGCAGAAGGAAATCGGCAAGAAAGTCGCCTCCGCCCCGGCGGACGAGAAGGCCAAGCTCATCGCCGAAACCAAGGAACTGTCCCAGAAGGTCTCCGAATACAAGTCCAAGGCCGATTCCGCAGCCGAGGAATACACCACCGCCATGTGGAAGCTCTCCAACATCGTGGAGCCCGAAGCTCCCGAAGGCGGCGAGGATGACTACGTGGTCGTCAAGAAGGTTGGCCAGATTCGCGACTTCGCGGCCGAAGGCTTCGAGCCCAAGGACCACCTGACCCTCGGCACCGGCGTGGCCGGCATCGACATGCGCCGCGGCGTCAAGGTCGGCGGCTCCCGCTTCTATTTCCTGCGTGGCCAGGTGGCCCGCATGCAGATTGCCATGCTCACCATGGCCGTGGACCAGGCCGAAGAGCACGGCTTCACGCTGGCCATCACCCCGACGCTCGTGCGCCCCGAGGTCATGCGCGGCACCGGCTTCCTGAACTCCCACGCCGACGAGATCTACCGTCTGCGCGAGCCCGATGACCAGTACCTGGTCGGCACTTCCGAAGTGGCGCTCGCCGGCATGCACGAGAACGAGATCCTCGACCTCGGCAACGGCCCGCTGCGCTACTGCGGTTGGTCCTCCTGCTACCGCCGCGAGGCCGGTGCCGCAGGCAAGGATACTTCCGGCATCATCCGCGTCCACCAGTTCGACAAGGTGGAGATGTTCGTTTACGCCAAGCAGGAGGACTCCTACAAGGAGCACGAGCACCTGCTGGCCATGGAACAGGAGATGCTCGCCAAGGTCGAGGTGCCCTACCGCATCATCGATACCGCCGCCGGCGACCTCGGTTCCTCCGCCGCCCGTAAGTTCGACTGCGAGGCTTGGGTGCCGACCCAGGGCCGTTACCGCGAGCTCACCTCCACCTCGAACTGCACCGAGTACCAGGCTCGCCGCCTGAACATCCGCGAGCGTATGGAAGACGGCGGCACCCGCCCGGTCTCCACCCTGAACGGCACGTTGGCCACCACCCGTTGGCTGGTCGCCATCATGGAGAACCACCAGCAGAAGGACGGCTCCATCGAGATCCCGAAGGCCATGCGCGCCTACATGGGCGGCAAGGAAGTTATCGAGCCCACGAAGTGGGAGGCCTGAGTCTCATCGTGCTTTAGCTCCCTCTGATGAGGGAGCTGTCAGCGTAGCTGACTGAGGGAGAGATTACTGAGGGAGAGATCGCTGATAGCCAGCAGGCGAATCCAAGACCGACCGCACTGCCGAATATCAACATCCCTCCCTTCTGTATAATGAATACTTGCGCGTGTGAACGCGCATCAGGACAGGTGTCTGAGCGGCCTAAAGAGACGGTCTTGAAAACCGTTGAGGGGCAACCCTCCGCGAGTTCGAATCTCGCCCTGTCCGCGAACCGAGGCCTGGGCAACATGCCCAGGCCCTTTTTTTCTTTTTCTGGAACCTGTCTTCTTGATTGCCGCCGGGGTGCTGATATATTGGTTTGTGATGCCGTAACATGCGGTGTCCCCGTTGATATGACGGGCCGATCGGCGTGAGCCGATAAGAAAAGGCCCGACGTTTGCAGCATCGGGCCTTTGCGTTGATTACCGGCTTGCGCCTTTAATCAACAAGGTTGCAAGATGAATCATATCACGATGCACGGTAGTCTGACCGTGAACGGGCGCACCGTGATCGTCCATATGGGCGATGGCGAGGCGAACGCCACGGTTGACGGCACGCACTTCAACGTGCGTAGCCTGTGGCAGCTCTACCAGTTGCTGAGACTGCTCGTGTAGCGTCTCATTAAGGTGCGGTGCCCCCTGGTCGGGTATCGCGCCGGCGACCTGAAAACCGATAATGTTGGCAAGTGCTTGCAATTTGCGGTGGACGATTGCAAGCTAACGTCTTGGATTGTTGCCGCTATCCAATATCTCATTAGGTCTACCGGTGGACCAAAAGTACGTTGCTTTGTAAGGGGAGTTAATGAAATGAACAAACTCGCACAATCGAGCATCGAACCGGTTTAATGCTACTCGCCTCAACGGGACGCGCGGTAATTGTTAGCTAAGTTGACAATAAAAGAATGAGGGCATACATTAGTAATCAGTCATCACACTGAGATGATGATTTCACTACGAAGGAGTAGAGATATGGTATCTCGCAATAAGCGCATCGTGGCTGCTTTTGCCGCGGTAGCAGCAATGGGAATGGGCTTGGCCGGTTGCGGCAGCGACACTGCCGGCGACACGAAGACCACCGATGATGGTGGCGTGGTCAACATCACCTACATGCACCGTCTGCCGGATTCCGAGGGCATGACTCTGGTCAACGACATCGTTGCCAAGTGGAATAAGCAGCATCCGGATATTCAGGTCAAGGCCACCAAGTTCGATGGTAAGGCCTCTGACATGATCAAGAAGCTTGAGACCGACGTCAAGTCCGGCGAGGCTCCGGATCTGGCTCAGGTCGGTTACGCCGAGCTGCCTGAGGTCTTCACCAAGGGTCTGCTGCAGGATGTGACCCAGTATGCCGAGCAGTACAAGAACGACTTCGCATCCGGCCCGTACAGCCTGGTTCAGGTTGGCGGCAAGGCTTACGGCCTGCCGCAGGACACCGGCCCGCTGGTTTACTTCTACAACAAGGCTGAGTTCGAGAAGCTCGGCATCACCGAGATTCCGCAGACCGCCGATGAGTTTATCGCCGCTGCCAAGACCGCTGCCGCCGCTGGCAAGTACATCATGTCCTACCAGCCTGATGAGGCCGGCAACATGATCTCCGGTCTGGCTGGCGCCTCCGGTGGTTGGTACAAGGTGAAGGGCGACTCCTGGGTCGTCAACACCGAGACCGATGGCTCCAAGGCAACCGCTGACTTCTACCAGCAGCTGCTCGACGCCAAGGCAGCCACCACCAACCCGCGTTGGGATCCGTCCTTCGATGCATCCATCAAGGATGGCTCGTTGATCGGTACTGTGGCCGCCGCTTGGGAAGCCCCGCTGTTCATGACCTCCTCCGGTGGCACCGGCTCCGGCGAATGGCAGGTCGCTCAGCTCGGTGACTGGTTCGGCAACGCTGGCAAGACCGGCCCTGACGGTGGTTCCGCCGTGGCCGTGCTGAAGAACTCCAAGCACCCGAAGGAAGCAATGGAGTTCCTGGATTGGTTCAACACCCAGGTTCCTGATCTGGTTTCCCAGGGCCTCGTGCCGGCTGCTACCACTGAAGACGCTGAGACTCCTTCCGAGTGGTCCACCTTCTTCGGTGGTCAGGACATCATGAAGGAATTCAAGACCGCTAACAACAACATGGGTGACTTCACCTACATGCCTGGCTTCTCCGCAGTCGCCGCCAAGATGAACGAAACCGCCGCCAAGGCCACCGATGGCTCCGGCAAGGTTGCAGACATCTTCTCCGACGCACAGACCACCTCTGTGGATACGCTGAAGAACTTCGGCCTGTCTGTTTCCGAGTGACATTAACGGTTAGGGTTCCTTCCAGCCGCTGATATCCTCAACCACACATCGAAAGGCCGGAGCTCAACACTCCGGCCTTTCCTTTTACTCGAGTTCGGTTCGTCATTAATTGTGTTTGATCTGACTGCATCGATTCGAACTGCATTACGTACTTTCTATTTCTCACTGTTCTTTTGAAAGACAGGTTTCCCTATGACTGCAACAACAAAAACGGCGAAGACGGGGGTCGCCAGGCGTGCCGATAAGCCAAAGGCTTCTGATGCTGTGAAGCGTGAGAATCGTACCGGCTGGGCCTTCATGGCACCGTTTGGCATCCTGTTCGCTCTGGTATTTATTCTTCCCATCATTTGGGCTATTTATTCCAGCTTCTTCCGCCAGGTCACCACGGGAGGTGGCGCATACGGCGGCGGGGAACTGGTCGATAAGTTCGTCGGACTTCAGAACTTCCAATACGTTATTACTTCCGGCAACTTCTGGGCTGGCGTGGGCAGGGTAGTGCTCTACACCGTGATTCAGGTGCCGGTCATGATCATCGCGGCACTTGCTCTGGCAATGCTCATCGATTCCTATATCGTCAAGCACATCACCGCATTCCGTCTGAGCTACTTCCTGCCGTACGCCATTCCGGGCGTGGTCGCATCCATCATCTGGGTGTACCTCTACAACGGCCAGATTTCCCCTATCGTTAAGGGACTTGCCGCCATCGGCATCAAGGTGAACTTCTTCGGCGACAATGTGGTCCTCGGCTCTATGGCCAACATCACGACCTGGACCTTCACCGGCTACAACATGCTGATCTTCCTCGCCGCACTGCAGGCCATTCCGCACGATCTGTACGAGGCCGCACGCATCGATGGCGCCAGTGGCTTCCAGATCGCCATGAAGATCAAGCTGCCGAACGTGCGTGCAGCCGCCCTGCTTGCCATGCTGCTCTCCATCGTCGGCACCATCCAGCTGTTCAACGAGCCGCAGGTGATGTCGATTTCCGATCCGAGCATTTCCAAGTCGTACACGCCAATGATGATGGCCCTCAATACCTCGCAGGGCACGCTGACCCCGGGTGGTGACGGACCTGCATCCGCTGTGGCCATCGTTATGGCACTGATCGCTGGCGTACTCGCCGTGGTCTACACGCTCGTTGAAAGGAAGGTGAACGCAGAATGAGCACCGTAGAAGCTACTGATAAGGAATCCCGCGCGGTCGCACGCGCTCGTAAGAAGGCTGACAGGATTCGCGACAAGCATGCCAACGACCTGCCTCGTTCCATGCAGCCTTCCGCGCTGGTCAAGACCATCACCATCGTTGTTCTGGTCTTCGCGCTGATCTACTTTCTGTTCCCGATTTACTGGGCCATCATCGCCTCGACCAAGACGCCGAGCCAGATGACCGGCAGCAACGGTCTGTGGTTCGCCGTGGGTCTGAGCGATTTGCCTGCCGCCATCGCCAAGAACTATGGCACGCTGATTGGTTGGACCCGTGGCCAGTTCTGGCGCTGGGTGCTGAACTCCCTGATCTACTCGGGTGTTTCCGCTCTGGTGGGTACGCTCGTGGCTGTGATGGCGGGATACGCTACCGCAAAGTTCAACTTCAAGGGTAAGAACCTTGCCATTGGCGTGATTATGGGCTGCATGCTGATGCCGGCCGCTCTGCTGACCATTCCGCAGTACTCCATCTTCCATGCCATGCACCTGACCAACACGATGCTCTCCATCATCATCCCGTGCTGCGTCTCTCCGTTCGGCTTCTTCCTGGGCCGCGTATACGCGCAGACCTCAGTGCCGAACGAGCTGCTTGAGGCGGCGCGTATCGATGGTGCAAGCGAAGCTCGCATCTTCTTCACCATTGTGTTGAGGATTCTGGCTCCGGCAATGGTCACGATCTTCCTGTTCCTGTTCGTGGCCACTTGGAACAACTTCCTGCTGCCGTTGATGATGGTCTCTTCCGACACCTTGAAGCCGGTGACCTTGGGTCTGTACGGCATGGTCTCTCTGGCTACCTTCACTGATCGTGGCGCTCTGATGATGGGTGCTCTGCTCGGTGTGCTGCCTGTGATCGTGCTCTTCCTCGGTCTCCAGCGCTACTGGCAGGCCGGCCTCGCCGCTGGTGCGGTCAAGGGCTGACGCGTTAAGCGGACAGCCCGGTGGGCTGTCTGTAGCGTCGGCCCGAGCGAGGCGGTAGCCGAGCGAAGGCAGCATTGAGTCTCGCCGTAGGCGAGTCCTTAATTGCAGGGGCCGAAGGCGACGCGTTAAGCGGACAGCCTAAGACCAATAATTCCCGCCGTCCGGTGCCTCGTGCTACTCCTTCCGGCGCCGGACGGCTTCTCAACAATAAGTAGCACGCAACCATACCGATCCAGAGCCTTCCTGATTCTTGTCATGAGATTGTCGGTGAAACTGACCGGGAAGCTCCGGTGATGTTCAATTCGCTCTTCCGGCGTTGCCGTGGGGCTACTCTCAAGGATTTATACAGTCAGGATCCTGGACGCCCGACGGTTGTGTCGGATTCTTGTTTTATATGCATATATTGTTTACAATTTAATTATCCAAAAAAATAATCAATGTCCTCAAAGGAGAGACTATGACTAGCACCGGCCGCTTCACCTTGCCTAGCGAGGAGAATTTTGCGGAGAAGACCAAGGAGCTTGCCGAACTGTGGGGAGCAGACGCCATTCGTAACTCCGATGGCACGCATCTGGATGAGTCTGTGCTTGCCTTGGGCAAGAAGATTTACAATGCGTATTTCCCGACTCGCGCGCATAACGAGTGGATTACGCTGCATATGGATGAGACGCCACAGGTGTATCTGCTGACCGATCGCATTCTCGCCGAATCGGATACGGTTGATATTCCGCTGATGGAAAGCTTCTTCGCTGAGCAGCTGAAGCCGAATCGTGATGCCGACCCTCACAAGTATTGGGAGGTTGTAGACCGCACCACCGGCGAGGTCGTTGATTCGGCGAACTGGACGCTTGACGCGGACGAGGACACCGTGCATGTGAGCGGCGTTGCCGCATGGCATGAGTACACGGTGAGTTTCCTGGCCTACATCATCTGGGACCCGGTCGAGATGTACAACCATCTGACCAACGACTGGGGCGACAAGGAACACGAGATCCCGTTCGACATCTACCATCCGGCCACCCGCAAGTTCGTGTTCGACACGTTCGAGCAGTGGCTTAAGGACAGCCCGCAGACCGATGTGGTGCGATTCACCACGTTCTTCTACCAGTTCACGCTCCTGTTCGATGAAAAGCGCCGCGAAAAGGTCGTCGACTGGTTTGGTTGCGCCTGCACCGTAAGCCCGCGTGCGCTGGATGATTTCGAAGCCAAGTATGGCTACCGCCTGCGCCCGGAGGACTTCGTGGACGGCGGTGCCTACAACTCCGCATGGCGCGTGCCCAGAAAAGCCCAGCGCGACTGGATCGACTTCCTCTCCGGCTTCGTGCGCGAAAACGTCAAGCAGCTCGCCGACATGTCCCACGCCGCCGGCAAAGAGGCGATGATGTTCCTCGGCGACCAGTGGATCGGCACCGAACCGTACAAGGACGGATTCGACGAACTCGGCCTGGACGCCGTGGTCGGTTCCATCGGCGACGGCACCACCACCCGCATGATCGCCGATATTCCGGGCGTCAAGTACACCGAAGGCCGCTTCCTGCCGTACTTCTTCCCCGACACGTTCTACGAGGGCAACGATCCGAGCATCGAAGGCCTCGACAACTGGCGCAAGGCCCGCCGCGCGATCCTGCGCTCGCCGATCAGCCGCATGGGCTACGGCGGCTACCTCTCCCTGGCCGCCAAGTTCCCGAAGTTCGTGGACACGGTGACCCATATCGCCAACGAATTCCGCGACATCCACGACCGCACCGGTGGGGTGGCCGCCGAAGGTGAGCTCAACGTGGCGATTCTGAATTCCTGGGGCAAGATGCGCTCCTGGATGGCGTTCACCGTGGCACACGCCCTGCCCAACAAGCAGACCTACTCCTACTACGGCATTCTGGAATCCCTGTCCGGCATGCGCGTGAACGTGCGGTTCATCAGCTTCGATGACGTGCTGGAGCATGGCGTCGCCGACGACATCGACGTGATCGTGACCGGTGGCCCGGTCGACACCGCGTTCACCGGTGGAGACGTGTGGAAGAACCCGAAGCTGACCGAGACCCTGCGCGCCTGGGTGCGCGGCGGCGGAGCATTCGTCGGCGTCGGAGAGCCCAGTTCGCTGGCCCGTTTCCAGGCTGGTCGTTTCTTCCAGCTGGCCGACGTGATTGGCGTGGACGAGGAGCGCTATCAGACCCTTTCGGTGGACAAGTATTTCCCGCCGGTGGTGCCGGACCACTTCATCACCGCCGATGTGCCGGTCGACCCGGCGGCCCGCGAGGCTTGGGAGCAGGCCGGCTACCGCATCCCGCTGAGCGGCTGC
>OLSK01001658.1_pt1 | contig 15816 bp, 8 predicted proteins | sample 1672781 | NCBI WGS metagenome assembly OLSK01 (sample SAMEA3136723, study PRJEB25190) | human gut metagenome | biome: human gut; feature: human-associated habitat; material: faeces | place: Austria | collected 2013 | reverse complement strand
ACCTGCACGGCGGCAGCCCGCGGCAGATGGCGCAGGCCGTGGCGATTGCGCTGAAGAACATGATGGGTCTGGTGTGCGACCCCGTCGCGGGGCTGGTCGAGGTTCCATGCGTCAAGCGCAACGTCGCCGGAGCGATGAACGCGCTCTCCGCGGCGGAGCTTGCTCTCGCCGGAATCGAGTCGCGCATCCCGACGGACGAGGTCATCGATGCGATGCGCGCCGTGGGCGAGGCACTGCCCTCCGCCCTGCGCGAGACCGGTCGCGGCGGCGTCGCCGCAAGCCCGACAGCCGTGGCATTCCGCGAAAATTTTTTTGGCAAGCAGGCTTGACATTTTCCGAAAAATCATTAAAATATCATCGAAATCAGCAAAATCAGCAAATTTAAAAAATCGAGAAAACATCGTGCAGCGACAGCGTAAGTCCGGATATTATTCCCGGACTTGCGCTTTTTGTCGTTTTCACGGTGTTTTTCTTATTTAAAAAGGAGATTTGAAAGAATGAATAACGAAAAGCCGCGGCTCTGGACACGGAACTTTGTGCTGATAATAGTCATCAATTTTCTCGTCTTCATGAACCACATCATGCTGCTGTCCACCTTCCCATTCTATATTGAAAGCCTCGGCGGCAGTGAGGCGCTGGCGGGGCTGGCCGCTACGCTGTTCTCGCTCGTCGCGGTGCTCTGCCGCCCCGTCGTCGGCTGGATGCTCGATAACGGCAAACGCCGCGCGATACTGCTGATCGGCCTTGCGGGAATGTTGCTGATGCCGCTGGGCTACATGTTCGCCTCGGTGATATTCCTCGCCTTTGTGTTCAGGATGGTGCATGGCGCGTCCCTCGCCCTCAGCAACACCGCCACCGCTACCATCGCCTCCGACGTGATCCCCGCCCCACGCTTTGCCGAGGGCATGGGCATGTTCGGCATGGCCACCGCCCTCGCCACCTCCTGCGCTCCCGCGTTGGGGCTGTACCTGATGGACAGCTTCAGCTACACGGTGCTTTTCGCCTGCGCTTCCGGCTCGGTGCTCATTGCGTTGATATTGTTCGCTATTCTGAAGAATCCGCCGATAAAGGCCGAGAAAAAGCCTCTGAACATTTCGGCGTTGTTTTCGCGTGCGGCAGTTCCGGCCTCGGTCATCGCACTCGTATTCATGCTGACTTTCGGCGCACTTGAGAACTTCCTCGCCAAGTACGCCGTTGAGGCGGAGCTGCCCTCGGGCGGCCTGTTCTTTGCGATAATGGCGGTCATGCTGCTACTCGTCCGCGTCGTGCTCGGCAAATACGCCGACAAAAAGGGCGAGGCGATGTTCGTCTACACCTGCAACTCGGCCATGCTCGCGGCCTTCCTGCTGCTCGCCCTCGCGCCGAACACGGTCACGTTCATCATCGCCGCCGTGCTCGCGGGCTACGGCTTCGGCGGGCTGGAGCCTGCGCTGCAATCCATGCCCGTGCACAGCGCCGCCCCGTCGGAGCGCGGCTCCGCGAGCTCTACTTTCCTCTGCGCATATGACATCGGCATCGGGCTTGGCGGCGGCATCGCGGGCGTGCTGATAAGCGGTCTGGGCTATGAGCAGATGTTCGTCATTCTGTCGGCGGCGAATATCGTCTCCGTGCTGCTGTATATCCTCTGGGGCAGGAACGACCCGTCCTCCATCTCCCGCAGTCTGCGGATCGCAAAGGACGGTGAGAAAAATGCCTAAAACACGCGGCGAAAAGCTGTTTTTCGGCGTCGTGATGTCGATCACGATGGCCGTCGGCATGGAGATTTACAACGTCGCCATAAGCATGGGCTATGCGCTCCAGCCCGGTGGACTGAGCGGCATGACCAACGCCGTGTTCCCCGCCGCGCTCGCGGAGGCGGCGTACATGTGGATATTCGTGTTCATCTTCTCGAACCTCTGGGGCAACCGTCTCGGTCACGCGCTGGCAGGGAAAATTATCCGCCCTGGTCAGGATAACCCGTTTTTCATCACGCTTATGGTGTCCGGCTGCACAGTGCTCGTGATGTGCCCTACGATGAGCATGGCAGCGGCCCTGCTGTTCAGCGTCATCCCCGGTCGCGCCCCGGCGACGGAGCTGTTCGCCGTCTGGGTCGGAACGATGCTGAAAAACTTCCAGATGGCGCTGCTGTGGAATCTCTTCGCCGCCGGCCCTGTCACCCGCCTGCTGTTCCGCAGTATCTTCCGCCGTGCCCCGCGGGCTTGAATAAAATCACAGCAAAAACCGGCATAGCTGCCTGACGCGGCTATGCCGGTTTTTGCTATGTCGGTTTGACCGGTTCAAATGAATATTCCGCAGGAAGCAACTGCATCTGCGCCTATTATGAAAAATATTGGATAATATTTCCCATTGCTATTGATTTCTTTGTAACCGCTATGTTATAATTTAGCAGATCTGCGGGTCTGCCGATGGCTCGCAATGCGATATGAATTGCCACGATTCGGCTCGGTACAGCTCACGCGCTGTAAGCCGATCTCTTCTTACGCAATTTATATTATAATAGTAGTTTTTTTAGTAGTTTTTTTGCCAAATTTGGAACAATTGAGAAATAATATGATAATGGAATATTCTGTTTTAATGTCGGTCTACGCGAAGGAAAACGCGGACTTTCTCTCCACAGCGGTGGAGAGCATGCTGCGCCAGTCCTGCCCGCCGACTCAGTTCGTGTTAGTGTGCGACGGGCCGCTGACCCCCGCACTGGACGCCGCCATTGAGAGCTTCACCGCGGCTGCGCCCGCTCTGTTCACCGTTCACCGTTCTACGTCTGCCGGAAAACAAGGGGTCGGCATTGCCCTGCGGGAGGGACTGGCAGTCTGCAAGTGCGAGCTTGTCGCGCGCATGGATTCCGACGACATCTCCCTGCCCCTGCGCATGGAGCACCAGCTGGCAGCGATGGCCGCCGATCCGAAGCTGGACGTTATCGGCGGGCAGATTGCGGAGTTTGCCGAATCCCCCGAAAAGATCCTCTGCTACCGCAAGGTGAACGTCTCTCCGGAGGATGTCCGCCGCAGTGCCGCCGGTCGCAACCCCATGAACCATATGACGGTGCTTTTCCGTAAAAGTTCCGTGCTCGCCGCGGGCGGCTATGAGGATATGAAGGGCTTCGAGGATTATTACCTCTGGGGCAGAATGCTGGCGGCGGGATACCGGCTGGCAAACCTGCCGGAGGTGTGCGTTCTCGCCCGCGTGGCCGGACTTCAGTCCCGCCGCGGCGGATGGAAATACTTCCGCCAGACCGTCCGGCTGGAGCGCGCGCTGCGCAGCTGTGGCCTTTTCGGCGCGGGAACTTACTATAAAAATCTGCTTATCCGCTTCTGCGGTACGGTGCTGCTGCCCGACGGTCTGCGCCAGCGCGCATATCAGCGGTATCTGCGGCATGACGATATGCCGGAAACGCCTTGGGCAGGAACTCTTACCGATCATAACAGCGAGGAATAAAACTATGCGCCGCATCCTGCACTTCATGGCGGATATCCACGTCAGCTCCGGTATGGCCGCTGTAGTCATGAACTACTACCGCCATATAGACCGCAGCCGCGTTCAATTCGACTTTCTATATTTTGAAGACGGCCCCCTGACCTATGCTCAGGAGATCGAATCTCTGGGCGGCAGGGTCTTTCTCATCCCCCGCCCCGGCCCTTCATCCATGGGCGCGATACGCGAATTTTTCCGCGAGCATCAGGGCGAGTTCAGCGTTCTGCACTGCCACCCCATCTGGTCTGCCGCAGTTCTGGAGCCGGTAGCCAGACGCTTCGGCATACGCGCCGTCTTTCTGCACAGTCACAGCGACAAGCCCGGTGAATCCGCCGCCAGCATTCTGCGCAACCGCCTGATGCTGCGCATGTCCGCCGGAAAGGTAGACGCCTGTCTCGCCTGCTCACACGCCGCGGAAGCGGCGCTGATGGGCATCCCGTCCTCGGTACATATTCTGCCGAATGCCATTGACGCGCACGCGTTCAGCTTTGACGCCGAGGCGCGGCGCGCCTGCCGCAACGAGCTTGGCATAGCGGAGGATACGCCTGTCGTTGGCAATGTGGGGCGTATGGTTGAGGTCAAGAACCATCGGTTTTTGCTGGAAGCCTTCGCCCTGTACCGCAGAGCCGTACCCGCGGCGCAGCTGCTGCTGATTGGCGGCGGCCCGCTTGAACCGGAGCTGCGCGCTCTGGCCGCGGAGCTTGGTATTCAGGACTGCGTCCATTTCCTCGGTTCCCGTCGAGACACCGCGCGGCTATATTCCGCGATGGACGTGTTCGCCATGCCGTCTCTGGTCGAAGGGCAGAGCATGGCACTGCTGGAGGCTCAGGCCGCGGGGCTGCCCTGTGTAGTCTCGGACACCATTTCTCCCGAATCTGACGTAACAGGGCGGATGGATCGTCTGCCGCTCGATCAGCCTCAGCAGTGGGCGGACGCGCTGTCCGCGCGGCTGCGCGCACCGGCTGATCGCAGTCAGAGCGTGACAGATGCATTTGCCCGCCGGAATCTTGATATCCGCACCGCCGCCGAAGGGCTGACGGAGCTTTACGAAAGAGTATGATAAATGGAACTTTTTTTCATCAATCTGGCCTTTATGGCGCTGCTGTGCGTGCTGGAGGTCAGACCCGTAACACTTGATTCCCGTCAGGAACGGCTTGACCCGAAGTCTCTGATGGCACTGGGCATCGCATATCTGTGCTTCCTCGGTATGTTCCGCGGGGCGGCCTGCGGCAACGACACCTCGAACTATCACGAGCTGTACCTGCGCATAGCCTCCCAGAGCGGTCTCTTGTACAGCATCCGGAATACCAGCTTTGAGCCGCTCTTCGCCGCGCTGATCTACCTGCTCAGCCGCCTGACACATAACCCGCAGATACTTTTTATTGTCACGGCGCTGTTCTCCTTCGCGGTGACGGGGCGTTTCATGTCTAAATACTCCAGCCGCCCCTGCTTCAGCCTGTATCTGTTCTTTACGCTGCAGCTGTTCGATTTCTACATATCCGGCGTGCGACAGGCGCTGGCCATCTCCATATTGCTTCTGGCCTACGAGGCGATGGACAACAAAAAGCCCATACAGATGGTGCTGCTTATCATGCTCGCGGGTCTGTTCCACCGTTCCGCCCTGATCTGGCTTCCGGTGTACTTCCTGCTGCGCATTCCGCGGCGGAAGACCTTCGTATGGGTAACGGTCGCCGCCTGCGCAGTGGCCTTCGTGTGCTCCAAATATTTAGTCACCATAATCGCTACCGCCATTCCGCGCTATCAGTTCTACCTCGGCAGCAGCTATCTGAAGTCCGGCTTCAAGCTGTCGCTGCTGCTGTATTTTCTGGTGTTCGGACTTGTGCTGCTCGTGTGTGAGTTTTTCCGCGGCAAGGAGGATACTCCGGAGCAGGACGAACGGGACGAATGGGATTTCCGTCTGTCGTTCCTGCTGCCTGTCGTGTGCGTGCTGGGCTACACCGCACCGATATTCAGCCGGTTCCTCCAGTATTTCCAGCCCTATCTATGCGTGTATTTCGCCAACCGGCTCGCGCGCATGCCGGAGAAATTCCGGCGCTTCCTGCTTATCGCAAGCCTGATATGCTTTGCAGCCTATGCCGCCACCATCCAGATACTCCGCACCCCGCAGTGGTATAACACCTATCCCTTTGTGTTCTGTTGGGACAGCTGACCCGACGGAGAAAGACCCTTTTATGAAACAGACATCCGGCATTGCAAAAAACTCGGCCATGCTCATGGCCATGAACATAGCAAAAATGATTTTCCCGCTTCTGACCCTGCCGTACCTGACGCGGGTGCTGTCGAAAGACTGCTACGGAAGCGTTGTATATGTCAAGTCCGTCATCACGTATCTTCAGATCCTGGTGGACTTCGGCTTCGTGCTCTCAGCCACCAAGGACATCGTCCGCGCACGGCAGGACAAGGCCGCGCAGGAGAAGATCATCGGCGACGTGCTGCTCGCGCGGCTGTGGCTGTCAGGCGCGGCGCTCGCCGTGCTCGTCATCCTGACGGCAGCGCTCCCCATACTTCGGGCGCGCCCTCTGCTCGCGCTGCTGTCCTTCCTTCCGGTGTTCCTGACACTGTTTTTGTTCGACTTCCTGTTCCGCGGACTTGAGCGGATGGAGGCCATCGCCATGCGCTTTGTCGTCATGCGCGGCATCTCCACGGCTCTGACCTTCGTTGTGATCCATTCGGACGCCGACGTGCTGCTCATCCCGCTGCTCGATACGCTGGGCAGCCTTGTGGCCGTGCTGATGGTCGTCCCCCAGTTCAAACAGCTCGGACTGCGCGTGCGCCTGTCGCGCGACGCGGCGGCGGCATGGGCGATGCTGAAGGATTCCGCGGTGTATTTCGCATCAAACGTGGCGTCCACGTCATTCAGCGCGCTCAACACGCTCCTCCTCGGCATCATTCTCACGACGCAGGAAGTCGCCTACTGGGGCGTCTGCATTCAGGCGGTCGCCGCAGTCCAGGCGCTCTATACGCCCATTACCGACAGCCTGTATCCCGTCATGGTGCGGGAGCGGAAATTCAGCCGCATCAAGAAAATGGTGAAGCTGTTCCTGCCGCTGGTTCTGGCGGGCTGCATTGCGGCCTATTTTCTGGCGGATTTCGGCATCATGCTCATCGGCGGCAAGGGCTACGCTCCGGCCGCGCGCATATTCCGCTATCTCATACCCGTGCTGTTTTTCAGCTTTTTCGCCATGCTCTTCGGCTGGCCGACCCTCGGTGCCATCGACCGCAACGCCGAGACCAGCCGCAGCACCGTCTACGCCCTGTCATTTCAGGTGCTGGGGCTGTTGGCTCTGCTCTGTACGGGGTACTACTCGCTGGTCGCCGTCGCCATTCTGCGCAGCGTGACCGAGGCCGTTCTCTGCGGCATCCGGATGTTCTATATCCGGAAAAATATCCGCTCCTTCGCGGACATTGGAGGTGACGCGGCGTGACCGAGATAACCGACCTGCGCGAGCTCCAGCTGCTGGAGCTTCAGCTGCTGCGCCATTTGGACAGCGTCTGCCGTGAAAACGGACTGCACTTTTTCCTGTCGAACGGGACGCTTCTGGGCGCGGTGAAGTACGGAAAATTCATCCCATGGGATGATGATATCGACATTTTCATGCCCCGCGCCGATTACGACCAGCTCATGGCTCTGCCCGCTGCGGATCATGGCTCGTACCGGCTGCTGTCGAAAGAGCGGACGCCGGAATGGCGGCTGCCCTTCGCCAAGCTCTGCGACATGAGCACCCGCAAGCAGGAGACTAGCGCGGACTTCGGCGTTGACATTGGCGTTGATATAGACATCTTCCCGCTCGACGCGTGGTCGGGCGGCGAAAAGCAGGCTCGGCGCTGCGGCCTGTGGCGGCGCGGCGTTTCCGCCGCCGTGGAGACCACGTTTGTCTCCCCGCGCAGAGGCTGGCGGCGCGCGGTGCTGTATATATTCTGGCTGATCAGCCATCTTCTCGGCAGCGAATTTTTCTGCCGCCGCATCCTCGCCGAGGTGCGCCGCGGACAGGCTGTCCCCGCGCCGGAATATCTCGGCTGCGTGGCATGGAGCCTGTACGGCGGGAAAGAGCTTATACCGGCGGAGGTGTTCGCTTCCTCCGTTCCCTTGAGCTTTGAGGGCGCGGAGTACGCCGCCCCCGTCGGCTATGACACATATCTCCGCCGTCTGTACGGCGACTATATCCCCGACCCGCCCCCCGAAAAGCAGGTCACGCACCACAGCTTTCGGATCTGGCGTCGCTGAAAACGTAATTCCCCGCTCGGTTGAGCGATAAATTTGAGAAAAGGAGAAGATACCTATGAACGTCAAAATCAAGCGCCTCCTTTCGGTCGCGCTGACGTTGTGCATGCTTCTGACGCTGTTACCGGTCACCGCAATGGCCGATAACGACGCCTCGGCTGTACAGACTCAGGCCACTGAGGTGGTCAAGGGCAGTGCCATTCCCGGCACCGGCTACCATGTTACCTCGGTGAAAAACTACTCCATCGCACCCGACATCTCTGAGCGTGTCATAATCACGAACAATGATGCGGGCAACTCCCAGACGGTTGCAAACGTCATGGAGGTCAACACCTCCAGCGGCCGTGCCAAGATCGTGGCCGGATACGGCAACCGCAACCCCAAAGAGCAGGGCTGGATGCTCAAGACCACTACCGATCAGGCTCACACCTATGAAAAAGAGAGCGGCCTGAACGTTGTGGGCGGCGTCAACGCCTCCTGGTTCAACATCAACACCGGCGAGCCAAGCGGCTACCTAGTGATGAACGGCGTTGTCCACCATGACAACTCCAGCCGCGCCTTCGTCGCAGCGTTTGACGACGGCTCCGTGAACGTATTCAAGGAAGGCACCACGCTCGCCCAGGCTGAGGCCAGCCAGAGCGAAAAGCAGGGCAAGACCGTTAAGATCCTCGAGGCGGTCGACGCGCTGGTCGCCATGGTATGGGACGGCGAGGTAATCATCAACGAGTCCGGCAACGGCGGCTATTACCCCCGCACCTGCGTTGGCGTGAAAGCTGACGGCACCGTCGTCCTCTTCCAGGCAGACGGCACCATGGCTCCCCGTTCCGTCGGCTACACCGCGCGCGAAGAGGCGAACATGATGGTCGCGCTCGGCTGCGTCGCAGCTATCCAGCTCGACGAGGGCGGCTCCTCCACCTACGTTTCCCAGCGTGAGGGTGAGAGCGATCTGACCATGCGCAACACTCCTGCCGGCGGCAGCGAGCGTGTCGTCTCCGGTACTATTCTGGTCGTCTCCACCGTTGCGGCATCCGGTGAGTTTGACCATGCGTCGATCACTCCCGACGAAGAGTACTACACCCCCAACTCCACCGTTACCATGACGGCCAGCGCCCTGGATTTCTCCGGCGCACCGGCGGCAAGCCTGCCTGAGGACGTCAGCTTCGCGGTCAGCGATGAGAGCATGGGCACGATAGGCGAAGCCGCCGTCAGCGGCAGCACCGCCACCGCGACCTTCACCTCCTCCGGCAAGACCGGTGACGTGACGGTCAATCTGGTAAGCGGCAGCAGAACAGTCGGTTCCGCCGTGCTGCATATCCAGAACCCCGACAGCCTGAGCTTCACTTCCAGTGAGGTCAACCTCAACTATAAGGAAGTCAGCGATCTCAGCTTCAAGGCCACCTATCAGTCCGAGACTGTCAACATCAAGGACGGCGATATCAAGTGGAGCATCTCCGACGAGAGCGCCGGTACCTTTGCCGACAATAAGTTCACCGTTACCGACAACGTGAAATATTCCGGCAGCCCCACCGTCACCGCCTCGTTCGGTGAACTTACGGCGACCGTTACCGTCAACATAGGCATGGAGCCTACCATGATACTTGACGGCGGCGACGGAGACGGCTGGGACTACGCCACCATCGGAACAACGGTTGAGAGCTTCGAAGGCATGGCCTCCAACGCTGTGGCGACCTATCACTACGCGGGCCGCGGCGGCATTGTCACAGGCTCCGTTGTGTCCGATACCGATGAAGAGTTTGCCGATATCGTCCGCTTTGGCCACAAGGCCATTAAGCTCGACTACGACTGGACAGGCCTGACCGGTACCGACGGCGCCTGCCTCGGTCTTGGCAGTAATCTCTCCGTTGATGGTACTCCCACCGCGATCGGCGTCTGGGTCTACCTCCCCGAAGGTGTACCCGTTCCCTGGCTGCGCGCACAGATCGCCACCAGCACCAACGGTGGTGAGAGCTGGACGAACGCCTATGTCAACTTTAGCGCCGGCAGCGCAGGTTCCGGTGAAGGCCTGAAGGATGGCTGGCAATATCTTCAGGCTGACCTGACCCCGTATGCAGGCGCGCTTGTTCGTGTCAACAGCGGTATGCTCTTCCGCGCCATGGTCACTACCGGTGGTATCGGCTGGTTCACCACCGACGGCACTAAGCTGGATAAAGGCGATCTGAAGGGCTATATCCTTATCGATAACCTCTGCATTGTCTACGGTGCAAACAATCAGGACGTCACCGCCCCCGTCGTCAACTCCATCCAGCTCGTTAACGACGATGGCACCAAGGTTGATCTTGAGGACGGCATGACTCTGGATTCCGACAAGCTTCGCTTCTTCGTTACATATAACGACAGTGAGGATACCGATCCCTACGCCACCGGCGTTGAGTCCGCGTACTTCTACTTCGACGGCACCTACCGCGGAGTTTACGACAAGGACATCCTCGGCAGCACCTCCGGTCTGATGCACTTCAGCAACGGTATTCACTCCATAACCTTCTATCTGAAGGACGGCTACGGCAACGTCACGCGCGAGACGCGCTACTTCACCGTAGAGGCCGCGGAAGCAGATCTGCCCAACATCGCGCTTGAAGCGCAGGGCGCGCCGATCGTGGGCAAGAAATGGGAGCTTGACTTTGTCAGCGACGGCATCGCCAGCATCACCTCCCTGACCGCGAACGTCTCCGTAACACGCAGCTACCCCGTCAAGGACGTCACCTTCCCCGACGGCGTCACCGGCACCTGGAGCTATGACGCCGCGAAGGGCGTCGTGACGGTGGAGATTACCGACATCGGCGAAAGCTTCAAGGCCGACAAGCTCGCCACCATCGTCGTGGAGGTTCCCACCGCCACCACCGAGGGCAGCAGCATCAACGTTCAGGTCACCAAGGGCTCCTACGGCTGCAAGCAGACCGCAGACCTCGACATCTCCGATCTGAACCAGTACGCCACCGGCTTCACCACTCAGATAAGCAATCACCCCGTTGAGGCCATGTACCGCATCAAGACGGGCAACGCCGTCGTCGGCAGCACCGCCGCCGCGACCGTCACCGTCATCAAGGACGACAAGGCCGCAGTCGGTGTCAACGTCTACGCCAACGACAAGCTGCTCGGCGTTACTGACGAAAAGGGTCAGATCGACATCTCCAGCCTGACCGAAGCTCAGGGCAGCGTGAATCTGCGTGCCGACGACAAGGACGGCAACTGCTCCTTCATGGTCACCCTGTTCAGCTACAACGCCGTGGGCGATGAGAGCGGTCTCCCCTTCAACATCAACTTCAACTTCTCCCAGAGCTACGGCAGCAAGAACGTCACCTGGATGAGCAATCCCAGCACCAGCGCCGAAAAGGCCGTTGCCGAGATATCCACTGACGCGGAGCTGAAGGACGCTGTGACCGTCAACGGCACCAGCACCCTTATCTCCTACTCCTCCAGCAACCAGATCACCCGTGTGAACAGCGTCACCCTGACCGGCCTGACCGCCGGAACGACCTACTACTATCGCGTCGGCGACGGCGAGAAGTGGTCGGATATCCGCAGCTTCACCACTCCGGGCGGCAGCAGCTTCTTCCTGCTGGCCGACATCCAGGAGGAGGCCGCACTTGAGGGTATGGGACGCATCGCCGCCTGCCTGAACGACCAGTACCCGTTCGGCATCCAGCTTGGCGACGCGGTCGATAACGTACGCTACTTCAACCAGTGGCAGGATGCCCTGTCCCTGTTCACCGAGGACGGGCTCAAGAATTCCGATATTCTCCACGTCATCGGCAACCACGAGGCTGACGACGACGGCAACGACGCCATCGCGGCCATGACCACCTTCGGCATCCCCGCCGCGTGGTACTCCGTTGAGCGCGGCGACGTGTACATCGCGGTTCTGAACCACACCTCCAATAAGGACAGCCTCCAGCAGTTCGCCGATTGGCTCGTTGCTGACGCCGCGAAGTCCGACTGCGTGTGGAAGGTCCTCGTAACTCACGTTCCCGCCTACTACACCAACCCCACCGGCGGCGGTGAGACCTACAACCAGTACCTCCCCGCAGCCTGCGACGCGGCCGGTATCGACTTCTACTTCTCCGGCAACGACCACAGCTATGCCCGCACCGCTCCCATGACCGACGGTCAGGTAAACGAGGCCGGTACGGTGTACTATATCTGCGGTTCCACCGGCGGTAAGTCGTACTCCATCGTCAATAACCCCGACTTCAACTTTGAGGTCGCAACACTCGACTTCACCAGCATCTACATGGACTTCACCGCTGACAAGTACGAAGCAACCGTCACCACCTATAACGTGGCCGCCGACGGCAGCAGAACCGTGCTTGATCAGTACAAGCGCATCGTTCCCGAGTGCGAGAACGACGAGCACACCTACGTGTATGACGGCGAGACCGGCACTCTTGAATGCTCCGTCTGCCGCCACACCGAGAACGCCGCCGAAGTGCAGTACACCGGCTGGGCGACCGATAAGGCCACCGACCGGAAGATCTACTTCGCTGCCGGCCGCTGGGTGACCGGATACCTGTTCCTCGACGGAAAGAACTACAACTTCGACTCCAACGGTCTCGCCTATGAAGGCGAATACACCATAGGCGACGAAACCTGCACCTTCACCGGCGGTGAGTTTGTTCCCAATGACAAGCTTGCTATGGCAGGTATCTGCGGCGATAATGCATGGTTTGTGGTATATCAGGACAAGCACATGGTCATCGGCGGCACCGGCGCGCTCTCCTCCACCAGCCGTGCAACCGTGCCCTGGCAGACCGTCAAGGATAAGGTTGTCCATGTAACTGTGGGCGCAGGTATTACCGAGATCTCTACCCAGTGCTTCTACTACTGCTCGCTGATGACCGATCTGACCTTCGAGAAGGGCAGCGAGCTTGTTGCCATCTCCGGTTCCGCCTTCAACGGCTGCACCAGACTTGCAAAGATCAATCTGGAGAACTGCGAGAAGCTGACCCTGATTGGCGGCTCCGCATTCTACGATTGCAACAGCCTGACCGACATCGTCCTGCCCGACAGTCTCCGCACCATCAACGGCAACGCGTTCGCGCGCTGCAAGAGTCTGCGCAGCGTCTACATGCCGGACAGCATTCAGTTCATTCCCTCATCCGCTTTCAAGTATTCCGAAAATGTTGTGCTCAGCGTAAGCTATGACAGCTACGCACTCCAGTACGCCATCAAGAACGGCATCGCTTACGTACTGCGCGAAGCAGGCGTCGTCGCCTCCGGTTCCTGCGGCGATAACGCAGCATGGGAGCTGTACAGTGACGGCACCCTGAACATCACCGGTTCCGGCGCGCTGTACAACGCTAAGCTCGCCAGCGACATCGCATGGTACGCTAACCGCAACCTGATCCGCGTCGTCAACATCGACGCCGGTATCACCAACCTGCCTGACTTCGTGTTCTCCGGCTGCACCTACCTCGAAGCCGTGAACTTCGCCGAGGGCAGCAAGCTGACCACCATAGGCGGTTCCGCTTTCCGCGGCTGCACCGCCATGACCGAACTGACTCTGCCCGACGGCCTGCAGACCATCTACGGCAACGCCTTCAGAGACTGCTCCGCTCTCGCCAGCGTCTATCTGCCTGACAGCATCTCCTACATGTCCGGCTCCGCCTTCAGCGGCTGCAGCAAAGTGGTTCTTAGTGTCGGCGCGAACAGCTATGCCAAGGACTTCGCCGTCAACAACGGCATCAAGTATGTTGAGCGTCAGGTCGGCGTTATCGCCTCCGGTTCCTGCGGCGCGAATGCGAAGTGGGAGGTCAGCAGCGACGGCATACTGAATATCACCGGCTCCGGCGCGCTGACCAGCCCCAAGGTCGCCAGCGGTATCGCATGGTATGACTATCGCAGCATGATCCGCGTCGTCAATATCGACGCCGGCATCACCAACCTGCCCGACTTCGCGTTCTTCGGCTGCACCGCCCTTGAGACCGTGAACTTCACTGAGAACAGCAGCCTGACCACCATCGGCGGCTCCGCACTCCGCGGCTGCACCGCTCTGACAGAGCTGACCCTGCCCGACGGCGTGCAGACCATCTACGGCAACGCTATCCGCGACTGCTCCGCTCTCACGAGTGTCTATCTCCCCGACAGCATCTCCTACATGTCCGCCTCCGTCTTCAGCGGCTGCGCCAATGTGGTTCTCAGCGTCGGCGAGAACAGCTATGCCAAGGACTTCGCCGTCAACAACAACATCAAGTATGTTGAGCGTCAGACTGGCGTTATCCCCTCCGGTTCCTGCGGCACCGACGCCGCTTGGGAGCTGAGCAGCGACGGCACCCTGAACATCACCGGTTCCGGCGCGCTGACAAACGCCAAGGTCGCCAGCGACACCGCATGGCACAGCTACCGCAGCATGATCCGCGTCGTGAACATCAGCGCCGGTATCACCAATCTGCCCGACTTCGCGTTCTTCGGCTGCACCTCTCTCGAAGCTGTGAACTTCGCCGAAAACAGCAGTCTGACCACCATCGGCGGCTCCGCACTTCGCGGCTGCTCTGCTCTCACCGAGCTGACCCTGCCCGACGGCATCCAGACCATCTACGGCAACGCGTTCAGAGACTGCACCGCTCTCACGAGCGTCTATCTCCCCGACAGCGTTTCTTACATGGCAAGCTCCGCCTTCAGTGGCTGCGCCAATGTGGTTCTCAGCGTCGGCGCAAACAGCTATGCCAAGGAATTCGCCGTCAACAACGGCATCCAGTACACTGAGCGTCAAACCGGCGTTATCGCCTCCGGTTCCTGCGGCACCGACGCCGCTTGGGAGCTGAGCAGCGACGGTACCCTGAACATCACTGGTTCCGGCGCGCTGACAAACGCCAAGGTCGCCAGCGACACCGCATGGTACAACTATCGCCACATGATCCGCGTCGTGAACGTTGATGCGGGCATCACCAATCTGCCCGACTTCACATTCTATGGCTGCACCGCCCTTGAGACTGTGAACTTCGCAGAGAACAGCAGCCTGACCACCATCGGCGGCTCCGCACTTCGCGGCTGCTCCGTTCTCACCGAGCTGGTTCTGCCCGATGGCCTCAAAACCGTCTACGGCAACGCGCTCCGCGATTGCTCCGCTCTCATGAGCGTCTATCTCCCCGACAGCGTTTCTTATATGGCAAGCTCCGCCTTCAGTGGCTGCGCCAATGTGGTTCTCAGCGTCGCGGAAGGCAGCTACGCCGAGCAGTGGGCAATAACCAATAACGTCAAGTACGTCAACCACGGCAGCGAGACAACCACTCTTGAAGCGGTCGAAGAGCCTGAGACCACGGTCCCCGTCGAAGAGACTCCGGCAGTTGAAGAGACCGCGAACGTCTGCGGCGATGAGCTCACCTGGAAGCTCGACGAGAAGACCCTGACCATTTCCGGCCGCGGTGGTATGTACAGCTATGACGCCGACAATGCAGCGCCCTGGGCGGCATATGCGGACAATATCGAGAACATCGTTATCGAGAAGCATGTCAAGACCATCGGTGCGTATGCGTTCAGCGGCCTTGAGAAGCTCGTAAGCGTCAGCTTCGACGAGGAGAGCGAGCTTGAGGTCATTGAAGAGTACGCGTTTGCAGGATGCAAGGAGCTTACCGAGATCAAGCTTCCCGAGAAGCTTGAGAAGCTCGGCGAAGCAGCCTTTGCGGACTGCGAGAAGCTGCGCAGCGTTGAACTTCCCGAATCTCTCGTTGAGTTCGAGATAATCACCATCAAGCCCGAGAACGAGGAAGAGCTTGAGGATCGTGAGCCTGTTGAAATATTCGACGGCTGCGACATGAGCATTCTGACTCTGACGGTTGTGAAGGGTTCCGCGGCTGAGGCCTACGCCGTAGACAACGGTATCACTGTTGTCTACGCGGAGGAAGAGGTCGCCGAGCCGGTCGAGGAAGTCACGGAAGCTCCGGCAGAAGAGATTCCCGCAGAGGAAACTCCGGCTGAGGAAGCCCCTGTCGAGGAAACTCCGGCTCCTGCCAAGGAATCCCCCGCAGAGACTCCCGCTCCCGAAACCGAGCCTGCCCCCGACACCCAGCCTGAAGAGTAATTCCATAGCAAAAATCATAACCACCGGCCGTGCCGGTGGTTTGCACTAGCCCCCTTGGGGCATGACC
>OLSK01001653.1_pt1 | contig 15865 bp, 15 predicted proteins | sample 1672781 | NCBI WGS metagenome assembly OLSK01 (sample SAMEA3136723, study PRJEB25190) | human gut metagenome | biome: human gut; feature: human-associated habitat; material: faeces | place: Austria | collected 2013 | reverse complement strand
AAACGGTGGGAGCAGAAGCAACTCCTTCTTAAATAAGCCGAAATTCACAAAAATTCGAAAAGCAATTTTCGTGAATTTCTTCTTATTTCTCAGAGTTAAACACTTCTGTCCCAGCCTCTAAACGTGTTAATAAATTAGTAGGTTGCTTGACTTAACATCAAAAGAATCCGCCAGAAGAAAACAGGGTTAGTTGTTTTTCTTCTGGCGGATCATTCTTAGTAAGTTCCTATTCTAGGGATCAACTATTTTTATCTAGCCACTCTTTAGCAATGGTTAACTCTTCCATCGTCAATTGATGTCCTGTATTTGTGTTGGTTACGGTCAATTGGGCATGACGAGTTTCAAATTCGTTGATTAAAGCAGAAATAGCTGTGGAAGAGACAATAGGATCGTCTTCACTGTAGGAAAGCCAGATTTTTTTGTCCGCCAATGAAAAGGTTTGCTGATGGTTACCTAATGACATTGGATGGAAAAAGAGGCCTGTTTTTAGACCCGTTTGACTTTCTAACATCAAATGCGCAGCAATATTTGCACCGTTTGAGTAACCGACAACGATCCAGTCACTCAAAGGGATTCGTTCGTTTTCACTGATTGTTTTGATTTCTTCGTGCAAGTTTGTTGACTCTTCTTCTAAACTTTCATAATCAAATTGATTCAATCCATTTCGTTTGAAAAAACGATTCATACCGTCTTCATTAATGGAACCGCGAAAAGAGAGAAGTGTGCTATTGGGAGCTAAAAAGTGGGCGATATCAATTAAAGAGTATTCATCTCCACCTGTACCGTGAAGCAAGAGTAACTTTTTGCCATTAGGGCTACCTTTTTCGAATAAATAGTGCATGGGGCGCCTCCTTTTTTCACTCATAGAAAACAGTTATTCACGTTTTTTATTCGCATCGCTAGTATCGAATGGACGGACATATTCTTCGATCTCTGCTCGTTTCTCTTCTAAGAAAGGTGGTAAGGACAATATCTCTCCTGCGGTTTCAGTTGGTTCATCACCAAAAAATCCAGGTCCATCTGTAGCTAATTCGAATAACACGTGAGAAGCGGCTAAGAAATATTCTGATTGGAAATAAAAGCGATCAACAAAGCCTGAATTTGGTAAATCAACTTTATTGATCAAGCGAATCCAGTGTTCCAACGCTTCTTTATCTGCGACACGTAAAGCTAAGTGATGGATATTGCCAAATCCTTCTATTGCGTCTGGAAGATCAGTCCGGTGTTCGATGATGATACTAGCCCCATTACCCCCTTCGCCTACTTCAAATTGATAAAAAGCATCTGAATGAGCTGTTTCTTTAAATCCTAAGATGTTTTCTAGGATCACGCGGATATGGTCTAAGTTTTTGACTCGAACAAAAATAGGGCCTAATCCAGTAATGCCATATTTTGATGGAACGTTACTGTTTTTCCATGGGATACCAGAAGCGACGCCGTGGTTATTTTCGTCTGAAATCAGTTGGTATGCTTGACTGTCAAAATCTTCAAACTCTAAATACTTTTTAGAAAAGCGTTCGTTGATCTCAGAATGAGTGATACCATATTTTTCAAATCGTTCGAGCCAAAATGTCAATGCTTCATCGTTTGGAACTCTAAAAGAAGCTCTTGAAATCGTATCAGTACCTTTTTTTCCTTTTGCCTGATTTGGAAAATCAAAAAAAGTCATATCAGTTCCTGGTGCTCCATGTTCATCTGTGAAGTAAAGATGATAAGTTTCGATGTCGTCTTGATTGACGGTTTTTTTCACTAAACGCATACCCAAAATGTCAGTAAAAAAACGATAGATTTTTGTGGCACTAGAAGTCATTGCTGTAACGTGGTGGATTCCTCTGATTTGTGTGTCCATACTGCTTCCTCCTGTTAACTTACAAAAAGTAAGTGATGATAAATACAGTATAGTGGGAGAGGGGAGTTAATGCAATTAATTTGTCTTTGTGTTTTATTGGCTGAATGATATAAAAAAAGTCCCTTACACGAAACGACTGTTTCTTGCAAGGGCTATATGATTTTAATTAGAACGGACATCAAGTACAGAATAATTACGAACATCGAACCGATTACGACTTGAGGAATATTCAATAGGTTGGCCGTCTTTTAAGTAGACGACTTGTTGGACTTCCAGTACAGGATCGGTCTCACTACAATTTAAATATTCTTGGTCAAAAGTGGTGCTTTTATCTGCAGAGATTGCGCGATAGGCTCCAGCAAAGTGAATATTCAATTCTTTATGCAAGTAATCATAAATAGAAGAAAGCAGGTGTTCTCTTTTTAAGCCAGGTACTAAGTTAACGGGCATAAATGTGTGTTCCAAAATGTAAGGTTCATTGTCCAGTATGCGTAGGCGATGGATGTTATAAACGGGTTGTTCTGCATCGACCATCAAGCGCTCCTGGATATATTCATTCGGAAACTCCACGTCGAAATGGATCACTTGACTTGTTAGAGAACGATGGCGTTTATGCATTTGATAGCTTAGACCTTCGTATTCATTGGCAGGAGAAGTATCTTTTTCCATAAAAGGATGATTCAATATTTTTGTTCCAGAGCCTCTTTGAGAGTAAAGCAATCCTTCCATTGCTAAAATGTTGATTGCTTTTTTGATCGTCATGCGGCTGGCACCGAATTCTTTCACCAAGTCCACTTGATTCGGTAAAAAACTATTAGGCGGGTATTCTTTTGAACGAATCCGCTCTCTTAATATATGGGCTATTTCTTCGTATTTTGGCACGTTATTCACCTCACAATTGAGTATAACTAAAGATATCTTTTTCGACAACAAGTAATCGAAAAAGAAGGTCGATAGTTAAAAAAGCTGTGGGAAAAATCTGAAAATCAGTTTTATTACAGACTCTCGAATAAACGGTGTCCAAAAGTCTGGCTTTTCGGAAATTTAAAAAAACGAACAATACATTTTTGTATTGCTCGTTTTTCTCCCTAATTTCTCAAACCTAAATGACTTTTGTCTCGACCTTTTTTCGATGTAGTAAAAGCAGTTGTTACAAGACATCCAAGTCTGGTTGTTTATCCAAGATTTTAAGGAACGGATACCAAATGAAAGCTACAATCACAAAGTCAACAACTTGAAGGAGCCCGCCTAACCAAGAATTGGTTGCTAACACGCCACTTGCGATGATTGGAACAGTCCAAGGCACCGAAACCCCAGTTGGTGGTGGTACGATTCCAGCTGCCATGATCAAGTAGTTGAATGTAGTGACGATCAGTGGTGCAATGACCCAAGGAATCAAGATCGTTGCGTTTAAAACGATTGGTAACCCGAAGATCACAGGTTCATTCACATTGAAGATCCCGGGAGCTAGAGCTAGACGACCAACATCACGATATTGTTTTTTCTTCAAAACAAATGCCATCAAAAGGACAACTGCTAGCGTCATTCCTGAACCACCGATACCAACGGTAAAAGTTTCCATGAATGGTTTAGTGATGATGTGTGGCAATTCTTTTCCATGTTGATAAGCTTCAAGGTTATCAAGCATCAAAGTGTTCCAGATCGGATCCATTACAGAGTTGACGATGATTTGACCATGAAGTCCGAAGAACCATAGGAATTGAACAAAGAACAAAGCAATCAATGTAGCTGGTAAACTGCTTCCCAATCCAGTCAATGGTTTTTGGATTACTTCATAAACCACATCATGAAGATTTGCATGGAAGACACCAGTCATAATCGCGTTGATAACTAAGAAAACAGTTAATGTCACAACGGCTGGAATCAAAGCAGCAAAAGATTTTGATACTGCTGGTGGTACACCGTCAGGCATTTTGATCTGCCAACCACGTTTTGTGATACGGCAGTAGATTTCACCTGCAATAAATGCAGCAATCATACCAATGAACATCCCTTTAGCGCCAAGTCGATCAAGCGACAAGACACCAGAAACCTCTTCGCCTCCAGGTGTAGTCATGACAAAAGGAGTAAGAATCAAAAAGCTCGCAAAGGAAACTGCTCCGCCAAAAATACCTTCAACGTCATAGGATTTCGATAAATAATAGCCGATACCAAAAGTAACAAAGACAGACATGATACTCATTGTTGCATTTTGACCGTTTCCAAATAGAGTGGTTAAAGTTCCTTTCGTGCTATCACTGAAAAATGGAAGATTATTGATAACTACCACGATAGAACCAAACATCGTTAATGGAAAAGACAGCATAAATGCGTCTCTTAAAACCGTCAAGTAACGATTTCGCCCTAACATATTTGCTAGAGGCATGATTTTCTGAGCAAGCTTATCCATAAAACCGTTCATTATTTTCACCTCAAATTTATTTTTGTAATCGATTACAAAAATAGTATAACTGGTATTTTATTAAATGTCTAGTCATTTATTATAAAAGTATTGATTTATTTTTTGATATTCGTTATCATAACGGTATCAAAAGAAAATAAGCGAGGGCAAAAAAATGACGAAGTATAAATTTCCAGAGAATTTTTGGTGGGGTTCCGCAGCTAGCGGGCCACAAACAGAAGGAAGGATCCAAGGCGATCACAAAGGAGAGAATATTTGGGATTACTGGTATGAACAAGAACCAGAAAAGTTTTTCAATCAAGTTGGGCCGGAAAAAACGAGTCAGGTTTATACTAAATACCGTGAAGACGTACAATTGATGAAGAAAACAGGCCACAATACTTTCCGGACATCTATCCAATGGAGCCGTCTACTACCAAATGGAACTGGGGAAGTAAATCAGACTGCAGTTGATTTTTACCGTGCGTACTTCAAAGAACTATTAGACAATGGTATTGAACCTTTTGTGAATCTCTATCATTTTGATATGCCGCTGACACTTCAAAAAAATGGTGGCTGGTTAGACCGAAAAACTGTCGATGCATATGTGGATTATGCGACTACTTGTTTTGACTTGTTCGGCGATCTTGTAAAAAAATGGTTTACCCACAATGAGCCGATCGTTCCAGTTGAAGGAGGGTACCTGTATCAATTCCATTATCCAAATCATGTCAATATGAAAGAGGCTATTCAAGTTGGCTATCATGAAAATCTGGCGAGTGCCAAAGCGATCAAGGCATATCACCAATTGGCACAAGATGGAGAAATCGGGATCATCTTAAATCTGACACCAAGCTACCCGAGAGATGAAACAAATGAAGAAGATGTGAAAGCCGCAACGATCGCGGATGCTTTCTTTAATCGTTCGTTCCTTGATCCCGCTGTAAAAGGCGAGTTTCCGCAAGACTTGATCAAGATTGTCAAAGAATTGGATTTATTACCTGAGATAAAAGAAGGGGATCTGGAAACGATCAAAGAAAATACGGTCGATCTATTAGGGATCAATTATTACCAACCGCGACGGATCAAAGCGAAAGAAACGCCAGTGGATACAAAAAATAGTCCTATGCCAGATGATTATTTTGATAATTATGATCTGCCAAATAAAAAAATGAACCCTTATCGTGGATGGGAAATCTATGAAAAAGGAATTTATGATATTTTGACGAATACTAGAGAAAATTATGGAAATATCAAATGCTATATTTCCGAAAATGGTATGGGGGTTGAAGGAGAAGAACGTTTTATCAATGAGAATGGCGTGATTGAAGATGATTACCGCATCGAATTTGTTACGGATCATCTAAAATATGTTCATCAAGCAATCGAAGAAGGCACAAATTGTGTTGGTTACCATATGTGGACGTGCATGGATAACTGGTCATGGACAAATGCATATAAGAACCGCTATGGTTTTATTGCAGTAGATCTTGCTCAAGATGGAAAACGGACGATCAAGAAATCTGGTCATTGGTTCAGCGAAGTGGCTAAGAACAACGGATTCTAGAAACGAACTTCTAATAAAAAGAAGCAATGACAGAAGTAAAAGCGTTTCTCGTATGCAAGAAATTTGAATAAATGGCGGGAATAGAAATTGTCTCCTTAAAAAATAAACATGAATCTTCAAAAATTTGAAAAATGATTTTCGTGGGATTTGGCTTATTTCTTGAGGATAGGTTCATTTCTATTCTGGCCTTTTTTTATATAAAAATGATACAAGTAAATATTTGTTATGGGGACTCAATAGTGCTAGAATTAAGGCAAGGAGGCGTTTACAATGTTAGATGCGTATAAAAATATTTTAGTTGCAATTGATGGTTCGGAAAAAGCTGAAAAGGCTTTTATGGAGGCGATTGCAGCTGCTAAGAGAAATCAAGCAACTTTGCACATTTTGTATGTCAATGAAGTGACTGGCAACTATTTCGGTGACTTTGGGTTCCTGACACCAAATCTTCAAGAAGAATTAGATGAAGTAGCGGAAAAACAAATGAATGAGCATCGAAATCTGGCAATTGAAAAAGGATTGACAGATATCGAGACATATATTTTATATGGTTATCCAAAAACATTGATCGCAAACTTCAATGAATCCAAAGAACCAATCGATTTGATCGTGATGGGTGCGACAGGGTTAAATGCAGTGGAACGAGCGTTAGTTGGTTCAACAACTTCCTATGTAGTAAACCATGCACCATGTAATGTGCTCGTAATTAAATAACATTATCAATTAATAATAATGCTTTTAAGGAATTGCTTCTTGCTTTTCCTTAAAAGTTTTTTTAGTGTCTATTTCTTTATCATTGGTATGAAAACGCTAAATCCAAAGTATTTTCAAATAAATTTGATTGTAGGAGTAAAGTAGTGGTATAGTAACTGCAAAAGAAAAAATCAATCAAAAATGATAGATAAAAGAACGAAGGGAATGATCATGATGGAAGAACAATATTTACAAGTAATGACCATCGCTGGTTCAGATAGTGATGGCAGTGCCGGGATGCAAGCAGATATGCATACGTTTTTTACTCGAGGCGTTTATGGTGTCTCTGTAATGACTGCTTGCGTGGCAGGAAACTCATATGGCATTGGCGCAAGTGTGACGCTGCCAACTGACTTTATTGATAAAGAGTTTGCATTGATTGCAGAAGATTACCAAGTAAAAGCAGCAAAAACAGGGATGTTAGCTGATTCTACATTGATCGAAACAGTTGTTGAGAATTACCAAAAGTATGACTTCGGTCCTTTAGTCGTTGATCCTGTGATCGTGACCAAACATGGCAATCTGTTATTAGAGGAATCTGCTTTACAAAGCTTGAAAGACAAACTTTTACCTTTAGCAACAGTTTTGACTCCTAATTTTTATGAAGCAGAAAAATTGACTGGCCGATCATTGTCAGAAGAGGAAGATTACGTTCAAGCAGCAAAGGAACTCCAACAAATGGGGGCAAAAAATGTCATGATCAAAGGGCATCATTTAAAGGATGCAGACCAAAAAGACGTAAAAGATTATGTCTTGCTTGAATCCGGAAAGTCATTTTGGTTAAGTGCACCTTTTTATCCTACTGATCGTATCAACGGCACAGGGGATTCTTTATCTGCTTGTATTGCAGCAGAATTAGCTAAAGGAAAATCTGTTGAGGAAGCCATTCGTTTTGCGAAAGAATATGTGAATGTTGCGATACGAGAAGAAATCAACGTAGGGCATAAATATGGACCAATCAATCATTGGGCAGCTGGAGCATTGAAGGAATCTGCAGATTTCTAACATATATCTGGGTCGAAAATGAAAATAAACCAATAGAAAAAAGTTGACTACTTTGAAAATAGGCTTTCCTATTTTTTGAGTAGCCAACTTTTTTTACGAACAGCTGATCGTTTTGATACGTGATCTATGAGAACCAAGAGTGTTAGATGAAAAATACTGGGAATAACTTATCCAGACTATAAAATTGGTGAGAACAAACGTGAAATTTGTTGTTTGAACAATAACCACTTAGACATTTCTTTGACTGTTTCAGTTGTCATCGGTGTACACTTTTCTTCATCAACCAAAAATTGGTCTGCTAATTGGTTCAAGAAGTCTGCATCGTAAATGACAGCACTAGTTTCAAAGTTCAGACGGTAACTACGAATATCTTGATTGGCAGAGCCCACCATACAGATTTCATCATCCATGATCAGTGTCTTTGCGTGTAGAAATCCATTTTCATACACTAAGATCTGCACGTTCTCTTTGATCAATTGTCTAGCATAATATTGAGTAGCGCGATAGATGAAGGGATGATCGGGCTTGTTTGGAATCATGATCTTGACTTCGACACCTGAGGCAGCTGCAATTTTTAAAGCTGCAAGTACACTTTCATCAGGTACAAGATAGGGTGTTTGGATCCAAATCCGTTTTTTCGCTGAAGTGATCAGTTTGATGAAGGATAACTTGATCTGCTCACGTTCATTGTTCGGACCGCTTGATACTAATTGAATAGATGTATTTTCATGTTTATAGTCTTTCCCTGGTTCTTTTTGGAAAAAGTAATTAAGATGATAGCCGACTTTTTTCTGTTCAGGAACTGAAACATTCCAATCTGTTAGAAAGCGTAATTGCAAGAGCGATGCTGCAGCTCCATAGATTCGAAGATGTGTGTCACGCCAGTACCCAAATTTTTTGGTTACGTTGACGTATTGATCAGCAATATTGAAACCACCGATATAACCGATTTTTCCATCGATCACAACAATTTTGCGGTGATCATGATAGTTTAGGCGAAAACGGAGCAATGCACGTTGAGAAGTAATAAATGTGTGAACGTGTCCACCATTTTTAATTAGTTTGTTGAAGTCCTTTGGTTTTGTTCCGTTGGAGCCAAAGGCATCATACAGTAAACGGACCTCTACTCCTTCTGCTGCTTTTTCTTCAAGTAACGACAAGATCTGTTGGCCAATATTGTCTGTTACAAAGGCATAATACTCAATATGGACGGAATGTTTGGCCGCTTTGATATCTTTTAATAGAGCGTCCAGTTTTTCTTGTCCATCTGTCAATAAAGTGACCGAATTTTTTCGAGTCAGTGGCATACGATTGAGTGAAGAGAAAAAATCAACGAATTGTTGATGTTCCAGATTTTCCATCAATGGATCATAGTGATCGATCGTGTCTCCTTTGAAATCTTGAAAATTTTCTAATTCTTTCAAGTCACTTTGTCTTAAATAGAATTTTTTCTTATCTGTCAGGCCACGCCCAAAGAAAAGGTAGAGTATAAACCCAATACCGGGAAGCGCGAAAAGTACAAGTAACCATGCCCAGATAGCAGCAACATCACGTGGTTTGATCAAAATAATAACTAAAGCAATGATGACGTTGATCAAATAAAGGACATAAATAATATTTGTTCCCACAGTCAAATCCTCCTTTTTTACAATAACAATAGTATAGCATGAGAACAAAAAGAAGCCTACAAATGAAGAACGCCATTTTTGTAAACAAGGTTGAAAATATCCAGTAAACTAAGCTAAAGTGGTTGCTTTTTGGCCTATATTCAGGTAGGATAATAGTACAGTTGAATATCTCCTTAGGGGAGTAACCGACAACATTTGTTGTGATAATATCAACAGTAAGTTAACCAAATGGTTATCTGGTATTGTATGAAATGGTGAGACCTAAGACAAATCCGCATTTGTCTTAGGTCTCTTTTTTTCAGTCAGGACAATTGCCGATAACTAAAAATCAAAATGGGGGATGAAATTTGGAAAACAAGGAACAGGCTCAGCAAGCCGTCTACAAGGAATCAATCGACTCGCTGATGCAAAAAACGCAGAGCTCGACCGAAGGATTGAGTACGACGCTCGCAAAAGAAAAGTTAGAAAGAGATGGATTGAATCAGCTAAAGGAAGCACCTAAGAAACCGACATGGAAATTGTTCTTAGAAACATTCAAAGACGCTATGGTCATCGTGTTGCTGATTGTCGCATTGATCCAAATGGTCATGGGTGACTACATCGAATTCTTAGTTATTTTTGCCGTGTTGATGTTGAACTCCGTGATCAGTGTTATCCAAACAAAAAAAGCAGAAGGCTCTTTAGAAGCATTAAAAAGTCTTTCCGCACCTGATGCGCGTGTTATCCGTGACGGAAAAGAACGGACGATTCCAGCAAATGAGTTAGTTGTTGGGGATATCGTCTTATTAGATGCAGGGGATTATGTACCTGCTGATGGGCGGCTGTTAGAAGCTGGTTCATTAAAAGTAGATGAAGGAATGCTTACTGGTGAATCGACAGCTTCAGAAAAAGAGGTTGTATCGATTGAGCAAACAGTACCGATCGGCGACCGTATAAATATGGTGTTTAGTGGAACGATCATCACTTATGGCCGCGGGAAATTCTTAGTAACTGCTACTGGGAACAATACAGAAATCGGAGAAGTTGCTGGGCTTCTTGAATCAACAACGGAACAAGTCACTCCTCTACAACGTGGATTAGACAAATTCAGTAAAAAATTAAGTTTGGCGATCCTAGCTTTATCACTAGTTATTTTAGGTATCCAATTATTCCGTATCTATTTAGGTGAGGGAACAGGGGATCTAACTGCAGATATCGTTAGTGCAGTCATGTTCGCAGTTGCTGTTGCCGTAGCGGCTATTCCAGAGGCATTGCAATCGATCGTAACAATCGTTTTGTCTTTAGGAACAAATAAAATGGCAAAACGTCATGCGATCATTCGTAAGTTACCTGCGGTTGAAACACTTGGATCAACAAGTATCATTTGTACCGATAAGACTGGTACGTTGACTCAAAATAAAATGACGGTAGTTGATTATTATTTGGCAAATGGTGCTACAGGAGACTTCACGAATGATCCAGCGAAATGGTCCGATGATGAACGCCGTTTGATTGAGATCAGTGTCTTAGCAAATGATGCTTCGATCAGTGAAGATGGTACAAAACTAGGTGATCCAACAGAAGTGGCATTCATTGATTTCAGTGAAAAGTTGAACCAGCCTTATCAAGAAATCCGAAATACCTATCCAAGACAAGCAGAATTACCATTTGATTCTGATCGTAAATTGATGTCAACGGCACATAACATCAACAATGGCCAATATTTGTTCGTCAAGGGTGGACCGGATATCATCTTTGGTCGTAGTAAAAAAGCGTTGGTCAATGGAGAAGTTGTGCCAATGACAGAAGAACTGATGACAAAATTCAAAGAACAAAATGAAGCTTTTTCAAATCGTGCGTTACGTGTTTTAGCTTTTGCGTATCGTCCAATCGAAAGCACAGAACTTTCATTTGAAGATGAAAATGACTTGATCTTAGTTGGATTGCTTGCAATGATCGATCCGCCAAGAGAAGAAGTGACACAAGCCGTCAAAGAAGCAAGAAGTGCTGGTATCAAGACGATCATGATCACAGGTGACCATAAGACGACTGCTGTAGCAATCGCCAAAGAAATCGGCATTTTTGAAGAAGGCGATCAAGCGTTGACTGGTACAGAATTAGATGATCTGACAGAAGACCAACTGAACGAAGTACTAGAAAAAGTGACCGTATATGCGCGTGTTTCACCAGAAAACAAAATTAGGATCGTACGAGCATGGCAAAATAAAGGCCATATTTCAGCGATGACCGGTGATGGTGTCAATGATGCACCAGCCTTGAAACAAGCAGATATCGGTATTGCAATGGGAACAGGTACGGATGTTGCGAAAGATGCTGCTGCAATGGTCTTGACTGATGATAACTTTGCATCGATCGTCAGTGCCGTTGAAGTAGGACGAAATGTCTTCGATAACATCAAGAAGGCCATTTCTTACCTGTTTTCAGGTAACTTGGGTGCAATCATTGCGATTATCTTTGCTTTAGTTGCGGATTGGTCAAACCCATTCACTGCATTACAATTACTATTTATCAACTTAGTGAACGACTCTCTTCCTGCTATTGCTTTAGGAACGGAAAAAGCGGAACCAGCAACGATGGGTAGACCACCAAGAGATCCAAATTCCGGTATTTTTACGGATAAAACGTTGATCTCAGTAACTTACCGTGGTGTATTGATCGGGATCGCAGTTATTTTTGCTCAATGGTTAGGGATGCAACACTCACCAGAATTTGGTGTAGCAATGTCCTTCTCTACATTGATCTGGTGCCGGACGTTACAAACATTTCCAGCACGTTCCAATACACAAACAGCGATCCAAGCTGGATTCTTCTCAAATCGAAGTGTCTTGTTAGCTGTTGTCGTATGTAGTGCATTATACTGCTTGACCATGATTCCTGGGTTAAAACAAGTCTTCTCAATTCCAGCTGCTTTTGGCTTAACTGAAGTCTTTACATGTATCGGAATTGCCTTAGTGACGGTTATTTTGATGGAAATCACAAAAATGATCCTTGTCCACGTACAAAAGAATAAATAAAACCAAAAAACGCTTGAAACAGCAATGTTTCGAGCGTTTTTTTTTCTAAGACAAATGATGTTGGTAATGACCAATTTTCGAATAATGGCTCTCCATCAAAATCTTGTTGATGGAGAAAAAATGGAACAAAACTTAGCTCGATATGCGGTGTGTTCTGTGCGCCACATATTTCTCGGAGTTAAACACTTCTGTCCCAACCCCTTTGTTCTCAATCAAAAAATGTAGCTAATGGATTTTGGTACATTTCATTGGAGGAGACAAAAGCTCAAGTATTCCTGACCTTTATTTAATTGTAATAAAGATATTGCCTGCCTTAATTTTCGTCAATCATTTTTGTCCAATCAATCTTGAGTGGTTTTCCATCCTCATCTTTTGGCATAACTTCTGAAAGAAAATGTTGAGCAAGAATTTCCTTAAATCCTGTTTCTGCTTCAGAAACAATCGATCTGAAGACTTGTCCTTGTTCCATTATTATATCTTTAGATAAAAACATGGAATAGATAGGTTCAAAATTTACTCCGTCTAAAAAATTTTTTTGAGGTTCAACAGCTTCATAAATATCCCAGAAACTGATTTCTTCAATAGGACGGTTCAGAGAATAGCCACCATTCTTTGAAGAAATAGATAAAATGATGCCTTGGTCTTTTAATTTTTTCGCTATTTTAATTAGATAGGTGTGTGAGACGTCCATTCTTTTGCTAATTTCATGCGACTTCAGCGTGACACCTTCTGGTAATTCTGCCAGCATAACCAGTATACCTATTGATTGGATAAAGGATTTACTTAATTTCAAGTGTACTCTCTCCTTTTTCGTTGACATAAATTATCCGAGGATATACAATGTCTAAAGATTCTTATTGAACTAGGATAGCATATATCCTCAAATAATGATACTTCGAATAAGGTGTCAACACAAGAAACTCATTATAGACGAAGATAAAATTATCTTCGTTTTAGAACAACTTAAACAAAAAATGGAGATGTAAAAGTATGAGTGGAACTAATCTTATTGATTTACTTATTGTGATTTGGGTTATTATCAATCAGTTGCGGCCAAAAGAAGTTGATCTCAATAGTAAAGGAAAATATGTGCTTTTTTTTATAGGACTTTATACTTTCTATAACGGTGTCTTATCTGGTGATTTTATCTTTACTCCGTTCTCAACACTGGGATTGGTTTTTGTGCTTCTTTTTCTGGCTGTGGGGCTTGCATTTTTAAGAGCCTATACAAGCAGAGTCTGGAAAGCAGATGGGCTTTTATATAGTCAAGGTACTTGGAAAACAGTTGTCATATGGTTAGTTATGATTGTACTTCATATGGTAGCAGATCATTTCATTAAAGGGCTAAATGACACATTCTTATTATATATAGGCATTTCATTGATTACTCAACATTGGTATAAACTCTCGGCTCTACGATCATATTGAAGATACACGTTTAATTAGGCATGTACAATAAGTTTATTTAACTCTACCAGAAAATGCAAAGTAAGTATTTCTAAAGTAGGGTGCTGTTAAAATAAAAAAAGGAGGATTTTATAAAATGATAAATTCAGACACAACAGACCATCATGAAGTTTTTGATTCACAGAGAAAGATGGTTGCTCACATGACATCTAAATCTTGGAAAGAAGTACCGCATGTATCTTATGTTTACCAACCTGATATTACGGATTTTTATACGGAGTACCGTAAAATAGCAAAGAAAGATAAAATTACAATTAATACGATTATGCTTAAAGTTATTACAGAGGGGTTACTTGCAGCTCCAGCTTTGAATGCACATTTGGAATACGACGATGAAACGAAAGAAGGTCAAATTCAATATAATAAAGATATTCATATTTCAATTCCATGGCAAATGCCTAACGGAACAATGTTTCCATTAGCAATCCATAGAGTGAATGAGTTATCACTAACTGAAATTGCTGAAAGTATAGCACGTCTTGGAGAAAAAGTTGAAAAGACTGATTTAAAAGAATTGGTGGGGATGCTCGCAACAGGAACACCAGATTCAAGTAACAATGACGGCTTGACAATAGAAGATATAAAAGGAGGGACCGTGACAGTATCAAACATTGGATCCCTTTACAAAGAACAGAAAGGTCATTTTTCATTACTTGAGATCATACCTCCAGAAGTTTTTGTTGTAGGTATTGGTGCTATTCAGGAAAGCGCAGGAGTCTATAGTGATAAAAATGGAAATAAACAAATCGGTATTAGAAAAGTTCTTCCTATGACTTTAGTATTTGATCATCGTGCAGTGGATTTCAGTGCACTGGTACCATTTTTAAAGAAACTTGATGAAATATTTGCTTTACCAAGTGTAATAAACGAATGGTAAAATAGGTCATTATTTTTATAATATTGATGATTGAGACAACTAATCTTAGTCATTCGAATAAAAATATCACTTGAGAAAGGTTCTGAATTTTATGATGAAAGCAGTAGTTTTGGATGAATTAGGTAATCTTGCTAGTTTAAACTATAAAGAGGTTGATGTACCTTCACCGGAAGAGGGAGAAGTAGTTGTGAAATTGAGAGCAGCAGCTGTTAACCGTCGTGAGCTAATGATTGCTAAAGGTCAATATCAGGGGGCAAGAGCTCCGATAATTCTTGGTTCCGATGGTGCTGGAGAAGTCTATTCATTGGGCAATCTGGTGAAAAGCTTTTCTGTTGGCGATCAAGTAATTATCAATCCCGGTCTAAATTGGGGGAAGGATAACAATAAAAAAATGTTGATTTTTCTATTTTGGGAATGCCTCAAAATGGTACTTATGCTGAATACGTAAAAGTTCCCGTAGAAAATATAGTTGAAAAACCCGCTCACTTGTCTTGGGAGGAAGCAGCTTCTCTACCCTTAGCAGGATTAACTGCGTATCGAGCTTTAGTTACAAAAGGGAAAATACAAAAAGGAGAAAAAGTTCTAATTCCTGGTGCTGGTGGGGGTGTAGCGACTTTCCTCATCCAATTCGCTCATGTTTTAGGTGCAGAGGTTTATGTAACATCAAGTAAAGAAGATAAAATTAATAAAGCAATGGAGTTAGGAGCTGTCGGAGGAGTCAATTATACGGAAGAAAACTGGGTAGAACAGCTACTGGAGTTGACTGGGGGAATTGATCTTAGCATAGATAGTGTTGGTGGTGACAGCTTTAAGTCGCTGATTACTCTTGGTAAAATCGGAAGCCGTATCGTAAATTTTGGATCAACCAGAGGTCCTATTAACAATTTGTTTTTACCCTCGTTGACACTGAAAGAAATTTCCATAATTGGATCAACAATGGGCAGTATGGATGATTTTTCTAAGATGATCAAACTTGTTAACGAAAAAGAAATTCATCCAGTAATCGATCGAGTATATTCATTACGAGAAGTGAATAAAGCGTTAGAGAGGATTGAAAAAGGTCAAAATTTCGGGAAAATAGTCTTAACTATGGACGAAATTTAGTTTCAGTCGATAAACTGGCATAAAAGAGGACGAGACAAAAGTCGCTTAGGTTTGAGAAATTGGATAAAAAAACGAACAATACGCTTTTTGTATTGTTCGTTTTTTTTAATTTCCGAAAAACCTGACTTTTGGACGCCGTTTATTCGAGAGAGGCTGGGACAGAAGTGTTTAACTCCGAGAAATAAGAAGAAATGAACGAAAAT
>OLSK01001611.1_pt1 | contig 16224 bp, 14 predicted proteins | sample 1672781 | NCBI WGS metagenome assembly OLSK01 (sample SAMEA3136723, study PRJEB25190) | human gut metagenome | biome: human gut; feature: human-associated habitat; material: faeces | place: Austria | collected 2013 | reverse complement strand
GCGCGGAGATCATATGTACGCTCCCCGCCGAAGCCTCGCTCTATCCGTGGTATGAGAAGCTGATCTCCACACGCTTCACGCTCTGCCGCCGCCGCGGTATCATCCCTGCTGGGAAGGCGCGCGGCTTTGCTCCGCTCAGCACCGCAGAATATAACGCGCGGCGCGAAGCGCTCCTCGCGGATACGCCGCACCTGACCGTGAATGACGCGTGTGCAGAGCTTCTGCGTCTGCTGTGCGAAGCCTACGGCGGCGGGCTGTTCGCCGTGGACGGCGGCATCGCTGCGGGATATCTTGAAGAGGACGCCTGCCTGATACGCGAGCTTATCTGCCCGGACGACCTGCGCGCAGAAAACGCCGCGGCGCTCGCGCGGCAGCTCGGCGCGGCCAAAGCGGAGCTGTGCTCCCCCGCTCCCAGCGGCAATAGCTTCGTCGCGCTCGACAGGAGCATCCCGCGGGACACGGTCTGGAACATTGCCTTTGACTGATTTAACATTTCTGTAACACTTACACGGTTTATTACGAAACATCTTACTGGTATATTAATAACCGTAAGTAACAGTTTTTCATCTTTTTCATTTTGTCCTCAACCATATAACGAAAAGGAACGGCTCTCCTCCGTTCCTTTTTGTTTTTTCCGGAGAAAAAATTCTGCGCGGCATATAGTCCTTGTTCGCGCGAGGATTGCGTGGTATAATTCGATATCATTGTATGCATATCGTTGGCTTCCCGCTCCGGGCAGCCGCATTGACTTAAAATTTGTATAGAAAGAGGCGTATATATATGTGCGGAATAGTAGGCTACGCAGGCCGCGAGCAGGCGGCTCCGATACTTCTGGACGGGCTTGAGCGGCTCGAATACCGCGGCTACGACTCGGCGGGCATCGCCGTTTTGTCGGAGAGCGCAGGGCTTCAGGTCAAGAAAGCCAAGGGCCGCCTGAAGGTTCTCAGCGCGATGGTTGACGGCGGACGCAGCGTTGACGGCTTCATCGGCGTGGGGCACACCCGCTGGGCGACCCACGGCGAGCCGAACTACATAAACTCCCACCCCCACACCAGCGAACAGGGCAAGATAGCTCTGGTTCACAACGGCATCATTGAAAACTACGTCGAGATCAAGGACTTCCTTATCTCCCGCGGAGTGCATTTCTGCTCCGACACGGACACCGAGGTCGTCGCGCAGCTGCTTGAGTATTACTACCTCATCAGCGGCGATCTGCTCGGCTCCGTCTACAAGGTGCTCGACCGCATCGAGGGCGCGTACGCGCTGGGCATCCTCTGCGCCGACATGCCGGACACCTTCATCGCCGCGCGCAAGGACGCGCCGCTGCTGCTGGGCTACGGCGAGGGCTGCAACTTCATCGCCTCCGATGTCACCGCAATAATCAAGCACACCAGAGACATCTCCTACATGGACGACGGCGAGGTCGCGGTCGTCACCGCGGACGAGATCCAGGTGTTCGACGCGCTGGGGCAGCCGGTCGAGAAGCAGCACAGCTATGTTGACTGGGACGTCAGCGCGGCCGAGAAGGGCGGCTACGCGCACTTCATGTTCAAGGAGATCATGGAACAGCCCGAAGCGGTTCGCAAAACCATATCACCTCGTATTAAAAACAAACTCATCGAGTTTGAAGAACTGTCTCTCAGTGACGAATATATAGCTTCTCTCAGCAAGATATTCATAATCGCCTGCGGCTCATCATACCATGTCGGTATGGTAGGGCGCTATAATCTCGAGCGCCTGCTCCGCAAGCCCGTCGAGGTCATGCTCGCGTCCGAATTCCGATATGCCGACCCCCTCGTGGACGAGCACACCCTCGTCGTCGTCATCAGCCAGTCAGGCGAAACGCTCGACTCCATGGCCGCGCTGCGCGAGGCAAAGTCCCTCGGCGCGCGCATACTCTCGATAGTCAACGTCGTCGGCAGCTCCATCGCCCGCGAGTCGGACGATGTACTCTACACCTGGGCGGGGCCTGAGATCGCCGTCGCAACGACAAAGGCGTACAGCACCCAGCTCGTCCTGCTGGACATGTTCGGCGTGTGGCTGGCGAAGAAGACCGGCAGCATAAAGCCCTCCGACTATGCGCTCATAGTCGAGGAGCTGCTCGCTCTGCCGGAAAAGATGGAGAGCGTGCTGGAGAACATTGACGAGATAAAATACCTCGCTTCCCGCTATTTTAACCACAATTCCGTATTTTATATTGGCCGTAATCTCGACTACGCCCTCGGCCTTGAGGGCAGCCTCAAGCTCAAGGAGATATCCTATATCCACTCCGAGGCCTACGCCGCGGGCGAGCTGAAGCACGGCACGATATCCCTCATCGAGGAGGGCACGCTCGTCGTCGCGCTGTGCACCTATGCGCCGCTTTTCGACAAGGCTGTGTCGAACATCGTCGAGGTTCAGGCGCGCGGCGCGGACGTTATCGCGCTGACGACCGAGGGCAGGCGGTGCCAGATGGGCAAGACCGTTGAAAACGTGCTGACCGTGCCCGACACGCACCTCATCCTCCAGCCCTCGCTGGGCGTCATCCCGCTCCAGCTCTTTGCCTACTACGTTGCGCTTCAGCGCGGCTGCGATATCGACAAGCCGCGCAACCTCGCAAAATCCGTCACCGTTGAATAAAATCCGCATGGAGGCCAACCATGAATCTCAGAGCGATACTCGCAATACTGTTATGCAAATTTCTCCGCTTTGTCTCGCGCGTGCTGCATCGCGGCGGCACGGCCATGCCCGGCAGATTTGCGCTTAAGGTCTGCCCGAACCTGCTGAGCATACTCAGCCGTGACGTGAAAACCGTCGCCATCACGGGCACGAACGGCAAGACTACCAGCTCCCGCATGGTGGAGCAGGCCTTTGCGGACGCGGGGCTGAGCTATTTTGCAAACCGCTCCGGCGCGAACCTCATCAGCGGCATCACGACGGAATTTGTGATGAACAGCACGCTCGGCGGCAAGCCTAAGAAGGAATACGCCGTCATCGAGTGCGACGAGGCCGCCGCGCGGCGCACCTTCGGGCAGCTGCGCCCCAAGGTCGTCATGGTGACGAACCTCTTCCGCGATCAGCTTGACCGCTACGGCGAGGTCACGCACACGCTGGAAAACATCCGCGAAGGTCTTAAAGCCGTTCCTGATGCGACGCTGTGCCTCAACGCCGACTGCTCGCTGACCTCCTCGCTCGCGGGCGATCTGCCGAACCGTGTTGTCTGGTTCGGCATCGAACAGGGCGCCGCACCCTCCCGCGCAAAGCCCGAGATATCCGACGCGACGCACTGCATCCGCTGCAAGACCGAATACGAATACGACTATATAACCTACGGCCACCTCGGCGGCTTCCGCTGCCCGAAGTGCGGCTACCGCCGCCACCACGCGGATTACGCCGTGACGGACATCGTCGAGCAGCGCGCCGACGGCAGCACCGTCGTCATGGACATCATGTGCGAGCGGCGCGTCGTGGATATAAACCTCCCCGCGATGTACAACATCTATAACGCCGCGGGCGCCGTCGCCGCCGTGACGCAGATGGGTCTGTCGGCGGACGACGCGGTGAAGGCGCTGGCCGGATTCAAGTGCGGCTTCGGCCGTATGGAGCAGTTCAAGCTCGGCGGCGGCGCGAAGATGATGCTTGTGAAAAACCCTGCCGGCTGCAATCAGGTAGTGGAATTTCTGCAGAATATAAAGGAAAAATTCGTCCTCGTCGTCTGCCTGAACGACCGCGGTGCGGACGGCACGGATATCTCGTGGGTCTGGGACGTCGATTTTGAGGCGCTCTCCGGCATCGCCGGACGCATCGACAGGATCATCGTCTCCGGCGACCGCGCGCCGGATATGGCCGTGCGCATCAAGTACGCCGGCATCGCGCCGGAGCACATCGAGATCGAGCGCGACTACGAAAAGCTCGTCTCCGGACTTGAAAAGCAGAGTCTGCCGGTGTTCATCATGCCGACCTACACCGCGATGCTGGAGCTGCGCGAGGTGCTGATAAAGCACTGCGGCGGTGCGGAATTCTGGGAATGAGGTGAGCTGTCATGGAACTTAAAATATGCCACATGTACCCCGACGTGCTGAATCTCTACGGCGACCGCGGCAACGTCATATGCATGAGAAGCCGCCTTGAGCGCCGCGGGATAGACTGCGCAGTCACGCGCCTGCCGATCGGCTCGGCGGCGAGCCTCGCGGGCTTCGACCTCGTGTTCATCGGCGGCGGGCAGGACTTCGAGCAGCAGGTGCTGCTGGACGATCTGCACCGCGGCAAGGCGCAGGAGATAAGAGCCGCCATCGCAGACGGCGTGACCTTCCTGACCATCTGCGGCGGCTACCAGATGCTCGGCAGCTATTACGAGACCTATGACGGCCAGCACTGCGACTTTATCGGCGCGCTCGATCTGTATACCGTCGGCAGCAAAACGCGCATGATCGGCAACTATAAATTCAAATGCGGCGAAGCCGCGGGCGGCAGCGTTGTCGTCGGCTTCGAAAACCACAGCGGCAAGACCCATCTGGGCCGCGGCGTGGAGCCGCTGGGCACGGTTCTCGCAGGCTTCGGCAACAACGGCGAAGACGGCACCGAGGGCGCACACTACAAAAACGTGTTCGGCACATACAGCCACGGCCCCATGCTGCCGAAGAACCCCGAATTCTGCGACATGCTGCTTGCTACCGCGCTTGAGCACCGCTACGGGAAAGCGGAGCTTGCCCCGCTCGACGATACGCTTGAGCTTCTCGCGCACGACGAGATGTGCGCGCGGGTGAACTGACGGCACGGCTCGATTACACTCACACGGAGACAGAGATATGATAAGATTTTATAATGGCCGCGTGCTGAGTTTTTCCGGTGGGCTGAAGATATCAGACGCCGAGGTCTGGACGGACGGCGGCGTGATAACCCATGTCGGGGCGGCAAATGAGGACATGCCCGCCTTTGAGCGCGAGATTGACCTCAAGGGCGACCTTCTTATCCCCGGCTTCAAGGACGCGCACACGCACACCGCAATGACCTTCCTGCGCTCCTTCGCCGACGATATGCCGCTCGACCGCTGGCTGAGCGAGCAGGTCTGGCCAAATGAGGCGAAGCTGACCGACGAGAGCGTGTACATCTTCACGCAGCTCGGCATAATGGAATACCTCAGCAGCGGCATCACCGCGAGCTTTGACATGTACGTCCACAACGAAGCCTACGCCAAGGCCAACATCGACAGCGGCTTCCGCACGGTGATATGCTCCGGCCTGAACAACTTTGACCGCGACGTCGAAAACATCGAGCGCGAATACCTGCGCTTCAACTCCCTGCACGAACTGGTGTCCTACAGGCTCGGCATCCACGCGGAGTACACCACCTCTCCCGAGCGCATGGAATACATGGCAGGGCTTGCCGAGAAATACCGCGAGCCGTGCTTCATGCACTGCGCCGAGACGAAGGCCGAAGTCGACGGCTGCATCGAGCGCTACGGTCTGACCCCGCCGATGCTACTGGAAAAAATGGGGCTGTTCCGCTACGGCGGCGGCGGCTACCACTGTACATGGATGAGCGAGGACGATCTGAAGCTCTTCGCCGAGAAGGGGCTGTGGGCGATCACGAACCCCGCCTCGAACCTCAAGCTCGCAAGCGGCATCGCACCGGTCACGAAAATGCTTGAGCGCGGCATAAATATGGCCATCGGCACCGACGGCGCGGCCAGCAACAACGCGCTGGACATGTTCCGCGAGATGTACCTCGCCGCGGCGCTGCAGAAGGTCTATGAGCACGACGCTTCCGCCTGCCGCGCGGAGGACGTGCTGAAAATGGCCTGCGTCGGCGGAGCGCGCGCAATGGGGCTTCCGGACTGCGACGATATTGCCGTCGGCAAGCGCGCCGACCTCGTGGTCATAAACCTGCGCCGCCCGAACATGCAGCCGCTCAACAACATCGCGTCGAACATCGTGTACGCAGGCTCGAAGGAGAACGTGCGGCTGACGATGGTCAACGGCCGCATCCTCTACGAAAACAGCGAATTCTTCATCGGCGAGCAGCCGGAGTATATATACGCCGCCGCGAACGCGTTCATGGAGGCGATACGGAAATGAGACGCATCGACCTGCATGTGCACACCACCGCGTCGGACGGGACGTTCACGCCCGCTCAGGTCGTGGAGCTGGCGCGCGACGCCGGGCTTTCCGCCATTGCGATAACCGATCACGACACCGTGTCCGGCTATGCCGAGGCCGCGAAGCGCGGTGCGGAGCTTGGTGTGGAGATAGTCCCCGGCATCGAGATAAGCACGAAGTACGGCGGAGCCGTGCACGTGCTGGGCTATTACATTGACATGGAGTCGGACGGGCTGCATCATATCCTCGACTGGATAGTTGAGGATCGCGACACGCGCGGGCGGAAAATGGCGGAGCTGATGGCCGCCGACGGGCTGCCGGTCAATTACGACGAGATGAAGGCTCGCTTCGGCGAGGTCATCGGCAGGCCGCATTTTGCGCGGCTGCTCGTGGAGCTTGGCCTGGCCATGGACGTGCAGGACGCGTTCGACCGTTACGTCGAGAAGGGGCAGAAATATTACGTTGGCCGCACGATACTTCCGATCGAGCGCGCCATCGGCCTGATAATCAAGGCGGGCGGGGTGCCGGTGCTGGCGCATCCGTTCCAGTACAAGCGCGACGACGCGGGGCTGCGCGAGCTTATCGAGTATTGCATCGCGCAGGGGCTGCGCGGCATGGAGTGCTATTATACGGGCTACTCGCCGGAGCAGTGCGCGTATCTCGCCGCGCTCGCGGACGAGTATGGGCTTATAAAGACCGGCGGCAGCGATTTTCACGGCGCGAACAAGAAACACATCCTGCTCGGCCGCGGCCTCGGCAAGCTCGAAGTCCCCTACGAACTGCTCGACGGGCTGAAAAAAGAGCATGACGCCCGATGATAACAACGTCCCCCTGCTTTCAGCTTGTGAAAGCAGGGGGACGCTTGTAAATGGGGCACTCTCTTCGGCCTCTATGGCTATCCTCCCTTTTCGCCGTGGGTCATCAGATACTCGGTGAGCTGATCCAAAAGCGTGGTGTCAAGCAGATGGTATATCAGAAATCCGTCGTGATTTGGTCGGCCGACAACGATCTGCCCGCCGGTCATGACAAGGCTGCACGTCTCGTCCGCGGACGTGCCCCAGACGAGGATGAGCGTGACGCTCCTGCCGTCATAAGCGCTGCCGCTGCCGGCTGAGTCCACAGCCCAAGGTAGGAGATTTCGGAGATCCTCCCTGTAACCGCTCTGGCAGAGAAGCGAAAGGATATCCCGAAACGCTTCGTCCCCCGCCGTCGAAGTCGGGAGCGTATAGCTTTCCATGTACGGTGTGCCGTCTCGGTTCCCGCCGAGCACTGCGGTGCCGGACAGGCTTGAAATGGTCTGCGGGTCAGCGCCCGTCATTTGCCCGAACGTGCGCGGCGTCAGCCGCCAGACGCATAGGCAGAGCAGCAGAATTGCAAGCAGCAGTACGATGCATTTCTTCGTCCGGTTTCGCATAGGGCTCTCCTCCGTTTTTGTTCTGCCTTTATTTTATCAGACGTCCGGTATATTTGCAATGTTCCGCCCCGCGCGCGGCTTTTTCACCCGTGCAGCATTATTCACACATAGTTCACTTGACAAACCGCTGTGAACCGTGGTACCCTAAGCGAGGATATTGATAGCAATATCTTTGTTTTCTGCCGTTTTACTGCTGTTGATTCCCTGTTTTCGGGAGCATAGCATATGCGGCAGCTATTTTTTTGTCTGATTGGAGAGATGCACCATGGACTATGACGTTATCATCGTGGGCGCAGGCCCCGGAGGAATATTTACCGCCTACGAACTGGCGAAGGCAGACAGAGCACTGAAGATCGGCGTATTTGAGCTGGGCAAGCCGCTTGACAAGCGCAGATGCCCTATCGACGGCAAGAAGGTCAAATCCTGCGTCAAGTGTCCCACCTGCGCGATCATGAGCGGCTTCGGCGGCGCGGGCGCGTTCTCCGATGGTAAGTACAACATCACAAACCAGTTCGGCGGCACGCTGTTCGAGTATGTCGGCAAGCAGGAAGCCATCGACCTGATGAAGTATGTGGACGAGATAAACCTCTCCCACGGCGGCGAGGGCACCAAGCTCTACTCCACCGCCAACACCAAAATCAAGCGCACCTGCCTTGAAAACGGCCTGCACCTGCTCGACGCGCAGGTCCGCCATCTCGGCACCGACATAAACTACGTCGTCCTCGGCAACATTTTCGACGAGCTGAAGGACAAGGTCGATTTCCACTTCAACACCGCCGTCACCGGCGTGAAGAAGACCGGCGACGGCTACGAGGTCGAGGCCGGAGGGAATGCCTACACCTGCAAATACTGCGTCGTCTCCGTCGGCCGCAGCGGCAGCAAGTGGATGGAGTCCGTCTGCGAGAGCATGGACATCCCCACCCACTCCAACCGCGTCGATATCGGCGTGCGCGTGGAACTGCCCGCGGACGTGTTCTCCCACCTGACCGACGAGCTGTACGAGAGCAAGATCGTCTACCGTACCGAGAAGTTTGAAGACCTCGTCCGCACCTTCTGCATGAACCCGCACGGCGTCGTCGTCAACGAGAACACCAACGGCATCGTCACCGTCAACGGCCACAGCTACGAGGACAAGAGCAAGCACACCGAGAACACCAACTTCGCCCTGCTCGTCAGCAAGCATTTTTCCGAGCCGTTCAAGGATTCCAACGGCTACGGCGAGAGCATCGCGCGCCTGTCCAACATGCTTGGCGGCGGCGTCATCGTCCAGCGCTTCGGCGATCTCGTCCGCGGCCGCCGCAGCACGCAGCGCCGCATCGACGAGAGCTTCGTCACCCCGACCCTCGCCGCCACTCCCGGCGACCTGAGCCTCGTCATGCCCAAGCGTATCCTCGACGGCATCATCGAGATGATCTACGCGCTCGACAAGATCGCCCCCGGCACCGCGAACGACGACACCCTGCTCTACGGCGTCGAGGTCAAGTTCTACAACATGGAGGTCGAGATCGACAACAACCTCCAGACCAAGAGTGACGGCCTGTATGTCATCGGCGACTGCTCCGGCGTGACGCACTCCCTGTCCCACGCCTCCGCCAGCGGCGTGCACGTCGCGCGCCATATTCTCGCCCGATGAGCCGCAAATTCCCCCGTTCCCTTGATTTCTTGCCGCATAAGGCGTATATTGGTAAGCATGTGGCGGCAAGGAGGGAATCAATGGACAGGGTAAAAGGACAAAACTATATGCATGGCGCCGCCATCCTCACTATCGGCGTCATCATCATGAAGCTGCTGGGCTTCATCTATAAGATCCCGCTCGGCAATATTCTCGGCGACGAGGGATATTCCATGTTCCTCAGCGCCTACAATATATACAACGTCTTTTTCGCGCTGGCGACCGCCGGTCTGCCGGTGGCGCTGTCGCGCCTTGTCGCGGAGGCGGACGCAAACGGCCGCGCCCGTCAGGAGGAAAAGACCTTCCGCGTTGCGCGCAGGACGTTTTTCGTCATCGGCCTTGTGTTCGCGCTGATACTGTTCCTGCTGCCCGACTGGCTCGCCGCGACCTACCTTGAGAACCCCGACGCCGCGCCCGGCATCCGCGCCATGGCTCCGGCGATCCTGCTCGTGTGCCTCGTCTCGGCCTACCGCGGCTATTGTCAGGGCAACGGCAACATGATCCCGACAACCGTAGACGAGGTGCTGGAGGTGCTGTTCAAGGTCATCTCCGGACTCATCCTCGCCTCGGTTGCAATGAAGCAGGGGCTTGGCCGCCCGACCGCGTCGGCAGGCGCGATACTCGGCGTGTCCATCGGCTCGGTCGTGTCGCTGCTGTACATGGTGTTTTACAAGTGCCGCAACTACGACCGGCTCTCCGAGCCCTATTCCGCCGGAATACACGATCCGAACGACACTCCGGACGACGATGAGCTCGTCGATTCCACGGGCACGATAATCAAGAACATCCTGTCCATCGGCGTCCCCATCGCCTTCGGCGCGTGCATCATGGCCATCCTCAACAGCATCGACTCCAAGCTGTGCATGAACCGTCTCCAGTCCGCCGCGGGCTTCAGCTACTACGAGGCCAAAGTCCTCTACGGCGTGTACGGCAAGGCGCAGACGCTCTTCAACCTCCCCGCCGCGTTCATCACTCCGCTCACCGTCGCCATAGTTCCGGCGATCTCAGGCGCGATCGCGCGCCGCGCGCATACGGACGCCGCCAAGATCGGCGAAGACTCCATGCGCATCTCCGCCGTCATCGGCATGCCGATGGGCGTGGGGCTTACGGTGCTGGCCGATCCCATCATGAACGTCCTCTACCCGAACAGCAACGAGGCCGGCCCCGGCCTTCTCGCGGTGATGGGCATAGCGTCGTTCTTCGTGTGCGTGGTGCTGATGGAAAACGCCATTCTTCAGGCCTCCGGCAAGGAGAAGTTCACGATGATAACGATGATCGTGGGCGGCCTTGTCAAGATACTGGTCAACTGGCTCCTCGTCGCGCAGCGGCAGATAAATATCTACGGCGCGCCTATCGGGACGCTGGTGAGCTATATCACGATGACGGTTCTGAACTTCGTGTTCATGTGCGCCGTGCTCGACGAGCGGCCGCACCTGCTCAGGATATTCGCCCGCCCGCTGATATCCAGTCTCGCCATGGGCGCTTCCGCCTGGGCAGTGTACGGTCTTGCCTCCCACTTTATCGGCTCCGGCTGGAAGCAGACGGCGGCGAGCATGCTGCTCGCGGTCATTGTCGCGGTGGTGATCTACGTCGTGTCCGTCGTGGCGCTGCGTGCGGTAACGAGCGAGGATATGAAGCTCATCCCCGGCGGCGAAAAGATAGCAAAACTGCTGCATATCCGCTGAGCGCCGGAATTGCAAAAAAGCTTTAAAAATCAACGCACAGGGCTTGATAATAGTCAGGTTTTGTGGTAATATCTGCGTTGTTGCCTTACGGGGCAGAAAGACAAAGAAATGAGTATTCTGCCGCATTTTCGGGCAGACTCATCATAAACATGGCATGAGCCACATTTTTAGGAGGATACACACATGAATAAAGCTGAACTCGTATCTGCCGTTGCAGAAAAGACCGGCATGTCCAAGAAGGACAGCGAGAAGGCAGTCAACGCCGCATTCGACACCATCACCGAGGCTCTGGCCGCAGGCGACAAGGTCCAGCTCGTCGGTTTCGGCGCGTTCGAAGTCAAGGAGCGCGGCGCTCGCATCGGCCGCAACCCCAAGACCAAGGAAGAGATCGAGATCCCCGCGTCCCGCATTGCTTCCTTCAAGGTCGGCAAGGCTCTTAAAGAGGCTGTCACCAAGTAATTTTTGATTATAAAAAGCAGCCGCATTTGCTTTAATGCGGCTGCTTTTTGGTACTGAGGAGTTAATATGAGACTGGATAAATATTTAAAGGTCTCCCGTCTGATAAAGCGCCGCAGTGTCGCGAACGACGCCTGCGACGGCGAGCGCGTGAGCGTGAACGGGCGGCAGGTCAAGGCCAGCTATCAGGTCAAGGTGGGCGACGTCATTGAGATTGCGTTCGGCCAGCGCACCCTCAAGGTCGAGGTCACGGAGGTCAACGAGATCGCCAACAAATCCAACGCCGCCGCGATGTATAAGGAGATCTGAGCAGGGGCAATAGAATACATCGGGACGGCACAGCGGCCGTCCCCCCTATTCCCCCATCACACTACCGCTTCGGCCAGAAGCACCGCGGCGACGGACAGCGTCACGCTCGGCAGCATATACGCCGCCGAGGCGCCGATACGCCCGCTTTGCATAAGCCCCGCCGTTTCAAGGGCGAAGGTGGAAAACGTGGTAAAGCCGCCGCATATGCCGGTTTTGAGCAGCAGCGTAAGCCGCGGGTCAAGCCACGCAGTCTTCGCGCCAAGCGCCGTAATGGCTCCGATAGCGAACGCGCCGAGGATGTTTATCAGCAGGGTGTTCACAGGAAACGCCCCCGTTTTATCCAGCGGTATCATCGACACGAGATAGCGCAGCACCGCGCCTACAAAGCCGCCGGCTCCGACGGCAAGACAATTAAGCATATTCATACCTCTAAAAAATGACTTCTGCCATGTTACCCAGGCAGAAGTCATTAGTTTTTCAACGGTTTCGGGTTGCCCCGCGGGAGAACTTCATTCCCTTGCTTTCATTATACCACACCGCAGCGGTGCGCCGCAAGGCGCGTCCGGTCACATATAGATGCTGTCAGTCGCGACATGGTCGCAGAAGGCGCGGTCATGCTCGACGAATATCATCGTGGACTCCGTATTCAGCAGCAGCTCCTCTATCTGCATACGCGAGAGCAGGTCTATATAGTTCAGCGGCTCGTCCCAGACATACACGTGCGCCTGCTCGCAGAGGCTCGCCGCGATGAGCACCTTTTTCCGCTGTCCGGCGCTGAAACCGGCCATGTCGCGGTCAAAATGCCCGCGCGTCATGTCCAGCTTGCGCAGAATGGTTTTGAACCGGCTCTCGTCAATGCCCCGCTCGCGGGCAAAGCTGCGCAGATCGCCGCGCAGAAACGAGCTGTCCTGCGGGATGTATGAAATTTTCAGCCCTCCCGCGCGCCAGATCTCGCCCGTATGGGGGATATTTTCGCCGCTTATGAGCTTCAGAACGCTGGATTTTCCGCAGCCGTTGCCGCCGCGCAGAGCGATGCGCTGCCCCTGCCGCAGTTCAAAGCTCAGCGGCTGCGCTATCGCCCCGGCTCCGTAATCTATCTCGAGCTCGCGCAGCTCCAGCAGTCGCTCCGAATAGTGCCGCAGCGGGCTGAGCTTCAGATCGTCCGCCGTCTCAAGATTTTTCAGCAGCTCCGATTTCTGCTCGATGCTGTCCTGGATCCGCCGGTCTATCGCCTTGGCGCGCTTCATCGACTTCTTGCTCTTAGCGCCCTCGTACGCTCTGCGCCCCATGCTCTTTTCGGTTTTCGTCGGGTCGAAGCCGATTTTCGCGCGCTCCGCCCTGTCCGCCCACTGCGCCTTTTCGCGCACAGCGGCTTCAAGGCGGCCTATCTCCTTCTTGAGTCGGTCATTTTCCGCCAGCTCATATCTGTCCCGCCGCTCCTTATTTTCAAGCCACGTGGAAAAATCGCCTTGGGTCACTTCAATATCCGCGCGGTTTATCGAGAGAATGTGGTCAACGCAGCCGTCCAGAAACGATCTGTCGTGCGAAACGAGGATGAAGCCGCGCTTGCGCCGCAGATACCGCGCGACGCGCTCGCGTCCCGCCTCGTCGAGATGGTTCGTCGGCTCGTCGATCAGCAGGAAGTCGTTCTCGTTAGTGAACATCGCCGCAAGCTGGAGCTTTGTCCGCTCGCCGCCGGAAAGCGAGTCGAACGGCCGGTCGAGCAGCGCTTCGTCAAGCCCCAGCATTGCCATCTCACGCCGCAGATGCCACTCCTCGCCGTCGCTCACGACCTCCGCGAGCGCTTCCGCCGCGGGGCGCGCCGTGTCATGCAGCGCGATCGGGAAGTAATCAAAGCTGACGCTTGCGGAGATGCTGCCGGTGTACTCAAGCTCACCCATCAGCAGCTTCAGAAACGTCGTTTTTCCGCGGCCGTTGCGCCCGGTGAAGCCGAGCCGCCAGCCGGTGTCTATCTGAAAGCTCACGTTGTCGAACACCTTTTCGGCGCTGCCATCGTATGCAAAGCTGAGATTCTTTATATCAATAAGCGACATATATGCCCCTCCCTGTACATATAAAAATTCGGCCGCAGGAAATGACCCGCAGCCGAAAATTTATATGGCATGGAGGTGCCATGATATAAACCGGATGCGCTGATGCACTTTCCTGCGAAAAGGCGCGGCAAAGATGGGGCAGCATATTTCATGCCCCGTCACTTTGTTTCATCGCCTTATAAATCAGCAGGAAGTATTGTGCACTCGTGCGCCTCCGTTCGTTTTGATTTGAGTATATTATAAATCGTGCGCGCCGCTTTTGCAAGCCATACATTTTGGACAAGCACATGATAAATTCGCCATAAAAAAGCAATGCAGTCCACGGAATTTATGGTATAATACGGTCAGAATAATTACGGAGGTTCTGCCATGGATTTTCTCGGAGTCAATCTGGATATCAAAAATCTGCCGGAGCTGGATCCGGAGTTCATCCCGCTGCACAGGTTCAACGAGGCATTTCTCCGCGGCGCAGGGAAGCCCGTCGGCATCGCGCTGGAGCGCGCGGGCGGCGAGATGGCCGCGGTCGAGACACGCATACACGGCACGCCGGAGATGTACGCCGCCGACTGCTATTACATCGACCGCCTTGTGAAAACCATGCTGTGGATGAAGGGCGGATACAAGATCTATGTCCGCGGCGACGCGCGGATATATGACTACCTCCGCTCCGTCTACTGCGCGGGCGGGGTGCGGGAGTTCGACTGGGAGTACATGGCGAACGTCTTTGAACGTCCGTTCGAGGTCGTGCAGACGGACGCGCTGCCCGCGGCCAAGGATTCGCCGAAAGCCATAGGCGGGCACATGGACGGCTGCCGCATCGGCTTCGACGCCGGGGGAAGCGACCGGAAGGTCTCGGCAGTGATAAACGGCGAGGCCGTGTACTCCGAGGAGGTCGTCTGGTTCCCGAAAATCAACTCCGATCCGGACTACCACTACGCCGGTATCGTCGCCGCGCTCAAGTCTGCGGCGGAGCACATGCCGCGCGTTGACGCCGTCGGCGTTTCCTCCGCGGGGATTTACATCAACAACCGCACGATGAACGCCTCGCTGTTTCTGAAAGTCCCTAAGGAGCAGTTCGACGCGAAGGTCAAGGATATTTACATCCGCGCCATAACCGACACCTTCGGCGACGTGCCGTACAGCGTCGTGAACGACGGCGACGTGACCGCGCTTGCGGGCGCGATGAGCCTGAAGGAAAACAACATCCTCGGCATCGCCATGGGTACGAGCGAGGCAGCAGGCTTCGTGGACGCCGAGGGGCGCATAACCGGTTGGCTCAACGAGCTGGCCTTCGTTCCGGTCGACGCAAATCCCGCCGCGATGCGCGACGAATGGAGCGGCGATATCGGCTGCGGCGTGAAATATTTTTCGCAGGACGGTGTGAACAAGCTCGCGCCCAGAGCCGGAATCGAGCTTGACGAGTCGCTGTCCCCCGCCGAGAAGCTGAAGGCCGTGCAGAAGCTGATGGAGGCGGGCGACGGCCGCGCCGCCGCGGTATACCGCAGTATCGGCGTCTATCTGGCGCACACGCTGGCCTATTACCGCGCGCTCTACGGCTGCGGGAGTGTGCTGCTGCTTGGGCGCGTGATGTCCGGTAAGGGCGGCGAGCTGATAATCTCCGCCTGCGAGGACGTGCTGCGCTCCGAATATCCGGAGCTTGACGGCAAGCTGCGGCTCGCACTGCCGGACGAATACTTCCGCAGAGTCGGCCAGTCCGCCGTGGCAGCCTCCCTGCCCGAAATAAAGTAACGGTATATTTCTTATTTTGATCTAACAGTAATAAAAACCTCCTGTGCTGCAGAAAATAAGCCGCACAGGAGATTTTTTATTGATTTATGGAGCTGATCAAATGACAAACGAAGAATACAAGAAATACGCCGACCGGCACGCCCCGCGCTCGCCGCTGCTGAAGGATATGCTTTTCGCGTTCCTGATAGGCGGCTTCATCTGCTGCCTAGGCCAGCTTGCGGGCAACCTGTACCGGAACCTCTGCGGTCTGGACAAGGAGGCCGCCGCGAGCGCAACGTCGATCACGCTCGTGTTCCTCGGCGCGCTGCTAACAGGGCTCGGCGTATACGACGACATCGCCAAACTCGCCGGTGCCGGTACGCTCGTGCCGATAACGGGCTTTGCAAACTCCGTCGTCGCTCCGGCGCTCGAATTCAAGACCGAAGTTCGCTGTATAATTGGGATAGTCAGAGAAAACCGCAATCGGTGAGTATCAGGACTGAATCCGACAAAATATGCTGGGAAGGAGGTACTTGAAGCGGCTATTATCCCGCATGATTTCAGCCTGCCACAGAGCCAGATGGATGTAGCTGATCCGTCTGGCTCATTTTATTTTCCGATACTTTTATAACACGGGAGGAAGCACCATGCAACAGGGAGTATTATACTTTGAGGGGCAAACAGAACGTATGGATATCCGTTTTGAGAACAAGGAAATCTATGGCGGCCTGCACTGCGGAACTGCAATGGAGGTCTTGATAAATGACGAATGGGTACCCACTCGCATAGAGTACGGAAACGACTGGTATCTCGTAGGGGTGCAGAAGGA
>OLSK01001607.1_pt1 | contig 16258 bp, 19 predicted proteins | sample 1672781 | NCBI WGS metagenome assembly OLSK01 (sample SAMEA3136723, study PRJEB25190) | human gut metagenome | biome: human gut; feature: human-associated habitat; material: faeces | place: Austria | collected 2013 | reverse complement strand
CCATTTCTTATGGAACTGGGTAAGGGCTTTTCATTCGTTGACCGCCAAAAGCGTATCCACACAGAGAAGGAGGATTACTTCATAGACCTCGTCTTCTACAACTACCACCTCCTTGCTTCGTCCTCATCGACCTCAAGACCAATAAGCTATCCTATCAGGATGTAGGCCAGATGGACATGTATGTGAAGATGTACGATGAGTTGGTGCGTCCCGACGGCCACAATCCCACTATCGGCATCCTCCTCTGCGCCGACACTGACAACGACGTGGCCTATTACTCAACTCTCAGCACCAACGACCAGCTCTATGCTGCCAAGTACCTCACCTACATGCCCACGCAGGAAGAACTCCGCCGCGAGATAGAGCAACAAAAGACGTTCTTTAGGTTGCAGAATGGGTAAAATGAGTTTGACAAGTGAAAATGCTCTGTAATTATTTGGCAGTCGGACAACTTTTGTCGTTGCAATATGGTAATTTTGCACAATAATAAAATAGAACATGAAAACAAATGAATTTGCAGAAATAAGAAAACTTGTTGATGCTGTGATTAATAAGTATCGAGAAGTTCGTAAAGACTGTGGCATCCCAGACGATGGATGGCATAGTCGAACCATAGAGCGTATGGCTCGTCCTTTTTTGAAAGGATACTTTACTCTTGCAGTGGTTGGCAAAGTAAGCTCTGGTAAATCAACCTTTCTTGCTCTTTTTCTCGTTCTCGCCGAAAGGAACTTCCCGGCGTATATATCCCAGTTCCCTAAGTTTGCCTAAAGCTCTGTTATCTGGGTCGCTTCCTTACCTACCCGTCCAGCTATTTCAGAAAGGCGGTTCGCTCCGTTGCCAATGATTGAAAGCAGGGTGGATACTTGCACGGTATCACGCATATCACCCCTTAACAAGCGTATGGGTTCTTCCGCTAAAAAGCCTTTGTTATCCAAAAGCAGCTTTTCAATGGCTGTTTCATTGTCCTTGTAGTCGGCTCTCAATTCCCAGTATCGGGGTATTCCACCCCACACGGCATATTCTTCTATTGCCTGCTGTGCATCGCATCCGAGTGCCTGACCGGTGTATTGCACAGGTATGGGCGTAAGCCGTATGATTTCACCATAAGTTCACAAGTTGATCATGACATACCCTTAAAACGGCATTTAAACAATGTTATAATGCCGTTTTAAGGGTATTAAAATAACAGCCGTATTCATTTCTTGATTATATATTTCTTTCCAAAGGTTGTCTCTTATAACCGTTTTGTGGAGCAGGAAAAAGAAATTGCCATCCTCTTGGCTTTGTTTATCAAAAAGGTACTTTTAGGCAAATGTTCCATGGGATGGTTCTTCGGATTCCGTTAATGACAAAGTCAAGAAATCACAGATCCGACCTCTTTTCAAAAAGGTAGTATGCTTTTTGGAAAAAGGTAGTATGCTTTTTGGAAAAAGCTCGTAACCTTTTGTCGGATGAGTTTAGATGAAAACTTATTGAATGCAGTCACAGCACTCTGCATCATGTCTTTTCAGTTTAGTATTCTTTCCGTTTGAACATCTACGGGAGCAATGTTCATGCTCCTCATCCTATTTCCTTAAACTCTCGTCCACGGATATACGAAAGGGCTGCTCCTATCGCTGTGCGGTATTCCGCATATCCCGGTATGATGAAATGCTTCTTGAACATCTTTTCAAATACGGGGAAAACCTCTTTGCACAACGGCATGCGGGTCAAATTGCCAATCAAAACGAAGTCATTGACGTTTGTGTTCAACGCCGAGAGGATGGCTGCCTGGCCGATGCTTTGAAGCACCATGCAGACGATGCCGGTAGCCACATCTTCCATAGAAGCATTCGCAGCTGCTTTCCCGAATATCGAAGCGGTCGCCTCCAAAGGCAATCCGGGCAGCGGCTTGTTACAGATGTCCTGTATCTGCAAATCGATGTTTGAAATGTTGCCCTTCATTGCCAATTCGATGATTTGCTTGAAGTCTTGTGTTTTAAGCAACAAGCGGGATAAGCCTAAGATGGTGCCTCCTCCAATGCCTATTCCGCCAATATGTTTCACCTTGTCGCCTTCGACGCTGACAAACGATGTACCTGTGCCCATGCTGATAACGACCAACTTATCCAAATGGGTCATATATTGCGCCCCCAGTCCGTTTGCCAAAAACTCATCTACCGTGGCAGTCGGTAGTCCATATAACGGCTGGTGGATATAAGCACTTCCCACCCCCGTCAACACCACCTTTTCCACATCTTTCAACGGTATATTGTTATCATAAAGATACTTCCCGAAGGCTCCGAAAAGAGAAGCAACCGGATCCGTCGCACGGACAAACAAAGGATTACATATTTTCTTATTGCGGATTCCAACCACCTTAGTGGTACTTCCTCCCACATCAATTCCTATTACTACACCCATGTCATATTTTATTTATAACACCCCAAAGATACATCTTTTCCCTTAAAATGCCATTTTAATAGCGTTTAAGTAGTGTTTTAAGGTGAAATACGGGGGAATTACCCCCCCCCATCCTATTTCTTGTTGTAACTATCACATTTTCAAGTCAAAATACTCGCAATAACGGTCATAAAGATGGCCGGCTTGGAGATAAGCGGACTGAGGACTCATGAAATGGGAAAACTCAAAGGTGATGGCTTTGTCATATCCTGCCCTCTTGGCTGCCTCCAATTTCATGCGAAGTTTATCAAACTTGATGGGTAAGAACTTGATAGGCATGTCCCTGTCGAAACTCTCCGCATTGGTCCAACATTTCATGCCATATTTATCTGCCAACTTCTTGTTCACTTCAAAGAAAGCATCCAGTTCGTCATAATCGATGTGCCCATCTTGGAAGGCGCAAGCATCCACCACCTCATGGATGCCATCAAATATTTCATTCCACTCCTTTTCATGCTGCTCGACTGAAACAGCTTCCGCTTTGGTGAGGTTTGCCCCGCTTGCCGCAACAGCCTTCTTTCCATCAATCCACGGAGATATGAATGTAGGCAAACCATTAGAAACCTCTTTGCACTGCTTGCCCATCTCATAAAATGCCTTGATTGCCCCTTTGGTCGCACGGCTTATCTCACCACTGATATACCATCCGCCAAAACTTTTATGATGCCCGTAAGTCTGCCATACCTCGTCGATGACATATTTATTGTCCTCTATTTCATAGCTCAAATCGTGTGTATCCCAATAATGCCCCGAATCATAAAGCCCGAAATAGAACTTCATATCATATTTGTCCGCAAGTGTCAAGAAGAGTTCCAACAAATCGACCGAAGGCATATAACACCCTTTCTTCAATAAATAGGAAGAGGGATAAGTAATGAATTTGCGATAACCCGAACGAATCATAATGACCGTATCAATACCGATTCGCTTCATGTATTGGAAGTCCAAGTCCCACTCTTTCATTCCCCAATTTTGATGAGGTATGTCATGGGATATTTCATCCAAGAATGTTCCTGTAATCTTAAGCCCTTGGTTCTTCGGGACAATCAAAGGAGTTTCCAATCCTACTGCTTGCACCGATTCCGGGGAAGAACAATTGGCTAAGATAGCAGGTGCTGTAATAAGGGAAGCACCTGCCAATGATGTCTTTTTGATAAAATCACGTCTGCTGTTTGTCATGGTCTCTATTTCTATTATTTTACAATTCATGTATCGTTTCTCATATCAATGCCCCTTCCCAAACAAAACAATCGGGAAATGATTCCTTTAAACGGGGCGTTTCCCTAAACAAGCCGAACACAGACGAACCCGATCCGGACATGGAAGCATAAACGGCTCCTGACGCATACATCTTCTCTTTGATTGCTTGTATGGCAGGAAACTCAGGAAAGACACTGGCTTCAAAGTCATTGACCATCGCCTCTTTCCACTGCTCCACCGGCAAGGTGATTATCTCCTTTAAAGAACGGGAAGGCCGGGCTGGTGTTACCATGGAATAGGCTGCTGCTGTAGAGACAAACACATCGGGCTTGACCAAACACAAATGCCATCCTCGCAAATCGACCGAGACGGGTTCAAATACATTCCCTATGCCGGAAGCGAAAACAGGAGTATTGCGGATGAAAAACGGGCAGTCTGCCCCAATCAATGCGGCAATCTCCTCCAACCTCTCCGTCGGAATCCGCAACTGGCAAAAGTCATTGACCAGCTTCAACATGAATGCGGCATCGGCTGACCCTCCTCCAAGTCCTGCTCCGAAAGGAATGGCTTTCAATAAAGCGACATTCAATCTGGGAACCGGGTAAAATTCCCTCAACTTGTTCAAAGCCTTCATCACCAAGTTCTTCTCCATCGGAGCATCGACCGGAATACCGGACGGATGGAATTCATCCTGCCCTGCCGCAGTAACTTCCAATGCGTCTTTCACCGGAATCGGATAAAAGACAGTTTCTATATCGTGATAGCCGTCCGGACGTTTACGGACAATATTTAAGCCTAAGTTTATCTTAGCATTCGGAAAACAAATCATGATTCGTTCTTTTTTGATTCAGTTATTTTCTTCCAAAATTACTATTTTATCACATTTTCCACCAAATATTCAAGTAAAAGTTTTAAAGATATCCTATATTTGCAGCAAATATAAACAGAGATGGGATTAAAACGATTCGGAGTATCATTGGATGACGAGGTGTCTGACGCATTGGATCAATACGTCATTGACAATGGCTTCCCCAACCGGTCGCAAGCCATCCGTTTCCTGATAGAAAAGAATATTGCTGAAAAGAAATGGCTTTGCAACCATATCGTTGCAGGTACGATTATCATCATGTACGACCAAGCCAAGAAGGATATCAGTGCGAAGATTACCTTGATAGAGCAAGGCCATCAAGAGGTGATTCTCTCCTCTTCCCAATACTACATCAACAAGAATTTTTGTTTACACATTGCGACGGTAATGGGTGAGGCACACCGGCTCACGGAGTTGTCGGACAAACTGACAACTATCAAGGGAATCAAGCATGGGAAATTGGTGATGAGCCGTGCGGATTAATCCTTTTTTTTGCAACAGAAGTAACACGAATCATTAAATACGTAACACTAAACTCTCATAAGGATGAATAAACATTTAAAAAGAAACATCTTAATAATCACTGGCGTTATCGCATTCCATTCCGCACATGCCATTGAGCCGATGGAAGTAGACAGTTTGATACGGCTCAACAGTTTGGTGGTTTCCGCCAACCGCATCGAAGTAAACCGCAACTCCGTTCCATTAACAATATCCGTCATCAACCGGGAAAAGATAGAAAGCAGCAGCGAATCCGCCTTGTTGCCCGTCTTGTCTGAACAAGTACCCGGACTATTCGTCACCGAAAAGGGAATTACCGGATTTGGAGTTTCCACGGGTGCTGCCGGAACCATCAACATCCGTGGCGTGGGAAGTGGAAACAAAGTGTTGGTTTTATTTGACGGGCAACCGCAATGGGCAGGTATTTTCGGGCACTCGCTGCCAGACACCTACGTGGCTTCCGATGTCGAGAAGGTGGAAGTAATCCGTGGTCCGGGTTCTTTGTTATACGGTTCTAACGCCATGGGTGGTGTCATCAACATTATTACCCGCCGCCAGCACCAAACAGGCAGGCGCACGCAAGCCCGTATCATGTACGGTTCGTACAACACCCAAAAGTACATGGCAAGCAATGGTTACAATGCAGGGAACTTCAGCAGCTTCATCTCCATCAACCATGACCGAACCGACGGACACCGACCTAACTCCAAATTCCATATCACCAACGGATTTGCCAATTTGGGTTACCGGTTTAATGATATCTACAAGGTCACAGGAGATGTCAGCCTTGCCAAATACAAATTCCAGAATCCGGGACAAATCACGAACCCTATTTTCGACAATAAAATGGATATTCTCCGTGGTACCACGTCATTGGGATTGGAAAACAATTACAAAAGAGCCCAAGGAGCGGTCCGCCTGTTCTATAATTGGGGCAATCACGAAATCAACGACGGTTATTATTCCGGGGAAAAGCCGAAAGATTACCTCTTCCGGTCGGACGACCACAATTTAGGTGTCCTTTTATATGAATCATTCCGCCTCTTCCCGGGGAACAATTTCACGGTGGGAATCGACTACAAGAACTGGGGCGGTCATGCGTGGAATGACAAGAACGATGGCAGCCAACAAGAAATCATAGACAAGAGTGTGAATGAGACGGCTGGATATATCATCATGCAACAAGACTTCTTCGAGAAATTCGGTATCAATGCCGGAGTCCGTTACGAACATAACAGCGCATTCGGAGGAGAATGGGTTCCGCAAGCCGGCATCACGGTCCGTCCTTGGGAAGGCACAGCGTGGAAAGCATCCCTTTCCAAAGGTTTCCGAAGCCCAAATATCCGCGAGTTATATATGTTTATGCCGAAGAACCCCGATTTGAAGCCGGAAAACATGATGAACTATGAATTATCTCTCGGTCAAACACTGCTTGAAGGGCGTTTGAACGCTGAATTATCCCTCTTCTACATCGACGGGAAAGACATGATCCGGGTTGCCAAAATCGACGGGAAACCGAAAAACGTAAACACAGGCGAATTTACAAACAAGGGTATCGAAGCTGAAGTCAATTACCAGATATTGGACAATCTCTCTTTCCATACAAACTATAGCTTCTTGCATCAAAGCGACCCTATCGCCGGTGCGCCCAAGCATAAGTTCTATGCAGGCACGACCTATTCACCCGGCAGGTTCACCTTCAACTTAGCACTCCAATCCATTTTCGGATTGTACACAGACGAAGCATGCACGAAGAAGGAAGATTACACAGTTATGAATGCCAAAGTTTCCTACCATTTCGGTCCGACAAAGGAGAAAGGGATGAATCTGTTTGTCAAAGGAGAGAACTTGACAGCGACACGTTATACCATAAACGACGGTTTCCCGATGCCTAAAGCCACTGTCATGGGCGGTATAGACATCGCATTTTAATTCATCATGGATATAGGATTATAAATGTCTATTCGAAAATAAAGCGTATCTTTGCAAAAAGAACCAAAAGCACAAATATTCATGAACAAGAATTTCCTTTGGTCTTGTATAGTAGGTGGAGTCCTTTGCGGCTTCGCCTCTTGTACAAGCACACCGACAAACAACCCGGCAGACGTGAACATCATTCCTCTGCCGAATGAAATCCAACTCGCACACGGCCATTTCTCCCTGAAAGAGGGCATGACCATCAGTTTCTCCGACAAAGGTATCCAACCGGCAGCAGAATACCTGACTTCCCTTCTGACCCGTTCCACTGGCTTTGTGTTGAACACAGAAGAAAGCGACCAAGGCAATATCCGGCTCATCTTGACTCAGGAAGCGGAAGAGAAAGAGGGAAGTTATACCGTCAACGTAAAAGCTGATTATGTAGAAATAGCAGCAGCTTCCTACGGCGGCATCATCTCCGGCATCGAAACGGTGAGACAATTATTGTCCCCGGATATAGAATCAACCGAAAGCATACAAGGTAAAACATGGACCATTCCGGCAGTCAATATCAAAGATGCTCCCCGTTTTGAATGGAGAGGATTGATGTTGGATGTTTCACGCCACTTTTATACCAAAGAAGAGGTTAAAGAGCTGTTGGATCTGATGGCTCTGTACAAGATGAATAAATTCCATTGGCACTTGACTGACGACCAAGGTTGGCGTGTAGAAATCAAGAAGTATCCGGATTTGACAGAGAAAGGGGCTTGGCGTGCATTCAATGCCCAAGACCGCGAATGTATGAGACGCGCGATAGCGGAAAACAATCCCGATTACCAAATACCGGAAGAGAAGTTGAGAATCATCCAAGGAGACACTTTATATGGCGGTTACTACACACAAGAGGATATAAAGGAGGTGGTGCAATATGCATCGGTCAGAGGTATCGACATCATTCCGGAAATAGACATGCCGGGACACATGCTTGCTGCGGTCGGCAACTACAGCGGTGTTTCTTGTTTCTCGACAACCGGTTGGGGAAAGACCTTCTCCTCTCCTGTTTGTCCGGGTAAAGAGAGCGCTTTGGAGTTTTGCAAAAACGTGTATGCCGAAATCATCCCGCTGTTCCCTTATAAATATGTACATATCGGAGGCGACGAGGTGGAAAAATCCAACTGGAAGAAGTGCCCTGATTGCCAAAAGAGGATTAAGGACAACAGTTTGAAGGACGAAGAGGAATTACAGGCTTGGTTCATCCATTATATGGAACACTATTTCAATGAGCAGGGAAAAGAGCTGATTGGATGGGATGAAATCATAGAAGGAGGATTGTCCGAAACCGCTACGGTCATGTGGTGGAGAAACTGGAACCCGCAGGCGATACCGACAGCTACCGCACACGGCAATCCGGTCATCTACTGCCCGAATGCTTGTTTCTATTTGGATTACCAACAGGACCGTTCTTCAGTCAAGAGCATCTATGAATATACCCTTGCTCCGGATTCGTTGGGCAAAAAACAACAAGATTTGGTATTAGGCGTACAAGGTAATATTTGGACAGAATGGATTCCTTCACGCGAAAGGATGCAATATATGGTTGTCCCAAGAATGATGGCTATCGCTGAAAAGGGATGGAGCCAGCCGGACCAAATGGTTTGGGAAGAGTTCCAAGAAAGAATGGTCGGGCAATTCCCACGCCTCAGCGTCATGAATGTCAACTATCGCATACCAGACTTGGAAGGATTCCATACTACCAACGCATTTATAGGAAAGACTGAGGTGTCGGTTGTTTCCCCCGATCCAAGCTGCGAAATCCATTATACGACAGATGGCACCGCTCCGACATTGGAATCACCGCAATACGAAGGAGCTATAACCATAGACACGACAACCTATTTCACTTTCCGTTCTTTCCGTTCCAACGGGAAAGAGGGCGATATCTTCCAAACAGCTTATCTCAAACAAGAGTATTCTAAAGCTGACCAACAAGCATCACCGGAAAACAATGGGTTGAAAGCGACTTGGCATGAATGCCGTGTGGACTCTTGCTCACAAATCGACCAATTCCCAGTCAAAGGCACATACGAAATCAACGATGTGACCATTCCGGCAGAAGTAAAAGGTGACATTGGTTTAATCATCAATGGATATTTCAATGCTCCTAAGAATGGAATCTATACCTTCTATTTGCTTTCGGATGATGGCAGTTATCTCAAAATAGACAATGAGACAGTGGTTGACAACGATGGACCTCACGCTCCTGTCGAAATTGTCGGACAAAGAGCCTTGTCCAAAGGACTACACCCAATAGAAATACGTTACTTCGACTATAACGGTGGAACTCTGTCCTTACGGATTTATAACCCGGATGGGCAATTGCTACCAGTAGAGTCTGGAATATATGCCTATTAATTGACAAACAATACTCTGGTATTTTATCCAAACTCATTCCGACCAATGCTCACGACCTCTTTTCCAAAAGCATACAACCCTTTTGGAAAAGAGGTCGGCATCCCGGATGATTCAACTGTTGGTTAATTGGCGTTTAAACGCTGTTAAAACATCATTTAAACGCAGAGTTTTAACAGCACTGAAAATTTGCACTGAATAAAATAAGCAGAAAGAGTTGGCTATTAAAAAAAATATACCTATCTTTGCACCCCGTAAGCGGTTAAGAGAGAACTTCAAAAACCGAAACAATACACTTCTGTCTGATCGTGATGCTAGTTCAGAAAAGAAGTTTTTAGAGCGAATATGAGAAGCAATATTTTGCATAAACCGATATTTATGCCTAATTTTGCATCCCATAAAGGTATTTATGAATCATTACATGTAATAAAAAGAAGATAGAGATGTCTAAAATTTGTCAAATTACCGGAAAAAAAGCAATGGTTGGCAACAACGTTTCTCACTCTAAGAGAAGAACGAAACGTAAATTTGATGTTAACTTATTTGTGAAGAAGTTCTATTGGGTAGAACAAGATTGCTGGATTAGCCTGAAGATTTCTGCAGCAGGCTTGCGCACAATTAACAAACTTGGTTTGGATGCTGCTATTAAAATGGCCGCAGAAAAAGGTTATTTAAACGCTTAATTTGGAGGAATAAAAAATGGCAAAGAAAGCAAAAGGTAACAGAGTTCAGGTTATTTTGGAATGCACCGAACATAAGAATAGCGGTATGCCGGGTACTTCTCGTTATATCACTACTAAGAACAGAAAGAATACTACTCAGAGATTGGAATTGATGAAATACAATCCTATCTTGAAAAAAATGACTTTACATAAAGAAATTAAATAATAGGAGATTTGAAGAATGGCAAAGAAAGCAGTTGCAACATTTAAAAAAGGTGATGGCCGTACTTTCTCTAAAGTAATCAAAATGGTTAAGTCTCCGAAGACAGGTGCTTACATCTTCCAGGAAGAAATGATTCCTAACGAAGCTGTTAAAGAATACTTCAACAAATAATTATTATTTGTTTCCCCATAAAAAAGGGCTGTGTCAAAATAGATTTTTGATGCAGCCCTTTTTAGGTTTGTTAGAATTAGTAAAATGTTAGTCACTGGGGATAAGATCGACAGGAAGTTACTGATGTAAATAACTGAACTCGAATTCCGGAAACAACGCAGCAGTTTGCGATTATTACAAACTGCCTATCACTTGACTTCCCAATCCTCTATCGTTCCTGTCTTTGAAGAGAAACTTGCACCCACCTTATACAACTTGCGCCGGTCATTGGAATACGGACGGGCATAGCCTTTCTCCTCTATCTGCGACAAGGCCTCTTCCGCCGTCCCGTCAAGCTTGAACTCAAATATATAAACGGAACAGGGGGTCTCGATGATGCAATCCGCACGGCCTTCGCTCTGCTGCTTCTCTGACAACACCGTATAGGTGCTCATCAGGCGGAATATCAAATAAAAGGTGTAATGGAAGTAACGTTCACGCTCACGCTCGTCTTCCTTGCGGCGCATCGTATAAGGTATGCTCGCAAAGAACGCCGTAAGCTGTTTGTAGAACGTTGACAAGTCTCCAGCCTCCAATGTCTGGACCCAATCCATAGCCTCTACTGCCGTATCACGTTTCACTTGGAGATAATTATTTGCCACCAGGCTGACAAAGCCCTCCTTCACCTCATTGTTGGGGAAGTCCAACAGGAATGTGTTGAAACGGCGGTTGTAGCCTTTTATCGTCAGGTAGCCGCTTTGGTAGATCATCGCCAATGGATTCTCCACGTCCGCCTTGTAATCTACAAAGTCTGCCGGACGGTAGTACTTGCCTGTCAAATCGTTCAAGTTCTCTTGGTTATGCTGGAGCAAGCGGATGAGGTAAGTGGGCGTTCCCGTGGAAAACCAGTAATTGTCCAAGCGTTTGTCGCTGAATGCATTCAACAGGCTGAATGGATTGAACACGTCTTTCATTCCACTGCTGAAATGGTATCCGTCATACTGTGCCCGCAACATCTGGAACATCTCTTCGGCTGTCACTTCATACACCTTTGCCATCTCCGCCATCGGAGTCGCAAACATGCGTTGCAGTTCCTCCGTCGTTATGCCACATAGTGCTTCGTATGTATCATTCATGCTCAAATCCTTCGGCTGGTTGAACCCGCTGAACACGCTTACCTGTGAGAATTTCGTCACACCGGTCAGCAGGACGAACTGCAAATGCGCATCAGCTGCCTTGAAGGTGGAATAGAAGCCTTTCAAGATGCCACGGTTGTACTCCTCTATCTGCATCTCGTTGCCATTCGCATCCTTCATCCGAAGGCCGGAGTCCATCACGTCTAACAAGGGCTTGTCGTATTCGTCTATCAGCACTACGCTGCGCTTTCCCGTCGTCTTGTGGACATAGGCCAACAATTCCGCAAAACGTTTCCCGTAATCATAGTCCGTATTGGCGGCATAACCATTTTCTCTTTCCCAGTTTTCAACCGTCCCCTTTATAAAAGCATCTAAAGTCTCCCCTTTTTCAAAGTTCGTGCTGTTAAAGTCGATATGGAACACAGGATAGCTTTCCCAATCCTGCTCCAAACCATCAATCTCCAATCCCTTGAACAACTCCTTCTCGCCTTTGAAGTAGTATTCAAGCGTGGAAACCAACAAGCTCTTTCCGAAACGTCGTGGGCGGCTTAGGAAGTAAATCTTCCCCCCTTTGACCAACTGATAAATCAGGGCGGTCTTGTCAATATAGACATAACCGTCTTTTATGATGCTCTTGAAATCTTGTATTCCTATCGGGTATTTCATGTCTTATCGGTTTTATCAATTCTATCTTTTCGCAAACTTACACATAATTACGTGATATTGCAAGACAAACATGAACTCCCTTGCTTTTTGAATCCATGGAATACCCTGTTAGATTATTCCAAATGCTTAGGATTCCAAGTATAACTTCCACCCGTATGATTACACTTTCCATGTAACTCTTCATCCACAAGTTGCATGATGGGACAATCTCCGTCAAGCTCCTCATAATGATGCCAAATCTTGCCACTGACCTTTTCCCGTCCAGCCTGAATATCATCCAGCTGCTCCTTTGTAAACTGCTTTTTCAATGCAGCATTCCGTTCAAGCATCTCCTTCAGCTTTATAGTTGCAAGCCGCATCGTCCCATGGTAAAATGCATAATCGGTATTGCCCAATTGCTTGTATAAAGCATCGACACTGCCGTCCAACACCACTTTGATGCCCTCAAAAACGGGGAAGATTCCTGTAACCCTCTTCCCATAAAGAAGAATTGTTTTTTCTCTATAAGGGACACCATTTAGCGATTTACCTGCATAAGATTCATTGATTGTTTTCATATTCATTTGATTAGTCCATGACGATAAAAGCCCTTTATTTACTTTTACGGTATCTTTCCAACTCGTCATTGACGGATTTTAGTACAAAGAGGAAGACTGTAATATCATCTGTAAAACCTACTACCGGAATAAAATCAGGAATAATATCAATTGGAGACACGACATAAACCATACCGGCAACAAGCGTTATCAAAGCTGTCATACTATAATCCTTGTATCTTCCGGAAAAGACATCCGACACATAGTTGAATGCCTCTTTCATATTGTCCTTGATTTCTTCCAAACTATTATTATTAAAGAATTCCTTGAACCTATTCAATAAGTTCTGCATCTTCTCTTTATCGTTAATAAACGCCTTTGCTTCTTGCACCCAAGAACTATTCGCCAAGAACTTTTTAATTACTTCTGCTGCTTCCATGGTATTATTATTTAATAGTTTAACTTTATATTTTATTCTCTTTCATGTGTCATACATTCGCACACGGATTAGATTCATCACAAATGTAAGCAATTTATTCATTCATTATCTTCCAAATCTCAATAAAATGCAAACATACGACACTTCACACTATCTATTCCACATTTAGTCAAGAAGACGATTGAAATAGAGTAGCTTTGTCCGCAACGATGGTTTCAGCATCTTACTGCCACATTGAGGGCAGCTACTTGCAGGAACCACCTTTATCGTAGCCTCAAATTCAACCAAAGGAGTTTTGAACACCGTAACACATTCCCTACATATAAATTCTCCTGTCCCAACAACCATATTTGTCAATATTTTTATAGATTAAAACCTTGCGTTGTACAAATCCCGACCGGATGATTAATGAATTCAACCATCTTCAACCGGTCAGGATTATAAAAGAAACATCACAACTTTTTAAACATAAAGAATGCACTGCTTAGAATATTTTCGTGTCCTTTGATATCAATGCCTTCCAATGCCAAACGTTTCAAAACTGCATCTTTACTTCCAATCGAGTCGAAAGGTAAATGCGAAAACGGCAAGTTTACCTCAAATTGTTGTCCTTTCTCTATTTTCATTCCTCCTCCAAGGGGAATGTTTACTTTTGCAGTCAATTCAAATTTCGGCATAACTGTTTATTTATAATGTTTCTAACTCCTTAGCACGCTCTTCAGAAATACCAAGCATCTTTCTGAGCTTATCCAATAAACGTCTGTCTTTTGCTGTTATTTCACCATCCGCAGCACATTCTTTATACTCCTCCAAATACTCTTTCTCATCATCTGTGAGAGCTGGTGCCAACAGACTTTCTTCTAACTCTTTCGCACGTTCTTCTGTGATTCCCAACTTAATCCTTAGTTTCTCCAGCAAGCGACGTTCACGAGGAGAAATCTCCTCATCTTCCTCCAAACAGTATTTAATTTCTTCGATGTATTCTTGTTCGGAAGATGAATAGTCCGTATCTGACTCTTCACCTCCTGTATCATTACTGGTTACATTTCCAGAAAGAATCATCTCTAATTCTTTCAATTTCGCTTGTGCTTCTTCACAGCCTAACTCTGCCGATTTCTTATACCACTTGATAGCTGCGGACAGATCTTTATATTGGTCGCAATATTGATATATTTCACCCACTGTTTCCATAGCTGCCTCACTGCCTAAATTTGATGCCAGCATAGCCTGCTTATATGCTTTTCGATAATCTACAGGTGTATTCCCATCTCCTGAATAATAGCTCCATGAAGAGTTCGTCAAAGCATTACGCCATTCGATATGGAAAAAATTATTAGCATCAAATTCACTCGTATAATCCACTAAGTCTGCCGCTTCTCGCTCACATTCAACACCTTTAACCTTGTCAATTCCTTTTCCTGTGTATAACCTGCCCATGACACTTAAACCAAAGCTTTTATATGCGTTATCTGGCAAGTCTGTTATTAGCTTGTAAATAGATATAGCATCTAATATTCTATTTTTATTTTCTAATGCTTTTGCAGTTTCGCAAAGCGAGGAGAATCTAATCTCTGCATAAAATTTACACTTAAACAATTTACAATGATTATCAAACAAATGACATTTTTCTGAAATCAACCGCTGCTCCGCAAGCACATTGTCTTTATCATTATCAATACACAATGATTTCAAGCAATAATAAATAATGTTTGCCTCTTCGTCCGCATGATATGCTTTTTTAGCTATATTCATTCCTTTCTTACACAAAGACATATCTTTTTTTTGATTTCCTTCAGAATAAATCAAACAACATAGCGCTTGAAGGACATTAAATTTTATCTTGTTTTCATCCTGTATCGATGGTAAAGCATCATCAATCCCTGATATATACTCTAACGCTTTTGATTTATTTGTAGCAATATCTACAACTTCTTCTTGAAGAGTCACCAGCTGTTCATTGTATTTATCTTCAATGTCTCTATATACATCCTTTGAGAAGTTCTTTGATGGATAATTATAAGAACCTACACTCGCAGTACGGAAAAGATTGTTTTCTATACAAGGAACATCTTTCAAACTAACAAAGCCTGTATTTTCACTCGCATTTTGGCTGAGATTCCTCCATGTATATCCACATTTTGGGCAATGATACTTATAATAATTCTCAGGAATGCTATCTATAGCCAGGTTAGCCAACCCACTTATTATCCTTCCATATGTACCACCAACTTCAGTAAACTCAGTAGCTACACTTGTTCCTACTTTAACAGCTCCTTTTAATAATGATTTAGTATCATCTCCGATGGCAGTATGACTTTCCATTTGCACATACGTTCCACACTTAGGGCATCTTTGACTTATTGTATTCATGACTATTAATTTTATGTTCAACAATTATCTACAGTATTCACCTTACATCTCGCTGAATACTACAAAACATCATCCAATCCTTTGCACATCGCAATAGACAGTTGATAGGATTCCTGCCTTCTTTACATCTATTCCGTATTTTCGCATAAAAGCATCCGCTACAGCTTGTCCTCCGTTTGTTAACAACGGATTCGACATGGATGAAGTCACTACTTCTACGCTCATTCCTTTTTCAACCCGAATGCCATTCACATTCTTGGATTGCTTTACTGTTACTAAAAATAGTGGCATAATCTATCTGTTTTTAAATTAACCAATCAATGAATTATATTTTCCTATTTGTTTTTCCGTTGCCTTGTCTATTGCATCCAATAACATAACCTTATAAGATGCTATACTCTGCTTAATTGCAGACAAATCTTTAGCAGCATTCAACATGAATAAAAAGTCAGATAAACTAATACCTATAACTTCATATACATATACTTTCGATAGTAAAGAATCTTTTTCCGCTTCATTTAATGAAGACGAAGAAATGGCGGATTGAACCTCTTTCTGATTCATTTCCATAAATTGTTCCCATTCTTTTGTCGTTTTCGTTACTGACTCACGAACTTTGGTTCTTACATCATTCTTTAACGAATCTATATCGAGCACTTGAGAGCTGGAGCTTGCAGAGGTATTACTTTTATTCTTATGTGAAAGTTTATATCCTCCATACGCACAAGCTGCTGCCGCA
>OLSK01001603.1_pt1 | contig 16293 bp, 13 predicted proteins | sample 1672781 | NCBI WGS metagenome assembly OLSK01 (sample SAMEA3136723, study PRJEB25190) | human gut metagenome | biome: human gut; feature: human-associated habitat; material: faeces | place: Austria | collected 2013 | reverse complement strand
TCCTATCGGAGGAGGACATGGACATGACGGAAAACACTTATCGCAAGGTTTCGCAGGACGAACTGGAATATGAGCGCAGAGAAGCCAGGCTGAAATACCAGCTGCAGTACAACACCGAGATATCCGTGGCAAGAGAGCAGGGACTTGCACAAGGCCTCAAAAAAGGCGAAGCAGTTGGTCTCAAAAAAGGCGAGGCGCAAAAGCAGCGTGAGATTGCGAAGAATTTGAAAGCCCTCAATCTGACGAAAGAGCAGATAGCAGAGGCGACAGGTCTCTCCGCTGCCGAAATTGAAAAACTTTAGAACGTATGGGCAAGCCGCGGTAAATCCATTTATCTGCAGCTTGCCTATCTTATTATGCATGGAAATATCGCTGCGCGATATTTCCGGAATCACGACAAAAGTAGCTTGCGAAGCGCCTGCGGCTAAAATGGCGTACATGCAAAGGAATCTCTGATGCCATTTTGCACACTTTTGTCGCTTGCGAAAAAGCGCTTTACGCGCGAAAATAAGGATAACGATAAGCACAAAAGAGGCGCGCATAAGTGCCTATACATAGAACAACTTCATGACATGAAAATTTTATATAAATAATTCCAAAAAGCACTTGAACTGGAAATTAAAATGTGTTAAGGTAGAAACAGCTCGAGCAAACAGTTATTGGTATTAAAGAGCGTTTCAGGAAACATGAAACGAATTAGGAGGTGTCATGAAGCAAAAAATACAAAGGCACAAGCATGACGCGCCGGAGAAGCTCGACCTGTTCCGCGATACCTTTCGCGGCAAAATGCCTTTGACAGACGATTACGTCTTTCACGCGGTCTTCGGACGGGACACAGCGGAATCCAAGGGCGCGCTGATGGAGATTTTGAACATCATTCTCGCGCGCAAGCAGGATCCGATCCGCGCCATCGTCATCAAAAATCCAATCGAGACCCCGGAACGGGAAATGGAAAAAGGCACGGTCATGGACATCAAAGCGGAAACCGACGCAGGAGAACTATTAAACATCGAAATGCAGGCAAACTCCTTCAGCTTTTATCAGAGCCGCGCGCTGTTCTATGGTGGCAGACTGGTGAATTCTTCGTTGCAGGGCGGCGAAAAATATGATAAGATGAGAAAAAGCATAGTCGTATCCATCATCGACGGCAATCTCTTTCCTGAGCTGGATTCTTGTCACAATATCTTTGCGGTGCGGGAGCTAAACAGCGGACTGCTGCTCAGCGACAGAGTGGAGTTTCATTTTTTGGAGCTGCAAAAGATCGACGTCACGAAGCCGGTGCGCAGTCTGACAGAAGTTGAAAGATTAGGCGCTTATCTAAAGTATGCCAGCGATGAGGAATATCAGGACTATGTGCGGCAAATCCTATCGGAGGAGGACATGGACATGACGGAAAACACTTATCGCAAGGTTTCGCAAGACGAACTGGAATATGAGCGCAGAGAAGCCAGATTGAAATACCAGCTGCAGTACAACACCGAGATATCCGTGGCAAGAGAGCAAGGACTTGCACAAGGCCTCAAAAAAGGCGAAGCAGCCGGACTCAAAAAAGGCGAGGCGCAAAAGCAACGCGAGATCGCCAAAGCAATGAAGGAATCCGGTGCCGAAAAGGAATATATCGCAAAGGTGACCGGATTGACGCGGGAAGAAGTTGAAATGTTATAGGGGGACAAACATCGGATGCAGTCTGCTTTCGCAGCCCGATATGCATCCGATGTTTTTTTATGTATGTAAGAAACATCGCTGCGCGATATTTCCAAAATCACGACAAAAGCAGCTTGTGAAGCGGGGCGCATGCATGAGCGCCATGATTCCGTCTTGCACGCTTCATTCGGGTTTATCCGGTTCCTCGCCGTTCGGAGGCTCTTCCTCATCGAAGGAATCGTGTAAATCCTCCGCGGAGTCTTCTACCGGCTCGGATACGAACTGCGCGTATTCCTCGAAGTCCTCGCATTCGCTTTGGATGAAATCATACAGGACAGGCTCCTGGAACTGATAGCGCGACAGGGGCGTAACGGTCTCTCCGACCTCGGAGGTCAGCAGGTGGGCTTCCATCTCCCTGAGATTTTGACGTGTCGAAGCGGAAAGAATCAGTTCACCGTTGTCCGAAACGTAGACCACCCCAAAGACATCGTCCGACAAGCAAAAAACCTGCTTGTTGACATGGTTGTTATGCGGATAAAAAACCATGAACAGGCGGCCGTTCTCATGGTCCGTGAGCATTGTGTGTTTCAGCTTCGCGGTATAGGCGGCAATCGCCTCCGCGGACTGCGGCGGATAGTAAAACAGCGTGAGGAATTCCGGTCGGTCCGTAATCATGGCAGCTTCGGAAGCAGAGATCCGAAACGAGGAAATCCGCTCATATTTGATGACCTTGAGGTACTCTAAGGTGATCTGCGTAACAATCAGATAATATTTTGCGTCATATTCGATCAGCGATTCGCAGAGAAAGCGCTTGTGTGTATCGAAGGTTCCGAAGACAGTGTCGTTGCCGGTCGCGTGGTAAGCGGTGCTGCCGCCGCTGCCTTCCGGCGCCGGATCGATGACGTTTCGCAGCAGTGTGGCGGCCTTGTGCTCAGGGAAAAGATCTGTGCGGATATATTGCTTCGTCAAGAATTTCGCGGCGCCAAAATCACGCCCGAAGCAGCGCATGAGGAAGTAGTGAATCACCTGAAACTCGGAGGTAAAGACCGGACACTGCTTTTTCATCAGCGCGAGCGCTTCCTCGGAGTCGAGCAGGATACGCGGACCGAGCAGAAACTGGTATTCCTCGACGCCATCCGGCAGGGGAAGCTTTTGGCGCAGATTGAAATCGACATATTGCTGCACGACAGCTCTCGTTTCTCGTTCTGTCAGAGAAGCCTTCTTGCCGCCGAGACAACCGATCAGACTGTTTTCGACCGCCAGAAGCTCATCGACGGCCTCCAAAGCGCCATCGTCCGTACCGGAAGTCAGGACACTGCGATAAGTGTCAAAGCCATACTCCTCCGCGTCCATATAGAAAAATTGAAAAAAGTGGTCTTTGCTCAGATTTTCCGGCAGCTGCCAATGCACGACAAGACCGACAACGCCCATCAAACGCGTGTCGGTGATGTAGGCAGAGACAAACTCCTTCCTGCTGGTGGCTGCGCTTTCGGCAAGACCGCCGCGCAGAATCTGAAAGGCAGACGCGTGCTCATCCATTCTGTAACCCTTGAACCTTTCTTAGCTGTATATATTCAGTATAACTGATTTGACGAAAAAAACAAGTGCAAACGCTGCGAAAGCCCCAAAGAGAAGCACGGTGTCTTGGGGGCCGGAGATTTTCTACGGGAAAAAAGAGCTGTTTCGACAAGGTTCGACACCTCAAAATCGTCAAACTGTTACAATTCTCGCAGAATGTGATTGACAAAGCGGGAAAGCGGGTATAGGATAATTAGTGAACGAAAAGTTCAAAAAAATAAAAATCCTTATCAAGAGTGGCTGAGGGAATAGGCCCGAAGACGCCCGGCAACCTAGGTGCTTTTAGAGAAACAGAGCAGAAAAGGTGCTAAATCCTACAGAAGCAGCCGCGCGGCGCGAACAAGGCGTCACAGCGCGGAGAATCTTCTGAAAGATGAGGAAAGGTCTCACGTTTGACATCAGCCTCTCTTTCAAAGGGAGGCTTTTCTTGTATGGTAAGGATAGATACTTTATGAGGGAGGGAAAACCAATGAAAAAATTATTCACATCAGAGTCCGTTACCGAAGGACATCCTGACAAAGTCTGCGACCAGATCTCCGACGCGATTCTGGACGCTATTTTTGAAAAAGACCCGTATGGCAGAGTTGCCGCGGAGACGACGACCACAACAGGCTACGCGATGGTCATGGGCGAAATTTCGACCAAGTGCTATGTGGATATTCCGAAGCTGGTCAGAAAGGTAATTCTGGAGATCGGCTATGACAGATCCGCGTACGGCTTTGACGGCAATACCTGCGCGGTATTATCCGCTATCGACGAGCAGTCCGGCGATATCGCGATGGGTGTGGACAAATCGCTCGAATACAAAGACGGCAGCTTAAACGACGAGGCAACGATCGACACCATCGGCGCGGGCGACCAGGGACTGATGTTCGGCTACGCCTGCAACGAAACGCCGGAGCTGATGCCGGCGCCGATCTCTTACGCGCATAAGCTGGCAAAGAGATTGAGCGATGTGCGCAAGGACGGTACGCTCAAATATCTGAGACCGGACGGCAAGACACAGGTAACGGTCGAGTATGACGGTGACAAGGTTAAGAGAATCGATACGGTTCTGATTTCGACACAGCACGATCCGGAAGCGACGCAGGAGCAGATCAAAAAGGACATGATCGAGCATGTCATCAAGCCGATTCTTCCGGCGGAGCTTTTGGACGAGGAAACAAAATATTATGTCAATCCGACCGGCCGTTTCGTCATCGGCGGACCGCATGGGGATTCCGGCTTGACGGGACGTAAGATTATCGTCGATACTTACGGCGGATACGCGCGCCATGGCGGCGGCGCGTTCTCCGGCAAAGACCCTACAAAGGTTGACCGCTCCGCGAGCTACGCGGCCAGATACGCGGCGAAGAATGTCGTCGCGGCGGGACTTGCGGATAAGGTGGAGATTCAGCTTGCTTACGCGATCGGTGTCGCGAAGCCGGTATCCATCATGGTAGATACCTTTGGGACAGGCAAGCTCGCGGATGAAAAAATCGCGGAACTGGTAGAGCAGAACTTCGACTTCCGCCCGGCGGCAATCATCAGAGATCTTGACCTGAGAAGACCAATTTACAGACAGACCGCCGCTTACGGTCACTTTGGCAGAACAGATATTGACCTGCCATGGGAGCACACAGATAAGGCAGATGCCTTAAAAGCGCAGGCAGGACTGTAGCGCGTCGCGAAAGGCTGCAGCGCTGATGGGCGCTTTGTCCACGCTGAAGACTGCCGGAGATTGCAGCGCGGAGCGTGAAGGGTCACGTCGAAAGCGGACAGTGGGCGCTGCGAGAGCACAGCGCCGCAGGCGGCTTTTGCCGTGGACACGGGGATAACACGCAGGTGCGATTCTCGGAATGAAAGGAAAGAAAAAACAGTGCCGAGCCGCGGGTTCCGAATAAGGAGCCGCGGCTCGGCATCACATTTTTTGATCTTTTTTAGAGCGGCGATAGTTTGCCGATGCCGCGATGGGCAGCAGGGTATTGCAGGCCTGCGCGGCTGCCTGCTTTTTGTTTCGGCGGGCAGGCTCGCCTGTTCATCGACGTGTTTGCAGCGAAGAGGCTGCCTGCGCGTCAGTCCGGCGGCAGTTCGCGGCGAAGTGGCCGCCGGCCGGCTTGCCTGTTCGCGTGCCGCGCGCAGCCGCAATCAGTAGCGGTCGAAGGCGCGCTTAAAAAATCCGATGGCAGCGATGGCGGTTACAGCCATCCCGACATAAGTCCAAGCGGCGTCACCGCCTTTTTGGACGCGGGAGATCAGGCAAAAGAGAAAAATCAGGGCGCAGAAGCTGCCCTTGAGGATATCAAGAACTTTACTGGACATTTTGACGGTACACCTCCATAATCTTTACAGACGCGGACGCGCCGATACGGTCGGCACCCGCTTCAATCATCGCCATAGCGGTCTCATAGTCGCGGATGCCGCCGCTGGCTTTGACCTCGAGGACGTCACCGACAGTCCGTTTCATCAGCGCGACATCTGCCGCGGTCGCGCCGCCGCTGTTAAATCCGGTTGAAGTCTTGACGAAGCGCGCGCCGGCGTCCCTGGAGAGACGGCAGGCTTCTTCAATTTCGTCCGGCGTGAGCAGACAGGTTTCGAGAATCACCTTGACGATCGCGCCGTACTGCGCGGCGGCGCTGACTACCTCGCGGATATCATCGCGCACATCGTCATATCTGCCGTCTTTAAACGCGCCGAGATTGAGCACCATGTCGATTTCTGAAGCGCCGTCCTTGCAGGCTTCCTCGGTCTCAAAGGCTTTGGTCGCGGTTGTGCAGGCACCCAGAGGGAAGCCGACAACAGCAGCGACTTTGACGTCTGTACCCTTGAGATTGTCCGTACAGCGTCCAACGTAGCAGCTGTTGACGCAGACGGAATAAAAATCATAGGTTTTCGCTTCTTCACAGAGCCGGTCAATCTGCGCGGAGGTTGCCTCCGGCTTGAGCAGCGTGTGGTCGAAGTATTTATTCAATGGTTTCGATAATTTCATAAGGGCTCCTTTCACTTGGAAAACTGCTTCGGCGGCAGACTTGCTGCTGCGAGCGTTTTCTTTATCTTATCACTTTTTTGCGAAAAGGAAAAGTCTCAATTTCGTGAAAATTCGCGTTCGCGGCAAAGGGAATTGCGGGAAAGACGGCGCAAGCGTCCAAAACACAGCGGCAGAAGGCGGCAGCCCGCATAAAAAAAGAAGAAAAGCGCTCGGAAAGGGCGGCGAAACGCAAAAGAACTATTGCAAAGGGCGCGAGAAGTGAATATAATAGAATGAATACGGAAAGAATCCACAAAACGCCTTTACGCTCGCGCATATCGGCGTTATAATTTAAATAGGGGCATCACTGCGGCGCGCGGATTTAGATAAGCAGGAAATGAAAACAGTGTTTCGACATTTACGAAATTACGGCAAAAGCACCTAACAACGCGCGCGTCTGCGAACGCCGCGCACGCGGAAATCTCAAATTTCGTTACGCGCTAGCCCAAAAGAAGAGGTATGTATGGAACAGGTTGAAAAAAGGATCAGATTATTGGGATATATCAAATGGGCGGGGCTTGCGCTCGGACTTTTGATGTACGGCGTGACTTTGCGCGCGTTCGGAGAAGCCTGGGCGACGGGGCTCGGCGTGCTGGCGGCATGCGCGTTCTTTTTTGTCTGCGAGGACGGCAAGCGCGGCGTGCTGTGCGAGCATATCGCGGAGGATTTGCAGGAGGCGATGGAGCGCGTAGGCGAGCAGGACTGTATTTTTGAAATCAAGAGCATGAAGCTGGGGCTGATCATCCGCGTGTATTTTATCAAGGCCGGAGAAATGGCGCCGCGTTACGGCAAGGCGCTCATCGAGGCGATCGCGCGCAGCTGGTATCGCTCGCGGATCTGGATCACGCAATTTGTCGATGTGGAGAACGAAGCGGAGCTGCGGGATGCCGAGGCGCTGCTCAACGAAGAACTGCTGCGTAATTTAAAAAGACAGCGCGAGGAACAGAAGAAAAAATGACAGACATCGAAAAAACTTTGCGGAATCTTGAAAAAAACAAAAAAAATGGTATAAAATAAAGTATTCAATACTTGTACATATGAAAAAACAGGAGGACAGATTTTATGGGCATCAAAGTCGCGAAATTCGGCGGCTCATCCGTTGCTGACGGGATTCAGCTGACTAAAACGAAACAGATTATCACGCAGGACCCGGACCGGAGATACATCGTGGTATCCGCGCCGGGCAAGCGTTACGAATCAGACAACAAAATTACGGATATTCTTTATCTGTGCAAAACGCATATTGAGCATAATCTGCCTTACGACCAACTGTTTCAGGTCGTGGCGGACCGCTTCATGGCGGTGCAGATCAATCTTGGCATCAAGGTTGACCTTTTTCGCTATTTCGATGAGATTCGCGAAAATCTCAAGCAGAATCCGAGCGCGGACTATATCGCCTCGCGCGGTGAATATTTGAACGCGGTGCTGGTGGCGGCATTTTTGGGCTATGACTTTGTCGATACAAAGGATTTGATCAAGTTCGACGCGAAGGGCAAGCTGATGATGCCGGAAACCGATGAGGCTATCCGCGCGGAGCTTGCGAAGCATGAGCGCGCGGTGCTGCCGGGCTTTTACGGCAGTCTGCCGGACGGCTCGGTCAAGACTTTTTCGCGTGGGGGCTCCGACATTACGGGCGCGCTGGTGGCGCGCGCGATGGCCGCGGACGTTTACGAAAACTGGACGGATGTTTCGGGCTTTTTGATGGCTGACCCGCGCATCGTCAAAAATCCGGAGCAGATCCGCAAGATTTCCTACAAAGAGCTCAGAGAACTTTCGTATATGGGTGCTTCGGTGCTGCATGAGGACGCAATTTATCCGGCGAGAATGGCCAACGTGCCGATCAATATCCGCAACACCAACGCGCCGGAGGATCCGGGCACGATGATCACAAGCGAGGCGGAGGCTTACGGCGACGGCGACGCGGGCCGCATCATTACCGGCATCGCCGGCAGCAAGGACTTCACCGTCGTAGCCTTATACAAGAACATGATGAGCAGTGAGCGTGGATTTGTCAGAAGAATTCTGGGAATTCTCGACGATTATGATATCAATTTTGAGCATCTGCCGAGCGGCATCGATACGGTCTCCGTTGTCATGTCCAATCAGTCCATCAACGGGCGGCTAGATGAGGTGCTTGATGAATTCCGCACCAGACTCAGACCGGACAGCATCGATGTTTTCGAAAACATGGCGCTGATCGCGACGGTGGGGCATGGCATGAGCTTCCGTCCGGGCGTTTCTGCGAGACTGTTCACCGCGCTCGCGGACGCGGGGGTCAACATTCGTATGATCGACCAGGGCTCAAGCGAAATGAATATCATCGTCGGCGTGGAAAACAAGGATTTTGAAACGGCGATTCGCGCGATCTATCAGTCGTTTGTAGAGGTATAGAGGTACAGAAAGGAAGGGATTCCCATGAAAAAATTAGTCACAATCAGCAGAGAATATGGCAGCGGAGGGCGCATCATCGGCAAGATTTTGGCGCAGAAGCTGGAGGTGCCTTTTTATGACAAGGAAGAATTGATCGATTTGGCCGCGGAACGGAGTGGGTTTTCTAAAGAACTGCTCGCGGGCGCGGAGCTGAAGGCAAAGAACAGCTTCGCTTACAATCTTTCGTCGGCTTTGAGCTTCAACGAGGCAACGAGCGGCAGTCCGCTTTCGGTCAACGAAAAGTTGTTTTTGGCGACCTTCCAGACCATTCGTGAAATCGGAGAAAAGGGCGAGGCTGTTATTGTCGGACGCTGTGCGGATTATGTACTGCGGGAGATCGCGGGGGTGACGAACGTCTTTATCTACGCGGACCAGGAGGATCGTCTCAGACGCGCCGTGGAGTCTTACGGGGAGAATCCGGATGATGTCAGGGAGATTGTTGCCACCTATGATAAGGCGCGTCAGAATTATTACAATTATCATACAGGTCAGAAATGGGGGGAATTCAAGAATTACAATCTGGCCATCAACAGCAGCTATATCACAGAGGAAGAGGCTGCCAATCTGATTGCGGATTATGTGCAGCACAGGAGGTACAAGGATGAACAGAGGTAAAATCGAGGCGAAAAAACCGGGCAAGAAGCTCACAACGGGACAGGTCGTCAAGACCATCGGCAAGACCGCGGGAATTTTGCTGGCTGCGGGCATCGCGCTGATCGCGGCGACTGACAAAACCATGAGTAAAGCTTTTCCTCAGGAGGAAAAGCAGGAGAAGGTAGAGGCGCCGGACGCGCCGGACGCCGAACAAAAAGAAGTAAAATAAAAATCTGCCCTTTCTCATTCGAAAGGGAGACCGGGAGGAATACAAAATGACAGAAAAAAAAGGGACCTATTACATCACGACGCCGATCTATTATCCAAGCTCGAATCTGCATATCGGGCACACTTATTGTACGGTCATGGCGGACGCGATGGCGCGCTTTAAGAGGCTTTGCGGCTATGATGTAAGATTCCTGACGGGAACCGATGAGCATGGTCAGAAGATCCAGACGATCGCGGATGAGAAGGGTGTGAGCCCGCAGGCGTATGTGGACGAGGTAGTTGCCGGAATCAAGAAGTTATGGGAGACGATGGAGATTTCTTATGACGACTTTATCCGCACGACCGAGCCGCGCCACATCGAGCGTGTGCAGAAAATCTTTATGGAGATGTACGACAAGGGTGACATCTACAAGGGTGAGTATGAGGGGCTTTACTGTACGCCTTGCGAGAGTTTTTGGACGGAAAGTCAGCTGGTGAACGGTTGTTGTCCGGACTGCGGCAGACCGGTGCAGCCGGCGAAGGAGGAGGCTTATTTCTTCAAGCTTTCCAACTACGCGGACAGGCTGCTCGCGCTGTTTGACGAGCATCCGGAATTTTTGCAGCCGGAATCACGCCGCAACGAAATGATTTCCTTCATCAAGCAGGGTTTGGATGATCTTTGCATTTCGCGTTCGACCTTTGACTGGGGGATTCCGGTTCCGATCGACAAAAAGCATGTCATTTATGTATGGCTGGACGCGCTGACAAACTACATTACGGCGCTGGGCTATCCTGACGACAGAGAACTTTACGACAAATACTGGCCTGCCAACGTGCATCTGGTGGGGAAGGAAATCGTGCGTTTCCACTCGATCATCTGGCCGGCGATGCTGATGAGCGCGGGTCTGCCGCTGCCGAAGCAGGTGCTCGGACATGGCTGGCTGCTTTTGGGCGGAGAAAAAGTCTCTAAGTCCAAGGCGAGCAAGGGCGACGATGTCATCGATCCGGTCATTTTGATCGAGCGTTACGGCATCGATGCTTTGAAATATTTCCTGCTGCGTGAGTATACCTTCGGGCAGGACGGCGTGTTCACCAATGAGGTGATGCTCAAGCGCATGAACTACGATCTGGCGAACGACCTCGGCAATCTGGTTTCGAGGACGGTTTCCATGATCGAAAAATACAACGGCGGCGTGGTGCCGGACGCGGTTCCTGCCGCTTGTGATGAGATTGACGCGGAGCTGAAGGCCATCGCCATCGGCGCTGCGGCGAAGGTCGAGGCGCAGATGGACAAGTTCGCGTTCAACATGGCACTCGAAGAAATTTGGATTTTGGTGCGCCGCGCGAACAAATATATTGACGAAAAGGCGCCTTGGGTGCTGGCTAAGACTGCGGATACCGACGCGGACAGTAAGGCGAAGCTGGATACTGTACTGCACAATCTGGCGGAAGCGATCCGTATCATTTCGATTCTGATCCATCCGTTCATGCACACGACCTCCAAGGAGATCCGCAAGCAGCTGGGGCTGTGGTACGCGGATGTGGTCTGGGAGGACGCGTTCACGTTTGAAATGATGTATCAGGAACAGGTCAAGAAGGGCGAGGCGATTTTTCCTCGTATTGATATTGAGAAGGAGCTCGCGGCGCTGCATGAGATCAGCGCGGCCTTGAAGGCGGCGAAGGAACCCGCGGATGCCGCGGAAGCGAACGTGCCGCTCACGCTGAAGCCGGAGATCGAGTACGACGATTTTGACAAGATCGACTTCCGTGTCGGTCTGATCGAAAAGGCCGAGAAGCATCCGAAGGCGGACAAGCTGCTGGTATTCCAGGTAAAGATGGGAACGGAGCGCCGCCAGATCATCAGCGGTGTGGCGCAGAGCTTCAAGCCGGAGGAAATGGTCGGCAAGAAGGTCATCGTAGTCGCGAATCTCAAACCACGTCAGCTGCGCGGCATGGAGTCCAAGGGCATGATTTTGTTTGCGGACAACGGTGAGCGCGTGGAAATCGTATCAACAGACGCGCCGGACGGAGAAGTGGTAAGCTGATGAAAATATTATTTGACTCGCATACGCACATCAATAACGATGGCTACAGTGAGGAGGAGCGCGCGCGGCTGATCGCCGCGATTGAGGATTCCGAGGTCGCTTATGTGATGGATGTCGGTTTTGACTTGCCAAGCTCAGAGCGGGCAGTCTCGGACGCAGCCCTGCTGCCGTGGTGCTACGCGGCGGTCGGTGTGCATCCACACGATACGAAGACGATGACAGAGGAGATTTACGAAAAGATCCGCCGCCTGGCCGGACAGCCGAAGGTGCAGGCGATCGGCGAGATCGGGCTGGATTTTTACTATAATCACTCGGATGCGGAGGATCAGCGCTACTGGTTTCGCCGCCAGATCCGCCTCGCGAACGAGCTGCACATGCCAATTGTGATTCACGCGCGTGAGGCGGACCAGGAGACGATGGACATCCTCAAGGAGGAGGGCGCGTTCAGCGAAGAACGCTGCGGATGGTTCCCGCCGCGCCCGGGCACCGGCATCGGCCGGAAGGCAGGCGCGCAGACAACGCAAAAAGCCAGCCGCGCAGGGGAAGGCGGACGAGCCGAAGCCTGTGAAGCTGGACGAGCAGAAGCCTGTGACTGCACAAGAACAGACCTTGGCGCCACGCGAGGCGAAGCCTGTGAAGCTGCTGCGAAAACCAATGCGTGCAAAGGCACCGAAGCAAGCCGCGCAGGGGAAGGTGGACGAGCCGAAGCCTGTGATTGCACAGAGAACTGCTGCATGGAAAAAGACGCGCGCGTGCTGCTGCACTGCTTTTCCGGAAGCCGAGAACTGGCAGAGCAGTATGTGAAGCTGGGCGCGACCATTTCAATCGCAGGACCGGTGACCTACAAGAATAACCGCAAGACTTCGGAGGTAGTCAGCGCGATTCCGATTGAATATCTTTTGGTCGAAACAGACGCGCCGTATCTGACGCCGGAGCCACATCGCGGCAAAAAAAATCAATCTCCATACGTAGCCTATACCGCGCGCCGCGTGGCGTTGCTCAAAGGGATATCCTATGAAGAAGCTGCCCGCCGCACGCTGGAGAATGCGAAACGGTTTTATGGAATAGACTAGTGGAATGAAACGAAAAGAGACGCCCTCTGATAGATTATGTCAGAGGGCGTCGGCTTATCCTGCGGAATCTCTCCTCGCACATCGCGCGCCGCCTCTTTTGCCTGCGGGAATCCTTCTCGCACGTTGCGCACTGACTCTTTTGCCTGCGGAACCCCTCCTCGTACGCCGCGCGCCGTCGCTTTTGCCTGCGGAACCCCTCCTCGCACGCTACGCACCGCCGCTTTTGCCTGCGGGAATCCTTCTCACACGCCGCGCGCTGACTCTTTTGCCTGCGGAACCCCTCCTCGTACGCCGCGCGCCGCCGCTTTTGCCTGCGGGAATCCCTCTCGCACGCTGCGCGCCGCCTCTTTTTCCTGCGGGAATCCCTTTCGCACGCCGCGCGCCGCTTTTTGCCTAAAAAGCAGCAAAAAGATGTAATGAAAAGGCTTGCTGAACCAAAAAATTGCAGCTTTTAATTTACTGGAAGTGTGAAATATGTTCAAAACAACAAGAAATTCGTTGATAACATATGTAATAAAACAAAAAACATGAAAAGGGAAAGATGTTTTGTAAAGAATGGAAAGTAAAAAAGGCGGGGCATTACATCTTTTTGATGAAAACAAGGGAATTTGGGACATTTTCTGTGAGGAAGGTAATTTGGAAGCGTGTAGAAGCGTGTAAAAGAAGAAAAACGATTTTTTTGGATGTGAGAGTGGTGAGTTTCGACATATTTCATGTGAAAACTGTGCTAGAGTAGAGGGCAGGAGGCGGAGTAGACAAGGTTTGTTTGACTTGCTCGGGAAAGACTATGGTAAAAAGCAATGCGGTGAGCCTGCTTGCCGCGAGAAGGCTCATTGTGCGAAGATTTGCGAGAGGACGCATATCGCGAGAAGGGGTATTGCGAGAAGACTTGCGAGAGCATGTTTGCCGCGAGCTGGGGTATCGTAAAAAAGACTGCACGGGAAGGATTGTGTGAGAAGGACTGCGCAGGAAGGCTCATCGTGAGCGGACTTGCGTGAGAGGCGTTACGATGGGGGAAAGAAATGACGGTGAAAAAAATGGAAGGCAAGCCGAACATGGCGTTAAGCGCGGAGGATGAGGTGCGTGAAACGATGACTTCAAAGCGTCTGCGGGTACGAATTGGTTACGCGACGGCGGCCGCGCAGGAGATCAGCGGGGATCAGGCGATGTCCTGCGAGCTGCCGGACGGGCGGTTCGCGTTGATTTTGTCGGATGGCATGGGTAAGGGCGCGCCGGCTGCGGCAGAAAGCAGGCGCTTGGTGCGCAGACTGCGCGGTAACTTAAAAAAAGGAATGAGTCCGGCGCGGGCAATCAAGGATGTGAATTGTTTTATGATTAAGCCGGACAGTTTTGCGACTATGGATCTGGCGCTGCTGGATTGGGCGCGGGGGCAGGCCAAATTCTATAAGATGGGAGCCGCGTCATCGTTTTTGATACGCGGCTCCCATGTGCGGCGAATCGATCAGGCGGCGCTGCCGATCGGGATCATTCCGACTTTCAAGTTGACGCATCGGTCAGCGACGCTTGCTTTGGGAGATATTATCGTTATGGTATCGGACGGAATTACGGAGGCAGACAAGGATGACGATGAGGCTCAGTGGCTGCAGGAAATTCTTGCTCATGTGGTACCGCAAAGCAGAGAAGGAGCGGCGCAGCAAAGCAAAGAGCAGGCGGCGCAGCAAGGCAAAGAGCAGGGGGCACCGCAAAGCAGAGAAGGAGCGCCGCAGCAAAGCAGAGAAGGAGCGGCGCAGCAAAGCAAAGAACAGGCGGCGCAGCAAAATCTTGCGCCGCGTCGCCTGGCACAACAGATCCTTGCGGAGGCGCAGCAACGGTACGGCTGTCGTGAAAATGACGATTTGACCGTTCTTGTAGCACTGGTAGAAAGCACCCGATAAACTTTGCACAAAAAGATGAAATGTGGCGGAATTTATGCTAGAATAAAGAAAAAACAAGGTGCGCATATCATGACAACAAACGCGGCAAGAACCTTCCACAATGTGAAGGCACTGATACAAAACGAAGAACTTTTACATGAGGGGATGCATGTGATCATCGGTCTTTCGGGAGGACCGGATTCTGTGTGTCTTTTTGACCTGCTCTGCAGACTGGCGGACGATATGCGGCTGCAGCTATATCCGGTGCATGTCAATCATCAGTTTCGGCCGGGGGCAGCAGAGGCTGATCAGGCGTTTACCGAGGCGCTGTGCGTGGAACGAGGCTGGCCGTGCAGAAGTTTTGTTTATGACTGCGCGCGAATCGCGGCGGAGAAAAACCTGACTTCCGAGGAGGCAGGCCGCAAGGCACGATATGAGGCGTTCGGCATCGTGGCGGCAGAACTGCTGCGGCGGGGAATTGCCGCGCAGAATGTTGCGATCGCAATCGCGCAGAATGCGAACGATCAGGCGGAAACGATCTTGTTTCGGATTTTGCGGGGAACGGGAACAGACGGGTTAGCAGGTATCGCAAAAAAACGATACGAAACGGTGCGATATGACGCTGCCGAGGTGAGTGAAGAGGCACGCGGACAAAACAGGCAGCGGACGGATCAACTTTGTGGTCAAGCTGCTGCCGAGGTGAGTGAAGAGGCGCGCGGAGCATATACGCAGGAACAGGCACAGCACAGCGCGAATGAAGGAAAAGAAACCGGTATGCGGGAGGAATTGTGTCCGTGCGATGACGCGCGGCGCGCAGCAGAGCCGGTCAAAACGGCAATCGCGCGGATCGCAGTGGTGCGGCCGCTCCTGGAAACGCAAAGAGCAGAGATTGAGCAGTATCTGTCGGAAAGAGGCATGACGGCTTGCATTGATCAGACGAATGCGGAGCCGATCTATACACGCAATCAGATTCGATTGGAACTGCTGCCGTATCTGGCGACGCGTTACAACGAAAATATCATCACCGCATTAAATCGGCTGGGGCGTATCGCGCAGAGTGATAAGGCGTACCTGCAGGAAACCGCGGCGCGCACCTTTGAAGAGGCGAGGGCGCGCGCCGCAGGAGAGCGGGCGGCGACGCTGCCCAAGCAGGAAAACAGGGCATGCTGCATTCCTGACAATTTGGCTGAGGAACCTGCTTGCAGTGCCGCAGTTTTGGCGGCAGATGTTGGCACAGATGAGGCAGTCGAAGCCTGTGCGCAGAAGCCAAAGGTGGTTTATCTTGACTGTGAAACATTACGCGCTCTGCATGCAGCAATCCGGACGCGGGTGTATCAAAGAGCGCTGCGCGAGGTTGGCATGACGGAAAACTTTAGCAGCGCGCAGGCAGAAGCAATCGATCATATCCTGTATGCGGCAAGCCCTTCCGCAAGAACGGAATTAGCGGATGGATTCCGCGCTGCGCGGGTTTATGGGCGAATGAAATTTTATCGCGCGAGGAAGAAAGACAGTGGGCAAAGCGGCACGACAGATATGGAGATTGGCGCCAGCCACGCGAAGGGCGTGAATCATACGCAAGTTGAGAAAGACAGAGCGCGCGGCGTGGTCAACGCGCAGCTTATTGCCGATGACACCGCGGATGGCGCGCAGTTTGCATCGCCTTGCGCGCAGCTTATTGCCGCTGGTGGCGCAGATGGCGAGCCGCTTGCATCGCCTTGCGTGCAGTTTGCTGCCGATGGTGCCGCGGACGTGGCAGTTATGAAGATTGAGGCGGCGGGGCGGCGTTTCCGGCTTTGGCGGACGAAGACGGCGATGTACCACAGGCTGCTCGCGGAGGGTCG
>OLSK01001600.1_pt1 | contig 16325 bp, 15 predicted proteins | sample 1672781 | NCBI WGS metagenome assembly OLSK01 (sample SAMEA3136723, study PRJEB25190) | human gut metagenome | biome: human gut; feature: human-associated habitat; material: faeces | place: Austria | collected 2013 | reverse complement strand
ATGAATGAGATGTTTCCACCTATATTTTCTTCCAGTAAAGAATAAGCATTGCCCGCATCAGATGTCTTAAAATAAAGGAATAATAGATATGTAACCAGTGAAGGTTTCCCATTCTTTATCTCTGCCAATGTGATGATCAACTTGTCATTCCCTATTTTTTCACAAGTATAACTTCCTGAAGTCTGTCCCTTTGTCCATTGGTCTTTGGAAAATATGATCGTAACATCGTAGGGAGAATTTGAAGTATATGCTCCTTGTATTTTGTTTTCTTTATTTTTTTCGTAGTAGTCTCCAATTCCTCCATTTCTGACGATTGCACCATTGTCAAGAGCAAGCTGATAGTAGCTGATATAAAGGTATTTTAACTCTTTACTCGTCATGGTCAGCGTATACCCGTCAAGAGAATCGGGGATCGTAATGGCTTGGTCGCTAGGATGAGAAATGCTTTTTTCTTCTGCCGACATGGAAGGATGAGCGGAGAGCAGAAAAGCACATGCGCTTATTGGCAATAATATATTCATGGTGAAGTAACGCTAATAACCAGGATCATCTTTACTATATCAATGATGAAGTAGTAATCAACACGTTTTATAAGTGATCATTGCTGATTCAGTGAATGATGGGTATAGCGTGATCTATTGGCATCACGCAATGCGTCACCAATCACAGCAGAACCCAGAGATTCAGCTCTGCCTATTTTGGCTCACCATCAAAATCAGTAGATGAACACGCAAAAAAACTGCCCGGAAGGAGCAAGTTGGAAAAGAAAAAATGGAGCGGATGATGGGATTCGAACCCACGACATCAACCTTGGCAAGGTTGCGCTCTACCCCTGAGCTACATCCGCTTTGGATGGATAGTGACGCGGACCGCGTCGCTGAACGGTTTATACGCCAATACCGGCAAAAAGCAATCTTTATTTTCCTGTTTTCCAGGTGCGCCTCCCTCCGTTCCGAATGTTCTGTCATGAGAAAGTGTGCCTTATCAATGAATTTCTCTCGTCAGACGGTGCGGCAAATTCTATGTTAGAGAAAACATGAAAGAGTTGTTCATCACCTTCATCACGCTGGCGGGACTGGCCATTGGAATTACCTGTTACGACTCCATCATGGGGGACCGGACAGGCGGATGGCCGGAAGCAGGAAATTCCCGCTTCTGAACAATAATCCGGTATCATGAAAAAGACCTTGCGAAGATTCTGCCTTTCCACCGTGTTATGCGGAACAGCCCTGCTGGCAGCCATGCAGCAGGGTGCGGCCCAGTCTGAATCTGCATCATCCAGAATCCTGCGTACCACGCCGCAATCCGTGGAAGATTTGCAGAGAATTGAGCACCAGCTTCAGGCCGTGCTCCCCAAAGTGCTCCCTGCGCTGGTGTGCATTCAGGTGAACAACAGCAGCGGAACCGGCATTCTGGTTTCCGAAAAGGGGCTGATTTTCTCCGCCGCTCACGTAGTCGGCAAAAAAGACACCGTCCTCAAAATCATCTTGCCGGACGGGACCCGCATACCGGGAAAAACCACGGCGGAGAACAGTGATTCGGATGCGGGCATTGCAGAAATCTCCACCAGGCTGAACAAAAACCTTCCCATTGTGGAGAAGGCTGAAAACCAACCGCAGGTGGGCGACTGGGTCTTTTCCCTGGGCCACGGCGGCGGACTGGACCGGGAACGCGGCCCCATGGTGCGCCTGGGACGAATCGTTTCCTTGAAAAACGACGTCATCCAGACGGACTGCAAACTCATTCGCGGCGATTCCGGAGGCCCCCTTTTCAACCTGAACGGGGAATTGATCGGTATTCACAGCCGGGTCGGTTCCGGGTTGGAAGACAACTTGCACGTTCCCATGAAGGAATTTGACGCCCTGACGGCTCCTCCGGAGGAAGTCAAGGAAGCGTCTCCTGACCGGAACGGTTAATTCCATTCATTCCCCTGCCATGAACTTTCTCTCTTATGCATGTTTGTTTCCTCTGGCGGCGCTATGGACACCCTGCGCCTCGGCTGAAGGAGGCAATGGCAGCCTGGACTTTGAACAGCGCATCAACGGCAAAGTCGTTCTGAAAACCATTGAGCCCGTCCGGGAACGGTTGCAGGATTTGAGCGCCGTCTTTTTTGCCAGGCACGACGTAGTGGCCTACGGCGTGATCCTGACTCCGGACGGCTACATCGCGACGAAGGCGTCCGAATTCGAATCACACAAAGGACTGCTCATCCGCATAGGTTCCTCCAAGTATGAAAACTTCCAGGTAGTCGGCACGGACCCGGCCACGGACATTGCTCTGGTCAAGGTGGATGCGGCCGACCTTCCCGCACCAGGCCCCGTGAGCAGCGATGTCCCCCTTGGAACGCTCGTGGTCAGCAACGGGTCCACCACCAGAATTTCCCGCCGTCCTCAGCTGGGCACCATCAGCGCCGCCCGGCGCCCCATCCCGAACAAGGATACGGTTTATCTGGGCGTGGTATTCGGAGAATCCTGCTCTTTTCAGGAAGTGGTCAAGGACGGCCCGGCCTTCCAGGCGGGCGCCCTGGCCGGAGACAGGATTGTAGCTCTGGACGGAACCCCCGTCTCCACGCTGGAAGACATTTCCCCCATTTTATCGAAAAAAGCCATTGGGGAAAAACTCAAGCTGCGTGTCAGGCGCGAGGACAGGGAGATTTCCTACACCGTCACGCTGGGTTCCCGTCGCAAGGCGCTGGGGGACCAGGTTCCGGAAACGTCCAACGACGAAATCAGCGGCGGGTTCAACAAACGGCGCGACGATTTTCCGATGGTTCTCCAGCACGACACTCCCTCCCGGTTTACGCTGATGGGAGGACCGCTCCTCAACCTCAAGGGGGAATTGATCGGCATGAATATCGCCAGAGTGAACCGGGCGGAAAACTACGCCCTGCCGATCGATGTGGTGCAGGAGAGCGTGCAACGCATTCTGAAAAACGCCCGGGAACCTAAGCCGGAGAAATAAAGGAATGATTTTCCCCTGTTGATTTCCTCTTTTCCCCTTTCTTTCCTGCAGGCAGGAAAGAAGGAAGTCATCCTGCCCCGGCGACGCAATCCAGCATTTGCGGCATGTCCGCCCCGTGGCCCGCTCCCGGAATGCACGCAAATCAGCGGCGTCCGCGGACGTTTCCCTTCCCCTCCGGAATCCACAGCCCGGGTGTTTTCCGTTACATCCCCGGCACCACGGATGCGTCCGGAACCGCCTTGGGCTGCACCGTAGGATCATAATGCTCGGCGCCCGTCACACGGACACTGCCGTCCGGCAGGAACACCATGCTGGGCATACCCACAACTTTCTTGAAATACTGGAGTTTTTCCATCATCCCCCGGTAATTGATGCGTGCATAGGCGCAAAGTGTGGGGGTGGTGGGGAAAAAGACGTGCACATTGGCCTTCCCGTCTATCAGGCACTGCGGACGGGTGGTGCCCAGCCAGCTCCCCACGCATACGGCATTGTACGCTACACCCGTCTCCGGATCCCTGGTCTGGATGTACAGCTTCTGGATACCCCGCTCCGGAATGGTGCATACGGAGAATTTGCACTTTTTGACACTTCCCGGAATACTGACCGTCTGGGACCACATGGGCGTGCCCGTACGGATGGAAAACAGAGCCTTTTGGGAGGCAAACATGTCCTTTTCATTGGGCATCTTCACCACGGCCTGCACATGGTAATTCCCCTCCCTGGACAAATTGTAGAAGTGCCGGAGGTCAATCTTGCGGGAGACGCTCATGCCGGCAGGCACGTTGAGCGGAGGAAAGACGGCAAAGCGGGACTGCGGAAGCATGGCTCCCCCGGTGGTGTGCTCCACGTGAATGTCCAGCCAGGAGGAATACTCGCGGCTTTTCAATTCAACGGGCGTTCCGGAATTGTTGGTCACCGTCAGCCTCATGTAATTGGCCTCCCCGGTGAGGAAGGTCTTCTTTTCCGGAACGATTTTGACCGCTATCTGGGCCAGGGCCCCGGAAGCCCCCAGCAGGGCCAGCATCATGAATGTGAGAACATGTTTCATCGTGATTGAAGTGTATAAGTGTTTGTCTGTTGAAAATGTATCACCGTACGGGCCGCACGATTCTGAATCCCAGGTTGTCCCGGCATTCGTCGCGCGAACGCAGGTATTCCACCTTGTCCGTAATGCCCGGGTGCCTCCAGTCTCCGCCGCAGGCGACGGGGCCCGGGGGTTCCTTCACGCGCGCGGGGTCCTTTTCCACGGAAGAAGTCCATTCCATCACGCCGGAGGCCATGCCGCATATGCCGGTCTTCAGATCATAATCATTGCTGTACCTGTCAATGACCAGGGTTTTATCCCCCTTTTCGCCCGTTTCCATCAGGGCCCCCAGAGCCATCCATTCCTGGCGGGAAGGCAGACGATAGTGCGGTTCCCCGGGCTCCACGGGTTTCCAGGCCGCATAGGCCCAGGCATCCCAGAAAGTGACGTTGACGACGGGGGAACGGGGAGTGATCCTCCTTCCCTTCCATTTGCCGCCCGGAGTGCTGGCGGCCTTCCACATGGCTTCCCAATCACTGGGGACATGGGTGGCATTCTGCTTGTCCGGCTGATCCGGATGGGAATACTTTTCCTTCAGCTCCGGCGTCAGCCGGGACCACTGGTCCAGGAACAACCGGTAGGATTCCATCGTGATCTCATGGGCTCCCACGATGAGGTCCCCCGTACCGGGAATAGTGACGGGAACTTCCGTATGGTCGCTGGCGGAAAAATCCGGATAATGTTTCGGAGCCGGAGGCGGTCCTGACGGGGCCGTTTCTGCGGCCGGACCGGAGAAAAGAAGGAGGGCCGTGCCCGCACCGGCGGCCAGAACTCCCATTCCGGCCCAAATCATCCACATACGGAATTTTCTGGCCGGTTCCGCCGGGACGGTATAGCGGTGGGTGGTTGCCCGGGGAGAAAGCCCCAATTGCTCCCGGACCGCGGCTATCAGCTCCATGACCTGTTCCCACTGCATCCGGTTGCCGTTCTGTCCATCGCGCATCCAGCCCAGCAGGGTGGCCATGCGCGTGGCGCCGGGAACGTCCGGCGTCACCAGGGGGAGAAGATACTCTCCCAGCTTTTTCATCTGTTCGCAGGACTGCTCCTCATGAAAATTCCCGGGCATGGCCGTGTTCATCACCCGCACGCAGGACTTGTCATCCACAAAGATATGGCGCGGCTCCATCAGGTTGAACGCCGTCTGCAAACGCTCGTACTTGCCGCAAATGGTCCCTGCCGTTTCAATCACTTTCAGCATATCCTTGACGGACAGGGTTTCCCCGCGGTCCAGCATGGCCTGGAGGGAAGAGCCGCCCAGCTGCTCGCTGGTAACGAACCAGTAGCCCTGGACCTGGGAAGCCTCGTACACCGTCCCCAGCACTGGTACGTTGATGGCGGCGCGCGTACGGGCCTTCATGATGAAATCCTCCACCGTCACACCTTCCGGATTGTCCGGCACCAGCAATTCCATGAATACGGAACGGTCCATGCCCTGCTGGATGGCTTGGTAAAGAATACCCCCCCGCGTGCGGCCGACAAGGGCCACCAGCGTGTAGTCGCCGAAGTTGTGGGGAAGATCGAACATGGAGCAGTCGGGCATCAGGGAGGCAGGAGGGAGTCGTAGGAATCGGAGACCGGGGCGGCATCCACAGGGGGAAGCAGGCCGCCGTCGTAAAGCTCGGGCATGCCGGAGGGGGCGCTCTGCTTCATTTGTTCCAGCAAGAATAGCACAGGAGGGGAGGCCTGGCAATCCATCGGTTCGCCCTTGTAGTACAATTTGGCGGTATAACCGTAATACTTGAGGCTCCCGAAAGCGATCGTCTCCTCTTCCGTCAGGGGGGGCATGTAGTAGGTCATCTCCATGATTTCCTCCCCGTCCGCCCAGTCTACGGGTTCCGTCACCCACGCGTAGGGCAATTCCTGAGCACGCGTCTTTTCCACCTTTTTCCCATTCACCTCGTCAAAAAACTGGATAATGATGCGCAGGTCTTCCGGCCTGACGTTCAATCCGTCCTTCATGAGGATGGGGACCGTCAGCTTCACGCGCTCCCCGCTCCTGCATTCCGGGTCCCGGTATTCCAGAATGGTCCCGAAGGATATGTCGCCGCGCATGTCCGCGGCTCTGGAAAAGCCGGCCTGGAGATGCTTGGCCGCCCTGGAAAAATACTTTCCCGCCTTCTCACGCTGGGTGTACACTTTCAGGAAAAACTCCCGGGACTTGTCCGCATTCCGCAGCCATTCGTAGGTCAGGCCGTAATAATAAAGCACCACCGGGTTGTCGGGCTCCAGCCTCATGGCCTGTTCCAGCTTGAGCACCGCCACTTTCAGATCTCCCTCTATCTGGGCATATCTGGCGGCCTTGACGAGAGCCGCCACCTCCTCGGTCATGGCCGGCATCACGTCGTCCGGGTTCTCCGACGGCAGCGCGGGCTGGGAGGAAACCGCCTCAGCATTGCCCGCAGGAGAAGCGGAAACCGCGGAAGGAGTTTCCTCCGGATCGGCCAGATCCGCTGCCCGGAGCATTTCCTCCACGGAACGCGGTCTTACCGCAGAATTCGGAGGGTCGGAAATCGCGGCAGGACCTTCTTCGGCCACGTCATCCCCGGTTCCGGCGGGGGCCGGAGGAGGCGCAGCGACAACCGGCTGCGGAACAGGAACCTGCACCACTTTTTCAACCACTACCGTCCTGCCGGACAGGCTGAAGGAAACGCCTACCATCAGCAGAAGCACAAAGGCCATTCCGCCCAATGTCCAGCAGGCCACGCCAAACGCCCGGTCACGCCCGTTTTTTGCCTGGGGGGGAATCTTACTCATACATCATGATCCGTATTGGCATCAGCGCTCTTCTTTGGCAAGGAAGCTTCTGCCGCCTCCGGAGCTTCTTCATAATCAATCACCTCTCCCTGGTAGCGCGCCAGCAGGGCCTTCATGAAATCCTCCGCATTGTTGGGGGAATCCTCCTTGCGGAAGCCCCCGTAAGTCAGGCCGTCCAGTCTTACTCTCGCCTTACCGCACTCCGGCTTCAGCACCGCATGGGCCAGCCCCTTCATCTTCCACCTGCGCAGGTCCAGCCGGGCAATATCCTCCACCCGGAACTGCCTGCCGGCAGCGGTCACCCGGCCGTCTTCCAGGGCCATCTTCCTGCCGCGGGTTCTCACCAGCAGGAACAGGGCCGCCGCCGCCAGGGCCATGCAAATGCTGCCGGCCACCCATTGTTCAAAAATCTTGGAACCGTCGTACGGCTGCTCCACGGGCTTTAACGGATACTGCCTTTCCTCGGAATAAGCCTGCCACGCGGCGCTCCATCCCTTGCCGGGCGCGGACATCAGGTCGTAATCCGCCAGCACGGCGGGCCAGGGGGTGCCTTTCCTGTCCACCCCGGCGGGAATTTCATAATCTTCAGGGAATTCCACCATGCGGGACTGGACGGTACGTTCCCATTCTCCGCTGCCGGCTCCGTTCAGGCGGCCTTCCCGGTCAAACAGGGCTCCAGCATCCACAAAAGTCTTGTGCATGAAGTACTCCAGATTCTTCCGCGGATAGCCGGAAACAGCATCATAATAGAAATACGCGCCGAACCCCAGGAACATCAGGGCCATGACCAGTGCCCGGCCGGTGAACCACATTGTCGGCTTACACTCTATCGTGTCAGACTGCATGTCCCTTACATACCAGCAATTCCATGTCCTTGACCATAAAAAAAGCATGCGGAGCGCACCTTTGGCGGAAAGCCGCCGGGAATGCCCCGCGGCAGGCCGTCCGCGCCCTGCCGCCACGGTCATCCGGGGGAAATGTTCCGGACACCCCGAATGAGCCGCATCCCTGGGGAAAAATCTCTTTTTGCCGTCTTCTTGGCTTGATTTATTTTGTCAAAGTTAAATAATGGCACGCGCAAGGATTGCCCGTTCCCGCCAAGAGCCCGCAGGGCGGCAATTTTGGAAGACGGGCCGCCAGCACATTCTTTACCGCATATGAGACCTAGCAACGCCCAATACCGCCGCATGGACGCCGAACCCGGCTACACGCCCCATCCCGAGGACCAGGTGGATTCCGACATGGAACAGGCCCAGCTCAGGCTGGAACAATTGAGGCGGGAAAAAGAGGAAGTGGAAAATTCCCGGCGCCGCCTGGAGGAAATCCATATGCGCAAGGCCCGCTTCATGGACCAGCAGAATGAACTGGGCGACCGCATGGTGAACGCCGCGGATCTCATCAGCCGTGAAGTGGAAAGCCTGCGCCAGGAAAGCAACGAGCTGGAGCAGATCCACATGGCGCTGACCCGCAACCTGAAAATGCTCAGCACCGTGCGTCCCGACGAATGGCCCATTGAAAACACGGAAAACCTGATCAACCAGAGCCAGCAGGTCGTTGACCGCTGCGAGGAGGAATTTGCGGATGCCGTCCAGCAGTGCGCCCGCATGCAGCACACCAAGGTGCTTACCGGCGTGCGCCGCTCCAGCAAGGTGCGCATCAGCGCCCGCGAATTCATGACCCAGTTCCTTCAGGGCCTTTCCTTCCATCTTCCCCTGCTCCTGATTGCCCTCATTATCCTCTTCTTCATCTGGATCTTCAGCCCCTCCGCATCATGATCAAAAGAAAAGCCAAGCGCCGTTCCTCCGAACTGGCAGAGCTGGACCGCGCCTCCCGTGAAATCGAGCTCCGCATTCAGGAACTGGAAGCCTCTCTCAAACGCCCCGCCCCGCAGACCCGCATGCGGCTGGACCGTAACACAATGCCTCCGCCCGACCGCATCCGGGAAGGCAACCAGAACCGCGCCCTGCGCGCCGTGGTGGCCCGCGACGGCCGCGCCACGAACATGCGCCGGGAACTGAGGGAAAACTTCATGCTCCTGGGGCTGCTCATCTGCGCCATCGCCGCCTCCTTCTGCTGGATCATCCGCCTGCTGGAACAGCAGTAGGCCCTCCCCCATCACTTCACCCGCACCACACGCTTTCCACCATGAGTACGCCTCAAATCGACGTAGCCTACATCGCCCGGCTGGCGCAAATCGACCTGACGGAAGAGGAAACGGCCCTCTTTTCCCAGGATTTGGACAAAGTCCTCGCCTACATCACCAAACTGGAATCCTATGACGTCGAGGGAGTCGCCCCGATGAACCATCCCCTGCCGGCCATGGACGTCATGCGGAAGGACGAGCCGCAGCCCGGACTTTCCCAGGAAGAGGCCCTTGCCAACGCCCCCCAGCAGTCCCAGGGCCAGTTCCGCACGCCCAAGGTGGTGGAATCCGCCTGACCCTCCCTCTTTCACGCTTCAACCGTTTATTCCCTTCTTTCCATGTCAAGCATCCAAGGCACCCTGGCCGAATGGCGCGACCGCCTGCGCCGCAAGGAACTCACCCCTGCCGAACTCGTCAACCTGACGGCGGACGCCATTGAGGCGGACCGGACCACCAACGCCTATATCTCCTTTGACCGGGAGGCAGCCTTGCAGGCCGCGGCCGCGGCGGACATAAGCAGCCCGCTGGCGGGCGTCCCCATTGCCGTCAAGGACAACATCAGCATTCTCGGCCAGCCGACGCGTTGCGCCTCCCGCCTGCTCTCCCCCTACACGGCCCCGTACGACGCCACCTCCGTCCGCCTTCTGAAAAAAGCCGGCGGCATTCCCTTGGGCCGCACGAACATGGATGAATTCGCCATGGGCGCCAGCGGGGAAAACTCCGCCTACGGCGTCACCCGCAACCCGAACGCCCCGGACCACATTCCCGGCGGCTCCTCCAGCGGCTCCGCTGCGGCGGTAGCGGCAGGAACGGCCATTGCCGCGCTGGGGTCCGATACGGGCGGCTCCATCAGGCAGCCCGCCGGGCACTGCGGCATCGTGGGCCTCAAGCCCACCTACGGGCGCGTCTCCCGCTACGGCCTGGTGGCCTTCGCCTCCTCCCTGGACCAGATCGGCCCCATGGCTCAAACGGTGGAAGACGCCGCCATCCTGCTCCAGGCCATCTCCGGGCACGATCCCAAGGACTCCACCTCCGCAGACCAGCCCGTGCCGGACTTTGAAGCCGCGCTGGGAAAGGACATAAAGGGCTTGAAAGTGGGCATTCCCGCGGAATACTTCACTTCCGGCAACCATGCGGGCGTCTCGGAAGCCGTACAGAACACGGTCAGCCAGCTGGAAAGCCTGGGCGCGGAACTCGTGGAAATCCGCCTGCCCCATGCGGACGCCGTAGTGGCCGCGTACTACATCATCGCCTGTGCGGAAGCCTCCTCCAACCTCTCCCGCTTTGACGGCGTGCGCTACGGACAACGGGCGCAGGACGTCAATGGCCTCATGGAACTCTTCTCCAGGACGCGGGAGGAAGGATTCGGCCCGGAAGTCAAGCGCCGCATCATCCTGGGCACCTACGTGCTCAGCTCCGGCTACTATGATGCCTACTACTCCCGTGCGCAGAAAGTCCGCTCCCTGGTCGCCAGGGACTTTGCGGAAGCCTTCAAAAAGGCGGACATCATCGTGGGCCCCACCTCCCCGGCGCCCGCTCCCAAAATCGGGGACTCCGCCCTGGACCACCTCCAGACCTACCTGGCGGACATCTACACCATCCCCGCCAACCTGGCAGGGCTGCCCGCCATCTCCGTCCCGTGCGGTTCCGTAAAGGAAGGCGGCGCGGAACTCCCCATCGGTTTCCAGATGACGGCGCCCCATTTCCGGGAGGACCTCCTCCTGAAAACCGGATTCGCTCTTGGAAAATAACGGGAATTTTTCAACGCAATTCCCTGACAGACTGTCATACCCGCTATTAGAGAACCATGGACACCCAAGAATTCAACGAAATTATCGCCGCGAACTCATCGTGGATTTCTGCTCTCCGAACGGAGGTAGGCAAGGTGGTCATCGGCCAGCAGGCCCTGATTGACAGACTGATCCTGAGTCTTCTCTGCAAGGGGCACGTCCTGCTTGAAGGTGTTCCCGGCCTGGCCAAGACTCTCTCCGTAAAGGCACTCGCGGGCACGCTGCACGCGCAATTCGCCCGCATCCAGTTCACGCCGGACCTTCTGCCCGCCGACCTTCTGGGCACGATGATCTACAACCCGGAAAAACGACAGTTCACGGCCAAAAAAGGGCCTATCTTCGCCAACTTGATCCTGGCGGACGAAATCAACCGCGCCCCCGCCAAGGTGCAATCCGCCCTACTGGAAGCCATGCAGGAACGCCAGGTAACGCTGGGAGAAACAACCTACCGCCTGCCGGACCCCTTCCTCGTGCTTGCCACGCAGAACCCCATTGACCAGGAAGGCACCTACCAGCTCCCGGAAGCCCAGCTTGACCGCTTCCTCTTCAAGGTAGTGGTCACCTACCCCTCCCGTGAGGAGGAACTCCAGGTGCTGGACCTGATGGCCAGCTCCGCCAGGCCCCCGGAAACCTCCCCGGTCACCACGCCGGAACAGGTGGCCGCCTCCCGTGACCTGGTCAACCAGATTTACATTGACGACGCCGTGCGCGGCTACATCGTGGACCTGGTGCGCGCCACCCGCTTCCCGGAAACGGTGGACGTGAAACTGCGCGGCCTCATCCGCGCCGGCGCCTCCCCCCGCGCCACCATCAACCTGGCCCTGGCTTCCCGCGCCAACGCCTTCGTGCACCACCGCTCCTTCGTCACCCCGCAGGACATCAAGGACCTGGCCCATGACATCCTGCGCCACCGCATCCTGCTCTCTTATGAGGCGGAAGCGGAAAACATCTCCACGGACGACGTCATCGACCACATCCTGACGAAAGTCCCCGTACCGTGACGGCCCAAGGCGGGCGTACCCCGCCCGCTTTTCCATCCGGACCACATCAGGCGGATACCCTGCCGGACCTGACTGCCCCCAAACAGGGAGGACCACTTCATGGATAAAGCTTCAGACATTCTCAAGCGCGTACGCCGCATTGAACTGCGTGCAAAACACCTGGCCACGGAAAACTTCGCCGGACAGTACCAATCCGGCTTCCGCGGCCAGGGGCTGGACTTTGACGACTTCCGGGAATACATGCCGGGGGACGATCCCCGTTTCATCGACTGGAAGGTAACGGCCAGAATGCGGTCCCCGTACGTGCGTCGCTTCCGGGAAGAACGGGAGCAGGCCGTCATTCTGGCCGTGGATGTCAGCGGCTCCATGCACTATGCCTCCTCCGCCTCCCCCCGCGCCTCCAAACTGGACTATGCGGCGGAAATCGCGGCGGTGCTCGCCTTCAGCGCGGCCCAGAGCGGGGACAAATGCGGCCTGCTCATCTACGGCGGACGTCAGTCCCGCTACATCCCTCCCGCCAAGGGCATGAAACAGACGCTGCGCATCGTGCGTGAAATCGTGGCCAGCGAAAACGACGGGGCGGACCAAAGCATCTCCGAGGTGGCGCAGCAGCTCGTCCTCTCCCAGAAAAAAGCCGCCATGGTCATCATGATCAGCGACTTCTGGGGAGAACACAACAAAGCGGCCCTGGGCCAGCTCAACTTCAAGCACGACTTCATTCCCATCCGCATTGCGGACCCCATGGAACTCCACCTGCCGGACGCCGGGCGCGTCATCCTGAAAGATCCGGAAACGGGCAGAAACATGTTCCTGAACCTCTCCCGGCAGGACGTCCGGGACGCCCATGCCAACTCCGTGCACCTGCACCGGGAAAAATGGACGCAGGACTTCCGCCGCCTGGGCATCGACTTCCTGGACCTCCGGACCACGGACAACTTCATGCCGCCGCTTCAGGCCCTCTTTGCCCGGAGGTCCCGTAAATTCTCCCGCTAAATCTCCCCTCCTTCCGCCATGCCTGCACCAACCGCCTTTCAACCACCACCCACGGCCATTCCGGAACCGCCCGCCTTCCCTTCCCTCATGGAAACGCAGGCCCCGGACGCCTACCTTCATGCGGGCTTCTGGGACACATGGGGAATCTGGCTTGCGCTGGCCGCCATCCTGCTGGCCGTAGCCGCCGCCGTCATCCTGCTCATCCGCAAAAAAGGACGCACGGCCCCCGCCCCCCTGACCCCGGCCCAGTCCGCCGTCAGGGACATCACCATGCTCCGGGAAACACACCCGTCCCTCAGGCAGGCCGCCGTGGACTTCTCCCTCATCCTGCGAAAATTCCTGGTGGGGGAAACCAAAGACCCGGCCCTGTACGAGACCCAGCAGGAATTCAACCGCCGGGCGGATGCCCTCACGGCGCTTTCCACTGAACTGCAAGGCCCCACGCGCGACCTGCTGGACCGGATGGCCGTCCTGAAATACGAGCCGGACACTCCGGAAAACGACTCCATGGTCAACGAACTGGCGGACAGGACAGTCCAATTAATCAACGACATAGACGCGGCCTCCCGCACCACGCAGGAGGAAACGGACCTCATCGTCAAAAAACCTTCTGCACGCACCAACCAACGCTGACCCCACCATGATGGAACACTTCCAATTCGCACAACCTGAATGGCTCTACGTCCTTCCCTTCATCTTGTGCCTCCTGATCCTCCGCCGCAGGCGCGGCGCGGAAGGTTCCATCACCTACCCCACGGTGCGCTTCATCGCGCCCCTGGCCCGCACTCCCCATTCCCTGGCCGGGAAAATCGGGGCCGTCTGCTTCGTGCTGGCTGCCGCCGCCATCGCCATCGCGCTGGCGCGCCCGCAAAAAGTGGAAGACAAAAGCTTCCGCACCGTCAACGGGATTGACATCATGATCGCCTTTGACCTCTCCTATTCCATGGACACGCCGGACATGGTGCTCAACCGCATGCCCATCAACCGCCTGGTGGCCGCCAAGCACGTCATCACCCAATTCGTGGACAGCAGGCCGGACGACCGCATCGGCATCGTCGGCTTTGCCGGAAAAACCAAATCCTTCTGCCCTCTGACGCTGGATCACGCCCTGGTCAATGAAATCATCCACAACTTCCACCTCCGCATGATCCAGGCGGATGGCACGGCCATCGGCTCCGCCATTGCGGCGGCGGCCACACGCCTGGACGACCGGAAGGACACCAAATCCAAAATCATCATCCTGGTCACGGACGGCGCCTCCAACTCCGGCCAGATATCCCCGCTGGTGGCGGCGGAAAACGCGGCCAAGCTGGGCATCAAAATCTATACCATCGCTGTAGGCACGGAAAATGGCACCCTGGCCAACGGCATGGTGGTGCAAAGCGAATTCGACGAACCCACGCTCCGGAAAATAGCCCAGATCACGGGCGGCGAACACTTCCGGGCCCAGAACATGGCCTCCTTCAACAAGGCGTTCACCTCCATCGGAAAACTGGAAAAAAGCGAGGCCAAGGTGCATACCGTCCGCCATATTGAAGAATACTTCATGTACTTCCTCATTGCAGGCGGCGCGCTGACGCTCCTCGGGCTGTCCCTGCAAGTTCTCAAACCCACCCCGGCCCCGTAACACCCCCCTTCCCCCATGACATTCCTCTATCCCAACGTTCTGTATGCGCTCATCCTCCCCGCCCTGCTGGCAGCGGCGGCATGGTGGCTGTGGCGCCGCCGCTCCAGAAAATGGGAAGTGCTGGTCTCCCCGGACTACAGGCATGAACTGGTCCACGCGCCGGCCTCCTGGCACCGGGTGCTCCCCGTCATCTTCTCCGTGCTGGCGGCCGTCTTTTGCATCCTGTCCATCGCACGCCCCATCGACGGCTACACGGAAGTAAAGGAAGTGCCCAAATCGCGCAACATCCTCATCGCCATAGACTGCTCCCGCTCCATGCTCAGCAAGGACGCCTCCCCGTCCCGCCTGGGCCGGGCGAAAACCGCCGCCTACGACCTGCTGGACGCCCTGCCGGGGGACAACTTCGGAATCATCATCTTCTCCGGGGAATCCGTCTTGCTCATGCCGCTGACCCACGACCACACCGCACTGAAGGAAACCATTGAACAACTCCAGTTCGGATGGGTCTCCCAAGGAGGCACCAACCTGGAAAAAGTCGTGCGCCTGGCCCTGCAAACCTTCAAGCGCGACAAGGAGGCGGACTCCAAAAACGCCCTGGTCATCCTGAGCGACGGGGAAGACACGGTCAACGTCACCTATAAAACCGCGGAAGCCGCCAGGCAAAGCAAGCTCATCATCGTCACGGCCGGCATCGGCACCACCATCGGCACCACCATTCCTGATGAAAACTCTCCCTCCGGGCTGTACCGCGACCGCCGCGGGCAGCACGTCGTCTCCCGGCTCAATCCGGACAGCCTGCAGTACCTGGCCAACCAGACGGACGGCCAATACGTGCAGCTCTCGGACGGAGCCGCCCTCAACCGCTTCGTCAAAGACATTGCGGAACGGCTGGACGTGACGGAAGGAAAAGAGGAAACGCGCCGCATCCCGAACGACCGCTACATCATCTTTGCCGTTCCCGCCCTCATCTGTCTGATCCTCACCCTCATTGCCGGAACCCGCTGGCGCTCCTTCCGCCGTTCTTCACGCCGCGGCATGGCGCTTCTGGCCGGAACGGCCCTGCTCTGCGCCGGTCTGATGGGCACGGAAGCCCGGGCGGACACCGCCATGCTGGACAACGTCACGGACCTGATCCGCACGGGCAAGACGGAAGAAGCCGTCAAGGCCATAGACGGCATGATCGCCCTGCCGGACCTGCCGGAAGAAACGCGCCAGGCCCTGGAATTCGCCAAAGGCTGCCTGGAGCAAAAGGCCGGTAATCCCAAGGAAGCGGCGGAAGCATTCTCCCAGGCCCTCCTGTCTCCCAACAGAAGTCTTCAATCGGACTCCCACTTCAACCTCGGCAACATGGAAGCCGCCAAGGCCAAAACGGCCATGACCTTCTCCAGGCCGGAGGAAAAACAGACTCCTCCCCAGGCTGCCTCCATCGACGACCAGATCAAGGAAATCGACGCCCGGCTGGCTAAAATACCGGAAGCCAAACAACACGTCAAGGAAGCCGTCAAACGCTTTGACGACGCCCTTTCCGCCCACCGCTCCCATGAAGGAGCCGCCGCCAACAAGGAAGAAATGCTCCGCTACGACAAGGAGCTGGATGAATACCGTAAGCAACTGGAGGAACTGAAAAAGAAGCTGGAAGAAGAAAAGAAAAAACAGCAACAGCAGCAGCAGGACCAACAGAACAAGGACCAACAGAACAAGGATCAACAGAACAAGGATCAGCAGAACAAGGATCAACAGAACAAGGATCAGCAGAATAAGGATCAACAGAACAAGGATCAACAGAACAAGGATCAGCAGAATAAGGATCAACAGAATAAGGATCAGCAGAATAAGGATCAGCAGAACAAGGATCAACAGAACAAGGATCAACAGAACAAGGATCAACAGAACAAGGATCAACAGAACAAGGATCAACAGAACAAGGATCAACAGAACAAGGATCAACAGAACAAGGATCAACAGAACAAGG
>OLSK01001599.1_pt1 | contig 16370 bp, 14 predicted proteins | sample 1672781 | NCBI WGS metagenome assembly OLSK01 (sample SAMEA3136723, study PRJEB25190) | human gut metagenome | biome: human gut; feature: human-associated habitat; material: faeces | place: Austria | collected 2013 | reverse complement strand
AGGCAAGGGTCTGCAAAACCCTCATTCGGCAGTTCAAATCTGCCCGTCACCTCCAAAACTCCCGCAGGCAGGTCGCTCGCGGGAGTTTTTCTGCATATAGCCCCTTGGATTTTGTGCGATAGTTGATTCCCCATAAAAATAAGTGACGATATGAAAGTCTCATGCCCTGTAAGCGTGCATAACAAAATGCTTACGGGGCGTTTTGCTTTCCGGCAAAAATATATTACCTTGCGCCTTTCATTGTAAAAACAACAGGTATTGTTTTTAGCAGGCACCAAAGGTCAAACAGTACAGAGCAGTGATTGATATAGATCAAATCATATTTGAGCTTTTCTGCAGGGTTCAAATCATAGCCGCCATTGACCTGCGCGTAACCAGTCAGGCCCGGCATAACCTGCATACGGCTGCGGAAGTTCTCGACTTTGCCGTCAAGGTCGTCATAAACAGTGGGGCGTTCGGGGCGCGGGCCAACAAAGCTCATTTCGCCCATAAAGATGTTGAGCAGCTGCGGCAGTTCGTCCAGGTGGGTCAGGCGCAGGATATGGCCAACGCGGGTAATGCGTGTGTCGTTTTCACTGGTCCACTTCGCATCATCCGGGGCAGTGCTTTGCTGCATAGAACGGAATTTGTAGATAGTAAAAGGCTTCCCGCCGTATCCAAGCCGTATTTGTGTGTAAATGATCTTGCCGGGGGAATCCAGCCAAACAACAAGCGCAATCACAGCCATGAGCAGCGCGCAGGTAACAAGCAGAACCAAAGAAAATACAAGATCAAACCCGCGTTTGAGGATGAGATAGCTCATCCTGCGCAGTAAAGGTACAAAAGATGAGCAGCTGACGGGGCAGGGTTCCATAGCCGGATGATACATGCAGCATCGACCTTTCTGAAATGTATAGGGCCTGGCAAATACAACAAAAGCTATTTACAATGTTAACCCAAAATATACTCAAAATCAATATGTTTCGACAAGATTCATGAAGAAATATTATGAGTGTACGTTAAAATACAGTATAAAGATACATCTGATATGAATTCTTATGTTTGAGCGAAGAAAAAAGCTCCCAACTTGTACCAGCTGGGAGCAAATGATAATGAAAAGGAGACGTTAATAGATTGCACATCCGCGTCTGCTGTTTTCTTTTACCAGATAAAGAGCTTTGTCAGCATCCTTGAAGATGAATCTGCTCGATTTTTTGCGGTCAGTAAAAGCAACTCCAACGCTGATAGAAACAGGGGAAAGACCGGAGTCTTTCTTGGGGAGTTCATCGTTGATAAACCTGTTGCCATCAATAATATCGTCGAGGAAATACGCGGATTTGCGATAAATAAGAGGAATTGAACTATAAAAAACAATGTCCTCTGCTGCTTGCGGCGGGAATGTCTGCTGCCATATTTTTGACCGGATGCCAGAAAAAGGTCAAAAGGCCTCCTTTGTATCTCGTGTCGGCATGACGGTGCTTACCGTTGTGCTGATTGTTTTGTTCTTCTTTATCATGATGCTGGTCAGCCGCATTCAGGGTACGGCCCGCGTAGTCAACTATGCGGGCTTAGTGCGCGGCGAAACCCAGCGCATCATCAAACTGGAAGGTGCAGGTCTGCCGCAGGACGGCATGATTGAGGATGTTGCCTCCTTTGCCGCTTTCGCTGCGCGATTGAACAGATCGCGGTTTCGGCCAACGAGAATCTTTCGGTCAATAATGATATCAGCGTTTCGCTGTCCATCACGTTCTATGAAAAGCAGATCGAAAAATAAGCTGCCGCCAAACGCTTGACAAAAGCGGCAACATATGCTAATTTAGTAAGCAGTTAAATGCAAGGACGGGAACGAGTAACCGTTTTGCTGTATGCGAAAGAGAGGCCCCGGTTGGTGTAAGGGGCTGGCAGGCAAAGCGGTGAATACATCCCTGAGCAGCAGGCTGAACGCCTTTGATTAAAGGCTGTTAGGCTGGGCCGTGTGCGCACGTTACAGCGTTTGGGTGTCGCAGTTGTACACTTTGGCTACCGCACCCGCGAAGGCCCGCCGCCGTGAGACACGGGCAAACAGAGGTGGTACCGCGTATTTGATCGCCCTCTGCCAAATTCAACATTTGGCAGGGGCGTTTTATTTTTTGCCCTTGCCGCACAAACCAAGGAGGATGCAACCCCATGACCATTTATGACGAACTGAAAGCCCGCGGCCTGATTGCCCAGGTAACGGACGAGGAAGAAATCAAGGAAGTAATCAACAACGGCAAGGCTATTTTCTACATCGGCTTTGACTGCACAGCCGACAGCCTGACCGCCGGCCACTTTATGGCTCTGACCCTGATGAAGCGCCTGCAGATGGCAGGCAACAAGCCCATTGCCCTGATTGGCGGCGGCACCACCATGATCGGCGACCCTTCTGGCCGTACCGACATGCGCAAAATGCTGACCAAAGAGGACATTGACCATAACGCCGAGTGCTTTAAGCGCCAGATGGAGCGCTTTATTGAGTTTGGCGAAGGCAAGGCTATGATGCTGAACAACGCTGACTGGCTGCTGAACCTGAACTACATTGAGCTGCTGCGTGAAGTTGGCCCCTGCTTTAGCGTGAACAACATGCTGCGCGCCGAATGCTACAAGCAGCGCATGGAGAAGGGCCTGTCTTTCCTGGAATTCAACTACATGATCATGCAGAGCTACGACTTCTACCACCTGTTCCAAAATTACGGCTGCAACATGGAGTTTGGCGGCGACGACCAGTGGAGCAACATGCTGGGCGGCACCGAGCTGATCCGCCGCAAGCTGGGCAAGGATGCTTACGCCATGACGATCACGCTGCTGACCGACAGCCAGGGCAAAAAGATGGGTAAGACCGCCGGCAACGCCGTTTGGCTTGACCCCAACAAGACCAGCCCGTTTGAGTTCTACCAGTACTGGCGCAATGTCGGCGATGCTGATGTACTCAAGTGCATCCGCATGCTGACCTTCCTGCCGCTGGAGCAGATCGATGAGATGGACCACTGGGAAGGCGAGCAGCTGAACAAGGCCAAGGAAATCCTGGCTTACGAGCTGACCAGCATGGTGCACGGTGCCGAGGAAGCTGAAAAGGCCCAGAGTGCAGCCCGCCAGCTGTTCAGCGGCGTAGCCGACCACGAGAACATGCCTACCACCCAGCTGGATGCCGCATTGGTCAAGGACGGTAAGGTTGGCCTGCTGGCTGCCATGGTTGGCGCCAAGCTGTGCGGTTCCAACCGTGAAGCCCGTCAGCTGGTACAGCAGGGCGGCGTTCTGGTGGACGGCGAGAAAGTGACCGACCCGACCTTTGGTCTGACGGTTGAGCAACTCCAGAATGGTGTTGTGATCAAAAAGGGGAAAAAGACCTACCACAAGGTAATGCTTTGATTGTCTGAATTTATAAAATGAGCGCGCAGGCTGCTGCATCCCCGGCACACCGGGCGGCAACCTGCCGCTTTATTTTTGGCGCATACCTTGCCCCCACACGAGATTTAGGATATAATAAAAGGGTACGAAAAAATGCGGCCGGGGGAGCAACCATGCCAAAAGATAAGCTGAAAACAATTTATGTGTGCAACCAGTGCGGCGAAACCAGTCCCCGCTGGCTGGGCCGCTGCCCGTCCTGCGGTGCATGGAACACGATGACCGAAGATGTGGTGGCAGAACCGGCAAAGTCTTCTTCCGGCCGCGCTGCCGCGCCGGTACGTGTGACAGGTCAGACCAGCCTGGAACCGTTGAAACTGAAAAACATAAGCACGACCGAAGAAAAAAGCCGCATTGTAACTGGCATTGCAGAGCTGGACCGCGTGTTGGGCGGTGGCATTGTGCTGGGCAGTGTGATTTTGATTGGCGGCGAACCGGGCATCGGCAAATCTACCATTCTGCTGCAGCTGTGCGGCGAAGTAAGCCGGACGCGCTCGGTTCTGTATGTGACGGGCGAAGAATCCGTACGGCAGATCAAGCTGCGTGCCGTTCGGCTGGATGTGCCGCAGGATAATATCTCCATTGTGGCGGAAAGCGATGTGGATGAAATCTGCGGGCTGATTGAACAGATGAAGCCGGATCTTGTAGTGATCGACTCCATCCAGACGATGCGCTGCACGGATGTGGCGTCGTCCTCCGGCACGGTCAGCCAGGTCAAGGAAAGCTCGGCACGCTTCTTGAATGTGGCAAAAACGAATGAGATACCGACCTTTATTGTCGGCCATGTCAACAAAGACGGTGCCATTGCGGGTCCCAAAGTCATGGAGCACATTGTGGATACTGTGCTGTACTTTGAGGGCGACAAGACCCTGCCGTACCGCGTGCTGCGCGCCGTGAAGAACCGTTACGGCTCCACCAATGAGATCGGCATGTTTGATATGACCGGCAAGGGATTGGAACAAATCGAAAACCCCTCGCAGGTCATGCTGGAAGGGCGGCCGATTGGCATTTCCGGTACCTGCGTTGCCTGCGTGATGGAAGGTACGCGGCCAGTACTGAGCGAGATTCAGGCACTTGTAACGAAAACGGCGTTTCCAAGCCCACGGCGCACGGCAAGCGGGTTTGACTATAACCGTATGTATCTGCTGCTGGCCGTGCTGGAAAAGCGCGCGGGCTATGTGTTTGGCAACCAGGATGTGTATATCAACATCATTGGCGGTCTGAAACTGGACGAGACTGCCTGCGATTTGCCGGTCTGCCTGGCAATGGCGTCCAGTCTGCTGGATCTGCCTGTACCTGAAAAAACACTGGCCATTGGTGAAGTGGGTCTGGGCGGGGAAGTGCGCAGCGTGCCGCACCTGGAAACTCGCCTGCGGGAGGCCCAGCGCGTGGGCTTTGATACCGCCATTGTGCCCAAACATAACCTGAACATGCTGGATGCTGCGCAATTCCCGGGGCTGCGCCTGGTGGGCGTTGCATACCTGCGGGAAGCCATCAATGCAATCAAAATCAATAAATAATAAGGTATGGGCAGCGACCCAAACCAAGAGGAGTATATCATGAGCGAACAGGAAAAGAATACGACCCCGGCACAGAATGCAGCCCCGGCAGCACCCAAACCGCCGAAAATTGATAATGCAGCACTGAAAAAGGCTGCTGCGGCCCTGCGTGAGGAAAACAATCCGCAGAACTTTAATGCGGTTATCAACCTGATGATGCGCGGTGTATTCCTTGCACCGGCTAAGATTGAAATTGGCGAAAACGCTCCTAAACCGGACGAAAATGGACGAATCCAGCTGCCAAAAGACACCAAGGTGACCTTTGCGCTGCTGAAATCTGGTGATGGAAAGTCTTTCTTTACCGCATTCACCGATGCAGAAGAACTGGATAAGTGGCAGAATAAGCCCGCTGGTCAGGTTATGCTGCTGCGCTTTGATGATTACGCCCGGATGCTGAACGGTAACGACCATGTGGCAGGTTTTGTGCTGAACCCGTTCACGGATAACCTGCGCTTTAACTCGGATATGGTTGCATCTTTGCTGAAACAGCGCAATGCGATGCTGGAAAAAATCAAGCAGACTGCCGCGCAGCAGGCAGCCCAGCGCAATGCACAGATCAAGCCCGGTGATAAGGTGACGATCGTGGAGCCTTCGGTATACCCGGATGAATTGGTCAACCCGCTGTGTGCCGAGTTGGAAAAGTACCCGATGGTGGGAGCCGCATACCTGCAGATCATGGTGATCAACGGAGCAACCAAGAGTTATCTTTTGGTTCTGGATGCACCCAAGGACGATGCACTGTTCAAAGCCGCAGGCGATGCAGCGCGCCCGTTCCTGGTCAGCAATGAGAAAAAGATGAACCTGAACATCACGATTTCTACTTCGCCGCTGGGCCAGCAAGGCATGCGCGGCAGCGAGCCGTTTTATATTAAGGGCCAGGGCCGTGTAGATAATCTGGGTGATGACGAAGATTGATAAAAGGCTGAATTTGGTATCGAATGATATGCCATGGTGATGGCTGCGATAGACCTATTGGATGAACATCGCAATAAATAAGTAAATAAAATAAAAATAGGCAAATAAAAGAGCGAACGGAAAGAAGAATAAAACCAGGAGCTACTGGCATGCAGAGAACACACGAAATCTTGAATCTATCTACAAGCGGGTGCAGGATTTCGTGTGTTTTTGCATAACATGCAATTTCGCTAAAGACAAGTTTAGCGAAATACGGAGGAGGGCTTTACTCACAATAATGAGTACATACATTGATGTGGCGCACCCAAACCGGCATGCGCCGTATACGGATATTCCGGATCTTGTTATGGATTATCTGCATTATCTGGATGTTGTCAAGCTGCGTTCGCCGCGCACCATTAACGGTTACTATCTGGACCTGCGCGGTTTCTTCCGCTATATGATGATGGTTTGGAACCTTGCGCAGCCAGATACACCGCCGGAAGAAATTGACTTGACCCATATTACCAAACGCCAGATCAGCACCGTTACCAAACGGGATATTATCAATTACCTGGATTACGCCCGCAGTAATGATAACGGTGCCAAGGCCCGTGCCCGCAAGCTGAGCGCCCTGCGCGGCTTTTTTGGCTACCTTTGCCACCAGATCAATGAACTGAGCGAAAATCCAACGGATAATATCAACCTTGGCAGCCCAAAGAAATCCCTGCCCAAATATCTGAGTGCCAGTGAAAGCATACGGCTGTTAAAAAATATACAAAGTGACTTTTATGAACGGGACTACTGTATTATTGTCTTTTTCCTGAATTGCGGTATGCGCTTGGCGGAACTGATCACAATCAATCTTGGCGATTTTAAGGACGATACCATTAAAATTACCGGCAAAGGAAACAAAGAACGCCTGGTGTACCTGAACACCGCGTGCCAGGCTGCGTTGGAGCATTACCTGCCCGCGCGGGCTGCGCTAAACAACCTGCGGGATAAAGAAGCACTTTTTGTATCCAAAAAGACTGGCAGACGCTTAACAGCGCGCCGTGTGGAGCAGATTGTTGCCAACTGCCTGAAATCAGCGGGCTTGGACAATATGGGTTATTCGCCGCATAAACTGCGCCATACCGCCGCTACACTCATGTATCAGGGCGGTGTGGATATGCTGGCCATCAAGGAAATCCTGGGGCACGAGAATGTATCCACGACGCAGATTTATACCCATATCAACCAGCAGCAGTTGAAACAGGCGGTGGAAGCCTCTCCCCTTGCGGATACTGGCTATATTGCACCGCAGTCCAAAGCGATGCCGGATTCAAAGCAGGACACTGGCGAAGAGGACAGCTGAACCGGAAAACATAAAGCTGCTGACAGCGCACCCTAGCAGGCAAAGCAGATAATGTACAGATAAGCGCCGGATTGCGCCGTTGAGCGCACAACGGCAGCCGGAAAAAACAATGCTGGACAGGCTTTGACTTACCCTGCACGAACTATGCGCAAGCCAAAGCATGAATGCCGACAGCACAAGCTCCGGCAGGCAGTTCAGGAGCCAATAAACAACAAGCGCACGTGCCCCGCCGGACGCATAAATGGCGGAAGCGCACACACCTAATACAGTGCCCTTGAACGCAAAATAAGCCCCCATAAAAATGCTGCCCCACAAATGAAAACCGCAGAGATAAATCAGCGATGCCTGCAAAAATGCCGCGGCAAACCAACTGCACCAGACAGACCAGAATGCCGTATAACTTTGTGCGGACATGACATGCTCTGTAAGCGAAGTGAAAGCACCGTGGAGCTCAAACCGGCCGAGCGGAATGCCGGCGAGATACCCGGTCAGAAACGCAGAGGAGAAAGCGAATAGATCGTTTTTGCCCGCAAGTTTTTGTATGCCCAGGGCAGCAGCCGCACCGGCGGATGAACCGCTGTTAAGAGCCCTTTTGGGCGTGTAAGGGGCCGGTGCTGGTCGCGGGGCGCGCATCAGCGTTCGGGCGCAGTGTTCCCTACTGCGCCCAATGCACTCAGCACGCCGCCTGCGGTGCCGCCGAACAGCAGCGCTGCAAGTAAGGCGAGGTTCACATGATCAAATACAAGCGGTTTGCCGCTCAAAGCGGTAGTGAGGCTCAAACACAGCGCATAAAAGACGCCCACGGAAACACCGCATAAGAGCCGCTTTTGAGCAATACCGTTCGCAAGAACGAGACCGGAAAGAACAGCCCCCGCCGCCACGCTGGCACAGGTTGCCGGTTTGACAAGTTCCAGCGAGAGTGCAGTATGGGCAAAAATCTGTGCGGCTAAAGCGAAAAGCAGGATGGCGGTACCCACGCCGCAGCCGAAACTTTTGATCAGCAGCCAAGATAAATGGCCGCTGGATTTACTGCGGACTTTGCAGATATGACTTGATCGAAGTTTGGCAGATGAAGCCCTTGAATTAGCAGCAAACATAAAGAAAACGCCCCCTTTGCATGGTACAAACTATGCAAAAGGGGCGTTTGTTATTCAGGTAATACAGTCAGAACCAATCAGTTCTTCTTGGCAGGAGCATCTTTCTTGGCGGTATCTTTTGCAGTGTTGCCCATGTCCAGCTTCTCAACGGAGGAAATAGCAGAACGGCGGAAGCGAATCTTCACACGGTCGCTGGTGGTTTCCAGAACAAAGGTATCATCCTTATCATTGATAGCAGCAACGCGGCCAACAACACCACCAATGGTAATAACGGTATCGCCTACTTCGATGGAAGCACGCATGGCAGCATCTTTCTTGTCCTGCTTTTTCTGGGGCAGGTACAGGATGATGTACATGAACACAAGGATCAGAACCATCGGCAGGAAAGTGACAAGCAGGCTGGCGGTGCTGGAAGTATCAGCGGTCAAAAATTCGATCATAATGTGGAACTCCTTAAATTTTGATTTTACAGTATTTCTATTATTATACAGGCTTTCGCCATAAACCGCAAGGGGGGAAAGCAAGGAAACACGGAATCCGCTTAAATTCTGGAATCCAGAAGATGCACATACTTATCATGGAACTGCTGGAATGTGCCGTTATCCAACGCTTCACGAATCCGCTCCATCAAATGATTGTAGAAATACAGGTTGTGCATAACAGCCAAACGCATACCCAGCATTTCATCTGCCTTTTGCAGGTGGCGGATGTAAGCGCGGCTGTAATTGCGGCAGACCGGGCAATCGCACTGCGGGTCAATGGGCTGTTCGTCACGCTCATATTTCAGGTTTTTAATGTTGATGATGCCGTTCCATGTGAACAGGTGGCCATGGCGGGCGTTGCGGCTGGGCATGACGCAGTCAAACAAATCCACACCGCGGTACACGCCCTCAATGATGTTGCCGGGGGTGCCAACGCCCATCAGGTAGCGGATCTTATCCGCCGGGGCGTAAGGCTCTACCGCGCTGATCACATCATACATCACTTCGGCAGGTTCGCCGACAGCAAGGCCGCCGATTGCATAACCGTCCAGATCATATTCAGCAATCTGCTTCATGTGCTCAACGCGCAGGTCTTTGTAGGTGCAGCCCTGATTGATGCCAAACAGCAGCTGGTCCGGGTTCACGGCCTTGCCCTCGTGCTTCAGGCGGGCCATTTCCGCCTTGCAGCGCAGCAGCCAGCGTGCGGTACGCGCGCAGCTGTTTTTGGCGTAATCATATTCAGCGGGGTTTTCCACGCATTCATCAAAGGCCATGGCAATGGTGGAGCCAAGGTTTGCCTGAATCTGCATGCTCTGTTCCGGCCCCATAAAAATGCGGTGGCCGTCCAGATGAGAGTTGAACGTTACGCCTTCCTCGGTAATGTGGCGCAGCTTGGCAAGGCTGAACACCTGAAATCCGCCGCTGTCGGTCAGGATCGGGCCGTCCCAGCGGGTAAACTTGTGCAGGCCGCCCATATCGGCAACGACCTGATCACCGGGACGCAGGTGGAGATGATAGGTGTTGCACAGCATGACCTGTGCGCGGATTTCTTTCAAATCATGTGCCGAAAGCCCGCCTTTGATCGCGGCAGCAGTGGCAACGTTTTGGAAAGCAGGTGTCTGAACCGTGCCGTGCACAGTCTGGAACTCGCCGCGGCGGGCTGCACCCTCTTTTTTAATCAGACGGTATGGCATAAATGATGGTCTCCCCTGTTTTGCTGTTTCATTTTGTTCAAAAACATGCGGCGCCAGAGTGTTTTCCTGCGCCGCTTTGTGATTTTATTATACTGGAAGCAATAGGATAAGTCAACTGTTCTGCGAGGCAGGCTTATTGGATGAACATGGCATCGCCAAAGGAGAAAAAGCGATATTTTTCCTGTACGGCAACCTTATATGCAGCCATGGTTTTCTCATACCCGTAAAACGCAGAGATCAGCATAATCAGAGTGCTTTCCGGCAGGTGGAAGTTTGTCACCAGGCCGTCAATAGCGTGCAGCTCTACACCGGGGTACAGGAAAATATCGGTAGTACCGCTGCAAGGGACAATCTTGCCGTACTTGGCCCAGACGGCTTCCAGCGTGCGGCAGCTGGTGGTACCGACAGCAATTACGCGATGGCCGCTGGCGCGTGCTGCGTTGATGGCCTCGGCTGCAGTATCATCCACGCAGTACCATTCGGTGTGCATCTGGTGCTCCTGAATATTATCCTCGCTGACAGGGCGGAAGGTGCCAAGGCCAACGTGCAGGGTCACTTCCACAATGTTGACCCCCTTGGCGCGGATGGTATCCAGCAGTTCCGGGGTAAAATGCAGCCCGGCTGTGGGGGCAGCCGCGCTGCCAAGCTCTTTGGCGTATACGGTCTGGTACTGGCTCTGATCCTCTAGCTGGCGGGTGATGTACGGCGGCAGCGGCATTTTGCCGAACTCATCCAGCTTTTCGTACAAAGTCTGGGTATCGTATTGGAAGGTTACATATTTGTTGCCATCCGGCAGGGTCTCGTCTACTGTGGCCGTCAGGGAGCCGTCGCCAAAGCTCAGCTTGGTGCCAGCCTGCATCCGGCGGCCGGGGCGGGCCAGGCATTCCCAGGTGTCACCGTGGGCCTGGCGGAGCAGCAGAACCTCGCACACGGCGCCGGTGGGCACTTTAACACCCATCAAGCGGGCAGGCAGAACCTTAGAATTGTTGACGACCAGCACATCTCCGGCGTTCAGGTATTCTGGCAGGTCATGGAAGATGCGGTGTTCAATCGTATCATTCTTGCGGTCAAGCACCATCAGGCGGGCGCTGTCACGCGGGTCAGCGGGCTCCTGGGCAATCAGTTCTTTGGGCAGGTCATACCAAAAATCTTTCTTTAACATTGTTTTGCTTCCTTTTTGCGTTGACAAGTTGGCCGCGCAATGCTATTATTGAGGCATGCAGGCGGCGATTGTATCTTACAGCAGCTGCCATGCGGCACAGAGGCGCGGATTTCATCAGTATATTCCCTTTTATGCCAGCCAAAGGCTTGTGGGGAATGGAAAGGGACGTCCGCCGAAGGCGGTGCACGGCACGCATCGTTCCTGGGCCCGCAGCCGAACAGGGGCGGGACTGTCACGTTAGGATTAACGTGTTGCGCTGTGCTCATGCAATGTATCATTATATTGCATTTTGTGCCGGTTTTCAAGCCGGTTTTTTTATTATCTCGTGTTTGGCAGCAAAATGGCTTGAATGCGGCGGCAGGTTTGTGTTTACCCCCTGCAAACCTGCGGCGGTAGCTGCATATAGGTAATGGTATGGGGCTGGGAACAGAAGCAGAATCCCCAAATGTGCGTTGGGGTTCTGGAGGAAAGGACGGCAGTTTAAGATGAAACAGTACAAAGTTGGCGTTGTTGGTGCAACTGGCATGGTGGGCCAGCGTTTTATTACCCTGCTGGAAAATCATCCCTGGTTTAAGCTTACGGCTCTGGCTGCATCGGCACGCTCCGCAGGCAAGACCTATGAGGATGCTGTCGGCAGCCGCTGGCTGATGAAAACACCGATGCCGGAAGCAGTCAAAAAGATGGTGGTTCTGGATGCTTCCAAGGTGGAAGAAGTTGCTGCACAGGTGGATTTTGTGTTCTGTGCAGTCAACATGAAAAAGGACGAAATCAAAGCGCTGGAAGAAGCTTACGCCAAGGCAGAATGCCCTGTGGTTTCCAACAACAGCGCACACCGCATGACACTGGATGTTCCGATGGTAGTGCCTGAAATCAATGCAGACCACCTGGAAATCATCCCCGCACAGCGCAAGCGCCTGGGCACCAAGCGCGGCTTTATTGCCGTCAAGTCCAACTGCAGCCTGCAGAGCTACGTGCCTGCCCTGCACCCGCTGATGAAGGATTACGGCGTAACCAAGTGCCTGGTCTGCACCTATCAGGCAATCTCCGGCGCTGGCAAAACGTTTGAGACTTTCCCCGATATCCTGGATAACGTGATTCCCTACATCGGTGGTGAAGAAGAAAAGAGTGAGCAGGAGCCGCTGAAGCTGTGGGGCCACATTGATGGCGATAAGATTGTGCCCGCAACTGCACCTTCCATTACGGCCCAGTGCCTGCGCGTACCGGTATCCGATGGCCACATGGGCGCAGTGTTCGTAAGCTTTGATAAAAAGCCCACCAAAGAAGAAATCCTGAAAACCTGGAAAGAATTTCATGGCCCGGCGCAGGATCTGGACCTGCCCAGCGCACCCAAACAGTTCCTGCATTACTTTGAAGAAGATGACCGCCCGCAGCCCAAGCTGGACCGCATGATTGAAAACGGCATGGCTGTCAGCATTGGTCGCCTGCGTGAGGATACCCAGTACGATTACAAGTTTGTCTGCCTGTCCCACAACACGCTGCGCGGCGCAGCAGGCGGTGCAGTTCTGCTGGCAGAACTGTTGGCCGTTAAGGGCTATTTTGACTGATCATCCCCTAGATTGAAGGAGAAACATTCCCTATGAAACAACCTGTATTTACCGGTGCTGCTGTTGCCATCATTACCCCCATGCACGCAGACGGAACCGTCAACTTTGAGGAACTGGGCCGCATTATTGATGATCAGATTGCACACGGCACGGATGCCATTGTGATCTGCGGCACTACGGGTGAATCCGCAGCGCTCAACCACGAAGAGCATGTGGAGTGCATCCGTTTTGCTGTGAAGCATACCGCAAAGCGCGTTCCTGTTATTGCGGGCACGGGCTCCAACGATACGGCCTTTGCCATTGAGATCTCCAAAGAGGCCGAGGAAGCCGGTGCAGATGCCCTGCTGCTGGTTACTCCTTATTACAACAAAACCAGCCAGGCGGGCCTGATTGCCCACTATACGGCCATTGCAAATGCCGTTACCCTGCCCTGCATCATTTACAATGTTCCGTCCCGTACCGGTGTGAATCTGCAGCCCGCCACACTGGCGGAGCTTGCCAAGCTGCCCAATGTAAACGCTGTAAAGGAAGCCAGCGGCAATATCTCCCAGGTTGCGGATGTTGCAGCCCTGTGTGGCGAGGAACTGAACATTTATTCTGGCAACGATGACCAGATTGTGCCGATCTTGTCCTTGGGCGGTAAGGGCGTCATCAGCGTGCTTTCCAATGTTGCGCCGCAGCAGGCACACGATATCTGTGCCGCATGGTTTTCCGGTGACACGGCAAAGAGCCTGGAGCTGCAGCTGAAAGCGCTGCCGCTGTGCCATGCCCTGTTTGCTGATGTAAACCCCATCCCGGTCAAATGGGCAATGAACCGCCTGGGCTGGAATGCGGGTCCATTGCGCCTGCCTCTGGTGGAGCCTTCGGTTGCCGTGCAGCAGTCCCTGGAAAATGAGATGAAGGCTTACGGCGTTCTGAAATAAAATAATCACGACCAGGCCCGCAGTACCGCGGATTTGTTGCGGCGCCGCGGGCCTGTGCTTTGGAAAAGGAAGGAACCAAATTAAGATGACGGATTTGATTATTCAGGGCATTAACGGCCGTATGGGCCATACCCTTGTGGAAAAGATCTCTGCCCGCAGCGATTGCCGCATTGTTGCCGGTGTGGACCAGAAAGCCGGTCAGATCGGGGATATCCCGGTTTACGCTTCGCTGGAAGATTTGCCGGAGGCAAAGGGAATCGTAATTGATTTTACTTCCCCTGCCGGTACGGTGCACGCGGCACAGTTCTGCGCGGCACATGGTATGCCTTGCGTGCTTTGCTCGACCGGTTTGAGCAAAGAGGACGAGGCTGTGGTGGAACAGGCCAGCGAGAAGGTGCCGGTGTTCCGCAGCGCCAATATGTCGGTTGGCATCAATGTGTTAATCGAGCTGGCCCGCCGTGCTACAAAGCTGTTTGATGGCGAGTTTGATATCGAAATTGTGGAGAAGCACCATCACAACAAACTGGATGCCCCCAGCGGAACCGCTTTGATGATCGCAAATGCCATCAACGAGGAAGCTGGCGGCAAATATGAGTATGTCTATGACCGCCACGCTATGCGCCAGAAGCGCGGCGCGCAGGAATTGGGCATCAGCTCCGTACGCGGCGGCGGCATTGTGGGCGACCATGATGTGCTGTTCTGCGGCCCGGAAGAGGTTGTGACCATCAGCCATGTGGCCCAGAGCCGCGGTGTGTTTGCCGATGGCGCTGTACAGGCAGCACTCTTCCTGGATGGGTGTGAGCCGGGTTACTACACCATGACGGATATGCTCAAGGGTAAAATGCAATGTCTTTAAGGTCCCATGAAGCTGCTGCGTGCGCAGTAATTGCAGTTGGCGTGTGCGGTGTGTTGGTTGGTTCCCTGCTGGTAGAATCCATGCGGAACGGTCAAAGCAGTGCAAAAGCCACGGTAAGCACAGCACAAAGCACCGAAGAAGTCCAGGCACAGACAGAACCGACACAGACGCCCGCGCCAACACCTGAACCGGAACCGGTCGTACAGACAGTACACTTTTCTGCAACCGGGGATAACCTGATCCACGAGGGCATTTACAACCAGGCCAGGGCGCGCGGCAGTGATGGCCACTATGACTTTATCCCTGCCTATGAAAATCTGCGGGATTTTTACGCCGGGTTTGATGTGAACTGGCTCAACCAGGAAACGCTGGTCAATGATGATTATGAACCTTCCGGTTACCCGATGTTCTCTACGCCTGGGGATATTACCAATGCGCTGTATAATGTTGGCTTCCGGGTGTTCAGCCTTTCCAACAACCACAGCTATGATAAAGGCGCTGGCGGCATTGCCTCTTCGATGGCACACTGGGCGGCTATGCCGGATGATGTGGTGTCCATGGGGTTTTATAATCTGGAAACCTATGATGACTATGTGTACCAGACAGTAAACGGCGTTACCATCGGCTATCTTTCTTATACGGAGATGACCAACGGCCTGCCAACGCCGTCCGGCAGTGAATACGGCGTGGTTTATCTGGACCAGAGGGATGTGATTGAAAAGCAGATCACGGATATGCGCCCCAACTGTGACGTTCTGGTCGTCAGCTGCCACTGGGGTGTTGAAGGCAGCCATACAGTTACGGATGCACAGCGCGAAACAGCCCAATGGCTGGCTGACCAGGGTGCAGACCTAATCATTGGCACCCACCCGCATGTGACGCAGACGGCGCAGTGGCTGACAGGAACGAATGAGAATAAGTCGTTTGTTGCCTATTCGCTGGGGAACTTTATCAATGCGCAGGATATGCCGGACAATATGATCGGTGCCATTCTGGATGTGACGTTCCAGAAAACAACCACAGCAGATGGTACCGTTACCGTGGAAATTCAAAACCCGGTACTGCACCCGGTGATCACCCAGTATGAGCCGCATTATGCAAACATTCGGGTTTACCTGTATAAAGACTATACGGATGAACTGGGCGCTGCACATGGCAACTTTGCATTGAGCAGGGCTTCCATTGAACAGGTCTTGAATGGTTCAATCGATTCTGAGTTTTTATCGTTAGAATAAAACAAAACGAAAGGGGTATTTTTATGTACGGTGTCAGCAAAATCAGCAGCGAGCAGAATATTATGCTTACCACCTTCCCCGCTGCCCAATACAGCGCACAGAGCCTGGCAGAGCATTTGGAGGTGTTTGCCAAGGCAGGTATTGTGGTGGATATGATCTGCCAGAGTGCCCCGCGCGGTACGGCGGTGGATTTCAGTTTTACCACCAGCTACAGCAATTTTGCCGCAGTCATGCAGGCCATCCCGGCGGCTGCCAAGGCCAATCCCCCGCTGATTTCCGGTGGCTATACCAAGATCAACCTGTTTGGTGAGGATATGGTTACCAGTTGCGGCGTTGCAGCACGCGCTTTGGCCGCGCTGGCAAAAGTGAACGCAGAAGTTGTTCTGATCACCACCAGTGACCTTGACATTTCCCTGCTGATTCATCAGGAAGATGAAGATGTGGCACTGAATGCGTTGAATAAGGCGTTTGAGCTGTAAGCGCGTATACAGGGCAAAAGTCTCATATAAAATTAGAACAGCACCCCGGCGGTTCTATCCCTTTTTGTTGGGATATCCGCCGGGGTGCTGTTTTATTTAGGTTGAAAATGACTTATGGCAACACCGCACAATTCCCGCCTTACGGCTTAAGCACCGCTTCGGCGGC